>Ga0075163_10000506_pt1 | contig 50040 bp, 42 predicted proteins | sample JI1023141ADNA_FD_71478 | JGI IMG/M metagenome (GOLD analysis project Ga0075163, IMG submission 71478) | Wastewater effluent complex algal communities from Wisconsin, to seasonally profile nutrient transformation and Carbon sequestration -... | ecosystem: Engineered > WWTP > Effluent > Algae...
GAAACACTGGGTCGTAAAAAATACCCTGACCTTAAAATTCCCCGGCTTGCGGGCTGGTTATACCTCATTGGGTTTCATACCTTTTCGCTCATCGCGTTCAGGGCTAATACCATCCATGATCTTGGTTTTATCTATAAACAAATTTTGAGCCCGGCCCCGGATTATTTTTCGTTAGAACACTTTTTAAACTACCAGGACAAGAGCTTTTATCTTTTACTGTTTTTCGTAATACTCATCCTGGCTGTTAAGGAACTAAACGAGGAATTTGCTTTGATTAACCGCTATCCGGTGTTTTACCGGTTTGCAAAACCGACCCTGTACATTTGCCTTACGGTATTGATTTTTATTTTGGGAAATTTTTCAGCCAACACGTTTATTTATTTTCAGTTTTGATTAAAAAGGCCATTGTATATTTCGGTAGCGTCACCCTTTTGCTTTTTGCTTTGCGAAGTCTGCATTACAAAGGCCTTTTGAAGCAGCCCGTGGGTTATTACGCTAAATTGAACACGGCATTTTTTAAGGCCAACCATTACAATGTGGTATTCTTAGGATCTTCGCGGGTAGAAATGCATTACGACCCCTTTCTATTCGACCGTATTACCGGCTGCAACTCCTTTAACCTGGGGCTTGCAGGCGCCACTCCGCAATTGGCATACGCCGCATTAAGCACTTACCTGGAACGCAGCCAGGCGCCCGAGTATTTATTCTATGAAGTGGATTATCATTCGCTCAGCAAAGAAAGTAACGAGATCAAAGACTTTAACAATTATTTTCCGTTTTTAAGTCATGGTACGTTGCGCAAACATTTTCAACGGATGGATCACCGGATGAATCACTTTTATTACAACCCTTATTTTTCCTGGCCTTACACCGGTTTAAAAAACATAAGTACGGGCATCCATAACTGGCTGGGGATTCCTAACCTGACGGATACTTTGTATTATAAGGGTTTTGTGAAAGAAGTATTAAGGCCGTCGCTCAATTATATAAAAAGCCCACCCTATTATAGTTTTTTTCATCCCAGCAACAGAAACTACCTGGATTCCATCATTTTACTTTGCAAACAAAAAAACATTCAATTATCACTCATTACCTCACCCATGTTTGCGGGAGGAAAAACGGGGCTGATGAACAAAAACCAGGTGACGCAACAGGTGCGTGCCATTGCCTGTCGAAATGGTATTTCGTATTATGATTTATCCTTGTTACCATTTTGCAATGAGCGGAGTTTGTTTGTAGATCATTATCACTTAAACTACCAGGGAGCCAAAAAATTCACCTGTTATCTGGCCAATCTGTTTAACAATAAAACCATAAATTATTCGTTAAATTGTTACTAAAACCCGGAATTTTTGTTTTAACTTTATTTACGAATATGTATAAATTTCTTGCCCCTGTTTTCTTGTTTCTAGCCATTTCTTCCAGTGCCCAGGTGAAATACAGTAATGAGTTTTTGAACATTGGGGTGGGCGCGCGCGCTCTGGGGATGGGCAATGCCAATGTGGCTTCGGTGGAAGACGTCACCGCGGGATATTGGAACCCGGCAGGACTTCTTAAACAGAAAAATGACCTGGAAGTGGGGTTAATGCACTCGGAGTATTTTGCGGGCATTGCCAAATACGATTATATGGGCATTTCTAAACGGATTGATACCAATAGCGTGGCGGCGTTTTCGATTTTACGTTTTGGGGTGGACAACATTCCCAATACGCTTGATTTGAAGGATGCGAACGGTAACATTGATTACAACCGGATTACCAGTTTTAACGCGGTAGATTTTGCGGCCCTTTTAAGTTACGCGCGAAAAATACCTCAATTAAAAGGGATTGAAGTAGGCGGTAATTTTAAGGTGATTCGCCGTACGCTTGGCGATTTGGCGCAGGCATGGGGCTTTGGAATTGATGCCGGGGCCATGTATAATTACAAAAACTGGAAATTTGCTGCTATGGGCCGGGACATTACCGGAACTTTTAACGCCTGGAGTTATAATTTGAATGAAAAACAGATTGCCACGTTCATCCAAACAGGAAATGAAATTCCCTCTTCTTCACTCGAAATTACGGTACCAAAATTAATTCTGGGCGCTGCCCGAACTTATTTACTCTGGAAAAACCAAATTTCCGTTTTGGGAGAAATTAACCTGATTAATACATTTGACGGAAAAAGAAATACCGTGATAAAAACTAATCTGTGGAGCATGGAACCAGCCTTTGGCGCTGAAATTGGTTACAAAGGTTACGTGTATTTAAGGGGGGGGCTTGGAAATATTCAGAAACAATTAAACGACAATGCCACTAAATTTATTACCACTGTGCAACCTAACTTTGGCGTGGGCGTAAGGTACAAGGTATTTACGCTGGATTACGCGCTTACTGATATTGGAGACCGATCGACCGCCCTTTATTCAAACGTTTTTTCATTAAAAATTGCCATCAATAAAAAAACACCGAAGTGAAAAACCTGCTTGCAATCATCCTACTTTGCCTTGTTGCAGCGGCTACTAAATCACAAACGTATGGCAACGAGTGGATTCATTACAACCAGCAGTACCTGAAATTTCCACTTTTTAAAGAAGGCATTTACCGGATTGATTATACCACCCTGTCCAACCATTACGCTACCAATAGCATTAACCCAAAAAATTTCCAGCTTTTTATAAAAGGCAAGGAACAATTTATTTTTATCAGTGGTGAATCGGATGACCAGCTGAATCCGGGAGACTACATTGAATTTTATGCCAATCCGTTTATGGGCGATGTGGATTCGTTATTATACACTAACATCCGCTATGTACCAAATCCCTATGCACCGCTGTTTAACGATACCCTGTACGCCTTTCTGACCCTGAACACTTCCTTAACCAATAAACGTTTTGTGGTTGAAACAGACACGGATACGATTCCTTATGCAGCCGCCACCCATTTTTACACGCAACGGGTTTATGCGCCAAACAGTGAGTACAATTCGGTGAACGAGTTTGCGTTCGACGTAAGTGATCCTCATTATACCCAGGCGGAAGGAAAAGGCATTCGGTTTGCGAAAGGCAGTACCGTGAGTTCATCGTTTAGTGGGTTAAATCCCTACACCGCTTTACCTCTGCCCTTTTTCCTCGATGTGAATTATTCGGGTAACAGCGTAAATACCAATGGTGGCAATGATCACCAGATACAGATCCACTACAGCGATCAAAACGGCTCTCCGGTTCAACTGGCCGACACCATTTTCAGAGGCTTCGCGGCTATCCGAAAAACATTCACGCTCAACGCGCAGACCATGAACAGCGTGAGCAACATCAGTCTAAGTTCGCTGGCTGCTCCAGCTTTTGCAGGGTTTTCAAACAACACCCTCCTTCATTACGCCCGTTTTTTTTACCCGCACAATCTCGATCTCAATAATGAAAATTCCTTTAAGATAACGATCACCAACTCATCTACCGGCCCAAAACAATTTTTTAGTTTTTCTAATTTTAACTTTGGAGGCTCTAATCCTGCGCTGTTATACGACATAACCCATGGCAGAAAAATAACCACGTTTATTGTGGGCAGTCAATTGAAAGCCGTGGTACCAAACGGTGTAACATCGCCCGAATGTTATCTGGCCTCGGGTGCAGCCGTGATACCGGTTACTGCACTTTACAATATTACCGCCACCGGAAATTTCACGAATTACAAAAACACGTCTATCACTTATCCCTATCTATTAATATATCCTTCGGCCTTTGAAAGCAGCGCGCAGGATTATAAAAACTACCGGCAAAGTGCCAGTGGCGGAGGCTACCAGGTGATTGCCGCCAATGTGGAGGAGCTCTATCAACAATTTGGTTTTGGAGTTAACAAACACCCGGCTGCCATCCGCAACTTTTGTAAATTTATGTGGGATAGCCTGACGGTTAAACCCGTTTATTTGTTTTTGTTAGGGAAAGGCGTGAGTCCGTTTAACCTCGGGGCATCGGCACAGATCGTCAATTTTATTCCATCCATGGGCATTCCGGCGAGCGATAACCTGCTCACATCCGCGCTTTCCAATTCAACCACCGGCAACTATTTCCCTGAAATACCGGTGGGACGTTTGGCGGCCATCACTAATCAGGAGGTAACCACTTACCTCACAAAAGTGCAACAGCACGAAAGCACCGGCGCAGAAGACTGGAAAAAAAGGGCGCTGCATTTTGTTGGAGGCGATACCCCCGAACTGGCTGCTACGTTGAGCGCTTACATGAGTATGTACGAACAGGTATTTAAGGACACGTTATTTGGTGGCGAAGTACTGACCTTTAAAAAAAATACCACCGCCCCCGTGCAAACCAACATCAGTGACAGCATTCGCAACACCATAACGAATGGCGCTGCGCTGATTAATTTTTTTGGTCACGGTTCTGAACAGGGCTTCGATCAGGCGATTGACGATCCCGAACAATACAATAACAAGGGCAAATACCCGTTCATCATTGCCAATTCCTGCTATTCGGGTGACATTCATGTGCCCACCAGGCGATCGGTGAGCGAACGTTTTGTGTTTTCCAACCAAAAAGGTAGTATTGGCTTTTTAGCCACCACCTCCTATGGATTTGTGTATTCGCTGAACAACTATACGGGTGGTTTTTACAAAGCGCTTTCGGTTACAAAATACAACAGCGGTGTGGGTGATCTGGTAAAAGAGGCCAGTTATCAAAACTCCTTTTCCGGCGACCCGATTACCAGATTTACCGGGTTAGATATGACCTTAAACGGCGATCCGGCGATCCGGATCAGCAATGGCACACTCCCCGACTACCAGGTAAAAAACAACGGTGTTTCTTTTAATCTGAAAAAATACAGCGATTCGGTTGGCGTTAAAATAACCATTAAAAATACCGGGAAAGCAGTGCGCGATTCCTTTATCGTAAAAATAGAACGCCTGTTTCCCAACGGTGATTCTACCAAGCTGCTGAAAAAGATTCACAGTCCATTTTTTAAGGATAGCCTGGTGTTTTTCCTTCCCATTGATTTTAGTCGTGGCATTGGGCTGAATCGTTTCCGGGTGAATCTGGACGAATTTGGCGACGTGGTAGAAAGCAATGAAACTAATAATAGCACCAGCGGTACGGTAGATCTTTTTATTCCCGGTGGTGACGTGATCCCGGTTTACCCTTATAAATTCGCCGTGGTACCTAAAACCAATACCCTTGTATTAAAGGCGTCTACAACAGATCCGTTTGCCCCCACTTCCACCTACCGTTTTCAACTGGACACCTGCGACCGATTTATCAATCCCATTCAATCCACTTTAATTTCGAGTGCGGGTGGCGTACTTGAATGGACCGTAAATCTTCCTTTAGGGGACAGTGCTGTTTACTTTTGGCGGGTAAGTCGGGATAGCACCGGACCTCAAACGCCATTCTCCTGGAGAGAAAGTTCGTTTCAAACCCTGGGCGCAAAAAACGGCTGGGGTCAGGCGCATTTCCACCAGTTTAAGAACAACGGCTACCGGTTTGTAAACTATAAAAAAACGTTGCGTCAGTTTTCGTTTGAAAACAATAAACGAAGTGTATTTTGTAAAAATGGGATGTACCTGACAACGGGTATCGGATATGCCTTAGATAACAACATCCTTTCTTATTGGGGTTGCGGACCAGACGGCTGGAACATTGCCGTATTTGATTCCATCAGCGGCGAACCGCAAACTGTTGTAAGCGCGGTGGGTCCGTCGCCGGGCATTTATAACAACTGTGTGTGCGTGTCTAACCAGGTATTGAGTTATTACTCCTTTGGCGCCAGCAACTACTGTGGCATTACTTCCTGGAAAACAGATCTCGAAAATTTTCTGAACGCAATTGCTCCCAACCATTATGTACTGGCCTTTACCGTTGGCCCATTAAACCCTGCACAGGGTTACGCTCAAATTACCACCTATAACAATTCGCTTTATACCGCGTTTGAAAGTATTGGAGCAGCCACCATCCGCAATGTATCGGACACCGTTCCTTACATTCTCTTTGGGAAAAAGGGAATGAGCGCGGGACAGGGCAATGAAGTGGTGGGTGCCACTTACAATAACGTGATATCCTTACGCGACAGCATTCAAACACGCTGGAACAGTGGTTACATTGCTTCTGAACAAATAGGCCCGGCTTACAAATGGAACAGCCTGCACTGGCGGGTAAAAAGCCTGGATAATGTGGGTGGTGACACCACGGTACTTAAACTGGTGGGCATAAAAACAAACGGGCAGGCTGATACCTTACAAACATTCCCCACTGACAGTACGGATGTACTGGCGCTTTCCAATTACGCGGATGCTTCCATTTATCCTTACATAAAACTGGTGGCCTTTATGAAAGACAACGTCCATCGTACCTCGCCACAGCTTAAACGCTGGCAGGTTTTATACGAGGAAGCCCCGGAATGCGCTATTAATCCGCTAAAAGGTTTTGTGAGCGTGAATGATACCTTACAGGAAGGAGACGAAGTGACGTTTCGGTTCCCGATTGAAAACATCGGAAAACGTGATTTTACTGACAGCCTGGTGATTACCTATTGGATCGAAGATCCTAACCGGAACAAAGTGCCACTGCCTCAAAAACTAAAAGCCCCGCCATTTGTTCCGGGACAAACCCTGATTGACACGGTGAAAATAAACAGCTATCAGTTGAATGGTAGTAATGCCTTATGGATCTATGTGAACCCTGTGCAACACGCAAAGTACCAGAAAGAACAGTCGCAGTTCAACAACGTTGGCAGGTATCCGTTTAAAGTAAACAAAGACATTACCAACCCCCTGATGGATGTGACTTTTGACGGGGTGCGGATTCTTAACGGTGATATCGTATCCGCAAGGCCCAACATACTTATCACCCTGAAAGATGAAAACAAGTTTTTAGCACTAAACGATACAGGCGCATTCAGCCTGTTTTTACAGCCTCCCAATCAAACACAGCAACAGCGCATTTATTTTGGACAAGGGTTAGTATTTACCCCGGGTAGTTTGCCTAAAAACAGTTGCAGCATTCAGTACAATCCGGTATTGGCCCTGGATGGCAAATACACGTTGGTGGTTCAGGCAAAAGACCGAAGCCGCAACAATTCGGGGTCGCAAGACTACCGTATTCAATTTGAAATCAACAACAAACCTACGGTGACCAATGTACTCAACTATCCGAACCCATTTAGCACCAGCACAAAATTTGTATTTACCCTAACGGGTAGCGAAGTGCCGGAAGTATTTACCATACAGATTATGACCATTACCGGAAAAATGGTGCGGGAAATTACGCGTGGGGAATTGGGTAACATCCATATCGGCCGAAACATAACGGACTATGCCTGGGATGGGCGCGATAACTTTGGTGACCGTTTGGCCAATGGCGTTTACCTGTACCGGGTGGTGACCCGTTTAAACGGAAGCAGCATTGAAAAATCGGCCAGTGGGGCTGACAAATATATTACCAAAGAATTTGGTAAAATGGTACTAATGCGGTAAGGTAGTGTTCACTTTGGCACCTGGGGCGCTTATTTAGAATACAAGACACTGTAAAACACTAATTTAAAAGGTTTTTAAGACTTAAAAACGGAGGTAGTTTACCTTCGTTTTTTGTTTTTGGGCATCGGAGAAGGCCTAAAACAAGGCTTGTTAAAACCATCGTGTTCACTTTATCACCCCAAACCCATGGAATGTAAGAATTGTAAAGGGCTGTGCATCAAAAAAGGATGTCAAAACAGACGACAAAGATATTATTGTAAAATTTGCAAACTATACCAACTTAAAACATACGTATACCCACGATGTAACACCCAAGTTGAAGAACTGATTGTAAAACTTAACAATGAAGGTGTTGCAATATCGGGAATTGCCAGAATAACCGGCTTTTCAAAATCTCACATTGTAAATAAATTAAGGCAGATAGCAAGTCGGATAACAGTACCCGTTTTACACGAGTGTCAGCAAACCTATGAAGTGGATGAAATGCACGCTGTTGTAAAAGGAAAAGGACAACAGTGCTACATTACCTATGCTTTGAATAAAGTAACAAAGCAAGTGATTGATTTTGTCGTTGGCGGAAGAACTAGAGAAAATCTAGGAAAAGTAATTGACAGCCTGATGCCCCTTAATCCGAAAAAGATCTGTACAGATCACCTGCGGGTATATAACGGCCTTGTTGAAAAAGATATTCATGTCTCGAACCGTTATCAGATCAATCATATCGAACGTTTTAATTTAACCTTACGCACACACTTGAAGAGACTTTGTAGAAGAACGATTTGTTTTTCGAGAAGTAAAGAGATGCTGGATTGCTGCTTGCGGATTTATTTTTGGAGTAACGGACGCAGACCTTTATAGATATGGGTTTAACGGGAAATAGAATGATAATGAGTCCTGACGAACATACGGCAATCGGTGATCGCCAATTGGATGAACGAGAAGAAAATCCCCTTGGAGCAGGCTTAGATCACGGCCGGACAGAAGTGGATTTCGTCCACCCAAAAGTACCGCCAAGCCAATATGGATGAGGAACGGGAGATGATGCATAAATGGTTTCCGATTTGAAGCGTGGTAAAACAAAATTGGAGGACGCAAATTGGCTCCTCAAAAAAAGTTACCAAAACGGGAACTTTCTAAAAAAATAACCGTATATTTGTATAAATAAACCTGTGAGAGTAATTTCTAAGAAAACATTAAAGGTGTTTTGGGAGAAACACCGGGATTGCGAACAACAGTTGAAAACTTGGTACGATGAGGCCAATGAAGCAAACTGGAACACTCCAAAAGATATAAAAATCAATTATCCCAGTGCAAGTTTCTTAGAAGGCAACCGGGTAGTTTTTAATATCAAAGGAAACACCTACAGGTTGATTGTAAAGATTAATTACAAATACAAAATGGTGTGGGTTCGGTTTGTAGGGACCCATGCCAAGTACGATAAAATAGACGCAACTAAAATTTAAAAGAAGAAACCATGAATATTAAACCAATCAAAACAGAAAAGGATTACCAAAAAGCTATGAAGCGTTTGGAAGTAATATTTGATGCCCGTCCCGGAACAAAGGAGGGCGATGAACTTGACATCTTAGGGGTTTTAATTGAAAAGTACGAAGATGAACACTATCCTATTGACGCGCCCGATCCAATCGAAGCCATTAAATTCAGGATGGAACAAATGGGCTATAAGCAGAAAGACCTTGCTGAGATCATTGGCTATAAAGGCCGGGTGAGCGAAATTCTGAATAGGAAACGAAAATTGAGCCTGGAGATGATCCGAAGCTTACATGAAAAATTGAACATCCCTCTGGAATCACTCGTTCAGACGTATTAATAAATGAGCAAGAAAAAAAAAGTAAAGTCAGGGATCCGGTAGTGTTCACTTTGGCACCTGGAGTACCTATACAGAATACAATACCCTGTAAAACACTAATTTAAAACAGTCATAAGATTTAAAAGCGGAGGTAGTTTACCTTCGCTTTTTGTTTTTGGGCATGTGAGAGGGCGTAAAACAAAGGTTGCAAAAACCAATGTGTTCACTTTATCACCCCAAACCCATGGAATGTAAGAATTGTAAAGGGCCTATATTTTTTGGATTTTCGTTGTTTTTTAATGCTTCCGTTTAAAGATACCGGGTATTAATTTTACACACGGTATTTTTGAATCTCCATTGCAATAATAGAGGTGTGCGAAAAAACCTCCATTCACGCACCCATCTGTTTATATGGAACCAAGTGCGTTGGCCTGCCAAAAATTAGGGCTGCATGGAGGTGAAACAAGAAAACAAGGTTTTAGTGTGGTAATGCGTGTGTGCAGGCACACGTAAAAACCGTAGTTTTTCTGTGAGGCGCGTAAGAAACTATTTTTGGCTTGATTTTTTGCATACTTTTTTATCTAAGGAAAAAGTATGAGAAGATTATTTTTACCGCGTGGGTAATTTTCAAATTATCACCTGGCACGTTTATGAAAACTTAAAACCCTATAAACGAAATATATAATATTATTATTCTAACTAAAAATGGAGGTGTATTACCTTCGCTTTTTGTATATCAAGTTTACTTATCCATCAAATAAGGGTTTGGACTACCCATCCGTTCCGGTAGTGGTCACCTTGTCACCTTACAGCGTTCACAAACCTTAAAAAATCTCTAAGCATTTATTTAACCAATCGTTTCAGCCAAAAAAACGGAGGTCCATTAACTGGATCAGCTTTCATTTCAACAAACCTTGTATTCCGGTATCGTCACTTACATTAAGCAATAATACTTAACGGATTGACTGTCAGATACAAGGTGAATCTATACTGAATATTCACTTTAATTTCTTCGTTTTTTACGCTCCTTTTTCGTTTTTCGCCAGCCAAAACCCATTTTTTTAGAATTTGGGTAAAAAAAACAACATTTTTTCTGGGTCAACCCAAACCCTTTAATGACAAGGCTTACAAAGGCATCCCCACCTCCTTTTCCCCAAACAAAAATTAGTAAAATCTTACATGTGTAGTGCTCAACCTAAAACCGTGTAGGCCACCGACTTTTTTTGCCGGAACTTTGTTTCAGCAAATTAATTAACCATTTAAAAAATAGAAATCATGAACATTCACCAATTTACAAGACTCAGTTTTGAAACAAAAGCAGAAATCTTAAAAACACAAGCTAACCTGATTGACCAATACATGGATCAGGGAAATCTGATCTACAATTACCAGTTTAACAACTTTTTTGTGGAGGCAACCATTAATCTGGAAACAGAATCCATGATTGACATTGTGCCTTTTAAAAGAGGATTCTTACTGGACAGAAGTTATTCCTTAAAACAACAACCTGGCCACTACAACATTTTTTCCTACGTGCAGGTAGCGTAAAGTACTAAGGTCGCACCATAAACGTCGCGAGGCAAAGCCTGCGCCTGTTTAAACAGAAATAAAACACAGTTCTTATTCCCGAATTACCTTAACCACTTTTTCTCTACCTGCTAACTCTAAATGCACAAAGTAAATACCGCTTGCCAGCTCACCCTTCACATCCAACGCCACATGGTGTTCTCCTACCCGCTTGTCGACTTTTAGCTCACGGCCACTTATGTCGAAAAGTCTTACTCCCAGGTCTTTAGTAATTCCTTCTCCTGTAATCAGCAACGATTGAGAAAAAGGATTTGGCGACACACTCAGCTGTTCCAACACATCCTGGTTTTCATAGATGCCCACCGCATAGGTTCGGCTTAAATTAATATCATCCAGAAAAAAGTTATTTCCAGATGCACCTGAGGATGGTGTAAATTCAAACTTAAAGTACACATCTGCCAAACCCACCAGGTTATTGATGTTTACCTGCACCTGCTGCCACTCCAAAAACTGAGGGTTTACAAATGGCGAATCCCAAACGGTACCGGTGGTATTTAAATTACTACCACTCCGGGTAAAAACGGTGGACCAACTGGCCCCACAATTTGAAGAAGCATAAACCTTTAACGTTTCACTGTCCGAATTGGACCTTGGTGCATACGCATAATAAAAACTCATTTGCGCCGCGCTGATTCCCTGCATGTTAAAAGGAGGCGTAAAAAAACTCACCGGCGCCTTTGGTGAATTGCCAAAATTATCCACCCAGGCACATTTAAACCCATTGTAAGAGGCCGCGTTGTTTTGTGTAAAACCAGTGCCAGATGCTGGTACCGTAGCAATCCAACTCTCATCCGGAAAAATGCCATTATCAAAACTTTGTGTGAAATTTGCTCCGCCTACTGCGGTAGGGGACAGCACAACCACCATGGATTTTATGGCGGAATCGCTACCAAACGCGTTGGAAACCTTTAGCTTAACGCTGGCAAGACCCGGGCTATTAAAATTTAACAGCCCGTTTTGTTGGGTTGAAATGTTACTGGCCTGCGGGCTGGACCATTGCCACGAAGTAATAGGAGCGTTATAACTTTGATCCGTAAAAGAAAGCGCGTTGCCATTGCAGGTGAGCGTGGTATTTACGATAAACTGTGCCTTGGGCGCACAATTGGATAGAGGATTTACCACTCCCGTAGCCATGAGGTTGGAAGGTGTCCACAGATTGTTCCTCCCGCCGATTTGCGAGTTAAGCGCGTTGTGCATGCGGGTGCGTTGGCCATAAGTAAACATCCGTTGACAACCGGCATAATCCATATAGTTTTGAATATTTTCAGGCACGCCCTGATTGCATTGGGCCGTGTTGTTCAGCGTACACCAAGTGTAGCCCTTGGTAACCGGTGTATCGGCCACACCATCATCGCCGCAGGTAACCCCCGCATTATTGGTGCTTCCCCATACATGTTGCAAATTAAACCAGTGTCCGGTTTCATGCGTAATGACCCGTGATGACCAGGGATTACCTGTACCAATTGAACCAATATTACCATGTTCCGACACGATCGCGTCAGCTGCCACGCCAACCGATCCTGGCAAATAGGTGTAAGCGGCTATGCCAGGGGGCATGGATTTTACCACGTAAATGTTCAGGTATTTGGTGGGATCCCAGGTGTAAACGTAATTCGCAAAATTAACCGTCCAGTTAGTGTTTTGATCGTAATGTCGGGTAATGCCATTGGTGCAATTGCCATCCGGATCGCGGGTGGCTAATCGGAATTCGATATCACAATCGGCAGCCAAAACCTGAAATGGAGCCACAATATCGAGGGTATCATCATTCTGCTTACGGAAATCGCGGTTCAGGAGGCTGATCTGATCCTGAATCTGAGCATCACTGATATTCTCTGAACCGTTAGTGTGTAATACGTGAAAAACTACCGGAATCACGTAAGTAGCCGCCTGTGAGGGCCTGGCCGATAAATCGGGACTCTGTAAAGCCGCCTCTAAAAGTTGCTGCACACGCGCCCGCGCCGTGGGGTCGTTTTGAAATAAATAATCCTGGGCAAGTAAAAAACCACATCCCTTGTTTTGGGCCATTCCAAAAACGGACCCTAGTGCGAAAGAAAAAAAGAAAAAGAACTTCATTAGAATATAAATTATAGTACAGTTAAAACTATTAAATTTAATTGAAAAGACCAAATTATTTTTAATAACAGGTTTAACGGTGAGATAAACTAATCGTCTCTATACTTTAATTATCTTTGCCAACAAATTTGCGTGAAATGACCAAAACCATTCAACAATTAAACATCGGTATCCTTGGCGGCGGACAACTTGGCCGCATGTTGATCCAAAATGCCATAAACCTCAACCTGACTATTTCCGTTTTAGACCCCGATAAAAACGCGCCTTGCAGACATCTGGTTAAAAAATTCACCCAAGGCAGTTTGACCGATTACGATACTGTTTATGACTTTGGAAAAGACAAAGACCTGATTACCATTGAAATTGAAAATGTGAACATTGAGGCGCTGAAAGCCCTAGAAAAGGAAGGCAAAAAAGTGTACCCCCAACCGCACATCATTGAATTGATTCAGGACAAAGGCTCCCAAAAAATGTTTTATCAGCGCAACGACATTCCGAGCCCTGACTTTTTTCTGGTGGAAAATAAATCGCAAATCAATAAATACGCGGATTACTTCCCGTTTTTTCAAAAGCTGAGAACCGGAGGTTATGATGGCAAAGGCGTTACCAAATTGGTAAACCCGCATCATCTGGACAAAGCATTTGATGCCCCAAGCGTGCTGGAACGTTTTGTGGATTTTGATAAAGAACTGGCAGTCATTGTGGCCCGCAGTGAAAACGGCGAAATAAAATGTTTCCCCGTAGTGGAATGTGAGTTTAACCCCGAAGCCAATTTGGTGGAGTTTTTGTTTAGCCCGGCCAACATCAAAAAAAGTGTTGAAAAAGATGCCATTCAACTGGCCACTACCGTGGCTGAAAAACTAGGCATTGTGGGCCTGCTGGCCGTTGAACTTTTTTTGACCAAAGATGGTAAAGTATTGGTCAATGAAATAGCTCCCCGTCCACACAACAGTGGCCACCATACCATTGAAGCGAACGTGACCTCTCAATTTGAACAACACCTGCGCGCCATTTTGAATTTACCGCTGGGCGATACCGCCATTGTAAGAGCCGGTGTGATGGTCAATTTGCTGGGCGACTTTGGTTATGAAGGCAACGCCGTTTATCAGGGAATGGATGACATTCTCAAATTCAGTGGCGTATATGTGCACCTGTACGGAAAAGCGACCACCAAACCCTTTCGTAAAATGGGCCACGCCACCATTGTGGATAACGATATCTTAAAAGCCAAACAAAAGGCACGGCTGGTAAAAAACACCCTCAAAGTAATTGCTTAATCACGATTTTCTGATTTTTATCAGGTTGGACAGGTCAAAGGATCAGGGTAAAAATATTTTTTTACATTTATACCCATGGAAAAAAAGACTTGCCCTGAATGCGGTGAACTTATCAAAGGGCGGATCGATAAAAAGTTCTGTAGTGACATGTGTCGCAACGCGTTCAATAATAAAATAAACGCCGACACCAATAATTATGTCAGGAACATTAACAATGCGCTTCGTAAAAACCGGCGGATTCTGGAAGAAACGCTGGTGGGCGAAAAAACGACCCTCCCCAAACAAAAACTGGTTGATAAAGGATTTAACTTTAAATACTACACCAACCAAACCGTTACCAAAAACAACACCCGCTACTTTTTTTGCTACGAATACGGCTACCTGCCACTCGAAAACGAACTGGTACTTGTTGTAAAACGCCATCAGGACAACTAAATCTGCTGAACATTTTACCCCCAACAGATGGCAGAACTAAGAACCCGCCTCTTCGTTCACGTAAAACAACTTATAATACTTTAATCCCCGTTCCTCATCAAAACCACGTTCCACATAATCGTGTTTTGAATGGATGTAGATGTGGAAATTTTTATCAAGTTTTACCACACTGCGCATGTACTTTTGATTTTTTTTAACGGCCGTGGACGACACATCAAACTCATCAATAGCAGTGAGGTCCATCCGTTTGTTAAAGTCGCTGCGGTAATCGCCGAAGGCTTCAATGATTTCCGGCTGAACCAACACCTCTTTTTCGAAATCCTTTAAATTGAATTTATCCTTCTCCTTAAAATACGAAGCGCTCCGGTTCAACATCATCATCTGGTCTTCCTTTTTCACATTGTTGGACTCGGTTAAAATTTCCTCACAAAAACCACGGGAAGCATCCATAAAATTTTTGGTATGGTAATAACCGTTAGGTTTTATAGCGGCATTTAAAAAATCTTCTTCCCAATACAGGGCACACTCTGCCAATTTATTATTGGTATCTACAATGCTTAACTTATACCCGTTTTTCTTATCGGTATTAAATACCAGGCAGCCTTTATCGAGTTTGTTAATGTTGATGCCATTGTCACAATCCACATCAAACTCATCTACGTGCTGAAAAACCTTCAGGTACGTTTCTTTATTTTCCGTTTTAAAATAACCAATGGCGTCGCACAATTCTCCGTCTACCACTGCGTCTTTAAAATAAGCCACGTAAAACTCGCCACCTTTTATTTTAGGGTGCATGCTTTGATTGTACAAATGCGTGGCTACTAATTTAGACTGTTCCATAAAACCGGCCCGGGAGGCAAAAAGATCTTCGCTGGCATTGGCCACGCTGGCCAATGAAACATCCACCTTCCCCTTAAACCGGTGGTAAATATCTGTTTTAAACGGCGACAAGAAATACCTGAGCAGGGTTTCTTTCACAAAATCATCCTTAAACTCTACCTGTTTTTCACCACAGGTAAGTTCCTCTCCCAGCCCTTTGTTTCCTACAAAATGAATCGCAAAATGTGTTAACTGCGCCCTCGAAAAATCTATCATGCCGTTAAAATTTTTAAAGCCTAAATATACCTGTCTTCCGCACTCAGCATTTAACAATATTTAAACAAGTTTTAAGCCTCCGGCACAAAATATGTGATGAGTGAATTAGTAAATTCTATTTAAAAATATAAATTTGTAATATGCACAAATCACTCATAAAACTCACCAAAAAATCGTTCATAGTCCTAGGCGTACTTATTTTATCTTCTTTCGCCGTTGCTAAGTATGTATTCGATAAAAACGATGTCATTTTTGAATTACTTTTTACCAGCCTTAACCAGAGTCACTATGCTCCGTTGAAATTAGACGACTCCTTTAGCGAAAAGGCGTTCGACGCTTATTTGACCGATATTGATTACAATAAAAAGTTCCTGTTACAAAGCGACGTGGACGAACTGGCCAAATACAAGCGCCTGATCGACGACCAGTTGCTGAGCCAGCAACATGATTTCTATGCCCTGTCTACCGAGATCATCACCAAACGCATCAAAGAAAAATCGGGCTGGAGTAAAGAGATCCTGTCTAAACCACTGGATTATACAACCGATGAAGAATATGAAACCGACATTAAAAAACTAAGCTATGCCAAAAGCGAAGCTGAAATGAGGAAGGAGTGGGAAAAAATGCTCAAATACCAGGTGTTGTTCCGTATTGATGAAACACTTCAAAAACAGGAAAAAGCCAAAGAAAAAAATGATACAACGGTAAAAATTATGTCATTCGATTCGCTGGAAGCAGATGCCCGCCGTAAAACATTAAAAGGCAACGAAGACTGGTTTAAACGTTTAAATAAGATCACCGCACGGGAGCGTTTTGCGCAGTTTGCCAACGCGGTTACCGGCATTTACGACCCGCACACCGAATATTTTGCGCCAAAAGAAAAAAAGAAATTTGACCAGATGATGAGCGGCCAGTTTGAAGGCATTGGCGCCCGCCTGCAACAAAAAGACGGCATTTTAAAAGTAAGTGAGGTAATTGTGGGTAGCCCCAGTTACAAACAAGGTGAATTAAAAGCCGGCGACGACATTCTGAAAGTGGCGCAGGGAGCGGAAGAACCCGTTGACGTGACCAATATGGAAATTGAGGAAGCGATTGACCACATTAAAGGAAAAAAAGGAACCGAGGTACGACTCACCGTTAAAAAAGCCGACAACAGCATTAAGGTCATCCCGATCATCCGTGACATTGTTGAAATTGAAGAGACATTCGCGAAAAGCGCTCTACTCGATAACAAAAACAAGATCGGGTACATTTATCTGCCATCCTTTTATACCCCGTTTGGTCGCACCGGTACACACCACTGCTCAAACGATGTTCGCAAAGAAATTGAAAAACTGAAAAAACAAAACATCAAAGGCCTTATCATTGACATCCGCGACAATGGTGGCGGGTCGCTACAAGAAGTGGTTGAAATGGCCGGTTTATTTTTTCCGAGAGGCCCGGTTGTTCAGGTAAAAGGGAAAAGCGCGCAAAGTGTGCTGGAAGATAAAAATCCCGACGTTGCGTGGGACGGACCATTAACCATCCTTATTAACCATAGCAGCGCCAGCGCCAGCGAAATTCTGGCGGCTGCCATTCAGGATTACAAACGCGGCGTAGTAATGGGTACACCCAGTTTTGGCAAGGGCACTGTACAATCATTTGTAGATTTGGACAATTACCTCATTCCACCCTTTGACACCATAAAACCGGTAGGACAGGTGAAAATCACTCAACAAAAATTCTACCGCATAAACGGTGGCGCTACGCAATTAAAAGGAGTAACCCCGGATATTTTGTTGCCAGATCCTTACGCATTTATCGATTTGGGAGAAAAAGAACTGGACAACCCGATGCCGTGGGACGAAATTAGCAAGGCCGATTACAAAGAATTTGACGGGATCAACTACCCGGCTATTATCAAAAAAAGTAAGGCCCGTGTTGAAAAAAGTTCTCAGTTTAACTTGGTAGAACAACAGGCAAAAGAGGTGAAACAGAAAAAAGAGGATACCCGGTATAGCTTAAACCTTGAAAAATTTAGGGCCGATCAAAAACAATTCAGAGAACAAAATAAAAAATACGAAGATTTAAAAAAAGAAATAAAAGGGTTTAACGCCATGTTGCTGGATGAAGACAAACAGCGAATGGGTTCGGACACCGCCAGGCTGGGAAGAGAAAACCGTTGGGCCAAGGCGGTAAGCAAAGATCCTTATATTTATGAAGCCACCAATGTGATTAATGATTTACACTAATCCCAGACAAATTATTTTATCACACAAAAAAGCCGGTAGTAGTTACCGGCTTTTTTAATATCCCTGATTTTATAACGTGTTACATCCGTTCCGGAACTTGAATCCCCAAAAGATACATGCCATTGGCAATGGTTTGCGCGGTTAATTGTGAAAGCTGCAGCCGGAATTTTTTTACGGGTTCATTTTCTTCTTTGAGCACCGACAACTCGTGATAAAACCGGTTATACAACTTGGTGAGTTCATACACATAATTTGCGATCAGCGCCGGACTAAAGGTATTACCAGCCTCCGTAACTACCCCATCAAAATCGTACACCCATTTAATGATCTCCTTCTCAACCGGCTCAAAGTCAATTCCATCGAGCGAATTAGCAAAATTCACATCAGCTTTCCGTAACACCGACTTAATCCGTGCATGGGTGTATTGGATAAAAGGTCCGGTATGCCCGTTGAAATCAATACTTTCCTTAGGATCGAACAGCATTTTTTTCTTGGGATCCACTTTTAAGATAAAATACTTTAAAGCGCCAAGGCTTACGGTATGGTAGAGGTTTTCCAATTCTGCCGTTGAAAAATCATCCACTTTTCCCAATTCCCTGGTGGTAGCTTCCGCGGTATCATACATTTCCTTTAATAATTCATCCGCGTCAACAACTGTGCCCTCGCGGCTTTTCATCTTCCCTTCCGGTAATTCTACCATTCCGTAACTCAGGTGGTAACATTCTTTAGCCCAATCGTAGCCAAGGTGCTGAAGGGTTTTAAACAACACTTTAAAATGGTAATCCTGCTCGTTACCTACGGTATAAATTAGTTGTTTCAGGTCAGGGAATTCTTTAAACCGTTCAATGGCCGTTCCCAAATCTTGTGTAATGTAAACACTTGTTCCATCACTCCGCAATACAATTTTTTCATCGAGGCCATCTGCGGTGAGATCAATGGCCACACTGCCATTTTCTTTTTTGTAAAACACCTGTTTGCGAAGCCCCTCCTCCACTACTTCCTTCCCTAAAATGTAAGTATTGCTTTCGTAATACATTTTATCAAAATCCACCCCCAGGTTTTTATACGTCACGTCAAAACCTTTGTACACCCAGCCATTCATCATTTTCCACAAATCCATCGTTTCCTTATCGCCAGCTTCCCACTTGCGCAACATGTCCTGAGCTTCTAAAATCAATGGCGCCTGTTTTTCGGCCTCTTCTTTTGTTTTTCCCTGCCCCACTAAAATTTCTATTTCTTTTTTAAAGGCCTTATCAAACTCCACATAATACTTCCCAACCAGGTGATCACCCTTCATTCCGGTACTTTCAGGTGTTTCTCCCCTCCCATATTTTTGCCAGGCCAACATACTTTTACAGATATGTATGCCCCGATCGTTCACAATATTGGTTTTTATAACCTTATGTCCATTAGCTTTAAGAATTTGGGCCACGGAATAACCTAACAAATTATTTCGTATGTGTCCCAAATGCAACGGTTTATTGGTGTTTGGCGAAGAATACTCCAACATCACTGTTTTTCCACTGCTTAACTCCTTTTTATAACCAATAGAATTTGATTGGCGCACCGAATTAAAATACGATAACCAAAAGGCATTGCTCAAGGAAATGTTGAGAAATCCTTTCACCACATTGTAAGCGGTGACATCGGTACTTTGTTTAAGCAAATACGCGCCCAACTCTTCGCCCATTTGCTCCGGCGACTTTTTAGTTTGTTTTGTATATGGAAAAGTGACCAATGTAAAATCTCCTTCAAACTCCTTGCGGGTTTTTTGAAAGGAAATGGGTGCATGGTCAATGGAATAAAGATCTTTGAGGGCTTTTTGAATAGAATGGTGTAAAAGGGATTCTGCGTTAATCATGGGTTAAAATTAAGAATAAAATAAAAAAGCCGGTCCAAATTGAACCGGCTCGTAAAAAAATAATTTAAAAGACTTACAGTTTCTCCACTTCCACAATTGGGTTGCGGTTAATCTTAATGGTGTTTAAACCAGCTTTTTTAAATTCGGTGATGAACCATTGTTTATTTTGAGTGGATTTAAGTACGAGGGTAAATGCCTGATAGTCGCCAGTAGTTACTCCCAGGTTAATGCTTTCAACAGCCGCGTCTTTTTGAAAAGAAGCCATCATGGCATTGATATCAGACTTTGATCCGATTTTATAGACTTCAAAATTAACCACTGTGCTGGATGAAAAGTATTTGGTAGCATCATCCGCCGCAGGGTGCTTAATAAAAATAGTTTTAACGGGAATTTCATTCGTATAGGAGGAAACCACCGGGTGATTTGCCGCGAATGCAGCGGAACCAACCATTGAACCTGCCAGTAAAAGGGTGATCGATAAAGTTTTAAGGATTGTCATGTTCTAATTTTTTGTTATCCAAATTTATTCAAAAATAATGCCAAATGCAATTATTTCCTTTTCTGGTTAAAAAATTCTTTCAACATCTGCTCACAGTCCCGGGCCATTATTCCACTCTGAACTTCCGTTTTAGGATGCAAGAGGTTTTTTTCATGGATGGAGAATCCTTTTTTCGGGTCACTCGCTCCAAACACCAGTTTACTCAATTGAGACCAGGCGATAGCTCCCGCGCACATGACGCAGGGCTCAAGGGTAACATAAAGTGTGCAATCTATTAAATACTTACCGCCAATGGCGGATGCAGCAGCAGTTATCGCCTGCATTTCAGCATGAGCCGTTACATCATTGAGTCGTTCGGTAAGATTGTGCGCCCTGGCAATAATGCGGTTGTTGGCCACTACAACCGCTCCCACCGGCACTTCATCCGCATCAAACGCTTTGCGGGCCTCCTTTAATGCCTCCTGCATAAAATAATCGTGTGTATAAAGCGGAGCTATGGACACTGGCAGGAAAGGGTATTGGTAATACTGATATCGTTAATTCGGGTAATGGTGTCACAATCATTCATTACCAACGAATAATTATACTGCGGTTCGAACTCCTTCTTTGGTCGCACAAAATATTCGCCACAGGGTTCCTTTCTGGGAGAACTCACGTCATAATTCACTTCGAAATGACGGAGTTCTATTTTTAATAGATCCACATTTTTCTTAAGGCATTTTAATTTGCATTTGGCTGTTTCAGACAGTTCAAAATCCTGAAACACCAGTTCCTGCATCTTCATTTCATTTGGCATTACACAGCTACGGGTTCCAAACATGGAGTAAACAATGGCCAGGCCAAGGCCAAAACCCATTCCGTAGAGCCGTAATCTCTTTAAAAAAGTCATGCCGTAAAGTTAAATGCAATTTTTGGAATATGACAGGATATTTACCAAATCTTGAATTCCGAATCCACCGCCATGAACTATTTATCGAGCCATTGCTTAAACTCAGTCACCCTTTCCCGACTCACCACTGCTGTTTCATCATCCAACAATTCGGAATTTACTTTCAACCGGCTATTAAAATAAGGGCTCACCTTATGCACTGTGTTAATGCTGATGAGAACTTTGCGATTAATCCTGAAAAATGACTCCGGGGCCAGCATGGTTTCCAGCTGATCAAGTGTATAATCTACCGGATAACGCTTCCCGTTGTTGTTTACCAGCAACGAAATACCATCTTCCGCAATAAAATGATTCACCTCTTCCGTTCTAATGGTAACAATGTTATCCCCCATTTTTACCAAAAAACGGGTTTTATATTGGGTATGAATATTGCGGTAAACGGTCGCAATGTGCTGGAGCATGGCGGAATTCTGTTTTTCACTTAGCTTGCTGAATTTATTAATGGCCACCCTTAAATCGTCAAGCCCCACCGGTTTCAGAAGATAATCAACGCTGTTCAGTTTAAACGCCTTTATAGCATATTCATCAAATGCCGTGGTAAATATAACCGGGATGTCTATTTCCGTTTTTGAAAAAATATCAAAACTTAGTCCGTCAGCCAAATGGATGTCAACAAATAAAAGATCAGCGCTGAGGCCCTTCTGAAAAGCTTCCACACTCTTTTTTACGGTATCAAATGTAGCAACCACAGAAATATCGGGGTCCACTTTTTTGAGGAGCGTACACAAGTGCTCCGCCGATAATTTTTCATCTTCAATAACAATGGCCTTCATGAGGTATGCAATAATGGAATTTTAACGATGAACGAATTTTGGTTTTGAATGACTTCCACCGGATGCGTTGTAAAAAAACCATAACGGTCTTTGATATTCTGCAGTCCGGTTTTACAGCTACTTTCTTTATTCACTCTGAGTTGCAGGTTATTTTTCACTTCCAGATAATTTTCCCGCGCGCTTACCACTATCGTTAGTGGTTGTTCGGACGATACCTCGTTGTGTTTAATGGCGTTTTCAATCAGCACCTGGAGCGCCATAGGTGGAAGTAATAGCTGCCTTTTCGCATCCTCCACTTCAAATTCAAACACAATATTGGTGTCAAACCGAATCTGAAGCAGGTAAGTGTAAGACCTAATAAAAATGAGTTCACTGTCGAGACTCACTAATTCACTGTTACGGTTATCCAGCAAATAGCGGTAAACTTTCGACATCTGGTTAATAAAATCCACCGCTTTATCCTGGTCTTTATACACCAGCGAAGACAAAACACTCATGTTGTTGAACAAAAAATGCGGATTAACCTGATCCTTCAGGTTTTGAAGCTGCGCCTGCAAACTTTCATTTTTATACTTCTCCACTTCCACCAGTGAGCGTTTCCAATTAGTGAAGAACTGTGTGCTTATTTCTATTGACAGAATAATAATGGAAACTAAAACCCCGATAACAACCGCGCTTAACATAAACGCCTCTTTGTTAGCCATAGGCAGCTCGCAGACGTATTTATTAAAAGCCAGCATGGCCACATAAATGACAAATGCGCTGTAAAAAAGACTTAAGGGAAGATGCCAAAGAATCCGTTTAACCGGAGAAACCACCCAGGGGTGTTTTTTATCGAGCCACCCATCTATCCACAAATTCCCTTCCCAAGCCAATATGGTAATTACAACGGAAGTGAATATTGCCATAAACCGGTTCCCCTGCTCTTCCTGATTCTTAGCAAGTGTTTCGAGCAGAAAGGAAACGATCACCCCCGAAACGATCATAAAAATAAACCTGATTTTGCTTTTCCGCATGGGATAAATGTACTGGTTTTTAGCGATTTTAAAATGAACTTATGCGGCCCTGTAGCCCAGTTGACTTACTTTTTCGAGCGACTTTTTTCTGAATTCAGGAGCCGAACCTCTTATCGGACCTATACCCGTTACTTTTACGGGAGTAATGCCACAAAATCCGAGCACCCGATCTTTCACCTGATTGACAGAGGGCGCCCGATAAAAAAAAACGATAAATCCATAGCGGTGTATCGGTAGTATAGATCACATGCCCGGTTTTTCCGGCCAATAGTTTATCCCATAAAAGGCCTTTCTCCCTGTACTTAAACGCGAAACCAGGAAGCAACACCCGGTCGAAAAAACCTTTCAGTTGCGCGGGAACCGAGCCCCACCATACCGGATGAATGATTACCAGGTGATCAGCCCACGTGATTTTTTGCTGCGCAACCAATAAGTCAGGCTCCAGTTCGGTCCTTTTTGAATAACCATGTTCAAGATTTTGCTGAAATTTTAATTCATTGGTGTTCATTAACCAAACCTCGTTACCCCCCTTCATGGCGGCTTCCTTATAGGCATGCGCTAATGCGTGGCAATAACTATCGGAGTTGGGGTGGCCGTTGATGATCAGTATTTTTTTCATGGGCGCTGTGTGTAATTTTTAAAACTGAATTTTGTAAACAAAGTTTGGAAAAAATCCTATTTGGTAAGCGGTATTGATGGTATTGGTAATTGGGTTGTAACGCTGTGCAAAGACATTTTTATGGTTGGTCACATTTTGAATATCGAAAGACCAGGACTGCGACAATTTCATTTTTTTGCTATTTAGAGTAAAACCCATTTTAACGTCTAACCTGAAAAAATCAGGGTTACGTTGTGTGTATGCCTCCGCGTCGCCCTGCAAAATTTGCGTACGCGCCAGCTGCGAAGCGGCCAGGTCAACCGGTGTATAATAGCGGCCTCCGGCCTGAGTCATTTTAACGCCTAAAGAAATGACATTCCGTTTATCTTTTCCGACCTTAAAATCTTTACCTCCTAACAGGTTATAAACAAATTTCCCATTGAAACCTGTGTTGCGTTCTGCGTCGTCGCTCCCCTTGTACTTCGATTCGTAAACCGTACCGGTTAACAACACATAATAACCTTTACTGAAGAATTTTTCGATGGTAAGCTCCGCACCATAATTGGTGCCGCTTCCGCTATTTTTCAGATAACCCTGATCGTTCGGGAAAAAGCTGGCGCCCGCGTTCAACATGGAGTAACTGCCAGGTGTTTGAGTGACCGGCACGTTTGAAAGTTGCTGATAGTACACTTCCGTTTTAACACGCCAGTCCTTTACCGGTAAAAAATCGTATCCGATTACGAAATGCTGACTTCTTGTAAAGTCGAGTTCTTTGTTTGACAGATCGTAGGTTCCGTCTGATTTAACGGTTCTATAAAAATACACGTCGGTTGGTTGCATTTGACTGTGAAGGCCATACCCAAGGCTAATGGCGTGCTTCTCGTTTAACTGATATTTTAAACCAGCCCTCGGTTCGATGGAAGTGGAATTATTTAAGGTGAGCCACTGCCCATGCAATCCTAAATTTAAAGTAAGTTGATCGTTAAACCGGTATTTTGCCTGCGCGTAAGCTTGATGTAAAACAGTGTAGTCGTTAAAATCCCAATAATGATCCCAACCAATAATCGAGTCGCGGGTGCGGGCATCTAACACCAGATTAATGAGTTCTGACATCACCCCAATTTTTAGAAATAACCGGGAATTAATTTTTGAGTTAAATGAGGTATTTGCCGAATAATGAATTTGACTGGTTTTGTTTTCGATATACCGCTCGGTTGGCTTTGTATCGGTTCCCACATTGTCCTCCAGGTAGTTAGATCCGTTGTAAGTAGCGCCCACCACCGTACTAAAGTAAGACTTTTGTCCCGCTTTTATAAAGTGTTTAAGACCTACTAAGCCAATGTTGCTTGTAAAATAACTGTCCTTGGAGGGGTTTGCGAAAAGATCGGTCGCATCTATTTTAGTATGTAAAAAATCGATGTTGCTTTTAGCGCCTAAACCAAATAAGGTAAAGCGACCCGCCTTTGTAGTGCCGCCGTTAATTTTAAAAGAAAGATCCTGATAAAATGGGGTGGCAGTAGTTCCTATTGGAATACCAATTTTTTGGGCGACGCCGGTAAATGAATAACGATAAGCCAACAAGTAAGAGGATCCTTTTTCCTTATTGACAGGCCCTTCCGTCATCGCCTCAATACCGGTAAGTGCGCCTACCTGAAAGGTGTGTTCCCTTTTTTCGGAATTACCGCTGCGAAACCCGAGGTCAAACACCCCGGCATTTGCGTTGCCGTATTCAGCAGGGAAAGCAGAAGTGAAAAAATCGGAATTTTTAATCACGTTGGTATTAATAGCGCTTACCGGGCCGCCGGTGGTACCAATAGTGGAAAAGTGATTGGGATTAGGAATATTGAGCCCTTCGATACGCCATAAAACACCCGTAGGCGAATTACCGCGAATTACAATGTCATTTCTGGAATCATCGGGCGAACTAACACCCGCAAAATTTGCGGCAAGGCGTGATGGGTCTGACCGGCCACCGGCATACCGATTTACTTCTTCCATTGAAAAAGAACGGCCACTCACTGTTACCATATCGTTGTTGGTTTCGTTCTTCTTGGAACCTGAAACCGTTACTTCGCTCAAACTATTTACATTTTCTTCCATGGCCACATCCAACACCACTTCCTTACCTGCTGTAACCACCACGTTAGGAATAATGATTTCCTTATACCCCATATAGGTAATTTTGAGATCATAACGGCCACTCGTTACATCGTGTATGTGAAACCGGCCTTTTTCATCGCTCACAGCGCCTTTTAAAGGACTTGAACCCGGAATAACCACATTAGCGCCCGGGATAACCGATTGCGCTTGTTTATCCACGATTGTTCCGCGAATAGTTTGTGAGGGTGTTTGGGAGTAACCCATGGCGGTGGTAATTACCCATACGATTGTAATTAAAATAACATACTGCTTTTTCATTCGTTTTAGATTTGATGGTACAAGATTACTTTGCAGAAGCTTGTTTGAAAAGAGAAAACCGTTGAGTTGTGGATTACGGTGGTTGAATTGTATTGAATGTGAATTTTTGAGCCTTACTTTCTGAAATAAAAGCCGGCCATTTCGTTTAGTGAAGAGTAGCAAGGACTTCTTCAGATCATTTAACATTCGTCCGTACCGGCTTTTATTAACTTTGCGCTTATGATGACGATGAATTGGAACAAACTCAACTCTATCAACCAACTGGACCAAATAGACACCGAATCGAAAACGGTACCCGTTATGATCTTAAAACACAGCACGCGCTGCAATATCAGTGCCATGGCCCTTAGCCGCATGGAAAGAAAGTGGCAGGGTGATGAAAAAATTAAACCTTACTACCTCGACCTGATTGCTCATCGCGACGTGTCCGGTGAAATTGTAAGACGTTATGGAGTTGAACACGAATCGCCCCAGGTATTGATCATTAAAAACGGTCAATGCATTTACACCGCCTCGCACTCGTCCATTGTGTACGAAGATATTACCGGCTTCGCAGCATAACGCACTTTCTTTTGGACTAGCTGCATCTAATGTCCCCCGTGAATTTCTTAAAAAAATCGGGAATTTCATACGGGGAGATAGATATCAAACCTGGCGCCTTTGTCTAGTTCTCCTTTGGCCGAAATATAGCCATGGTGATTTTCAACAATTTTCTTGCACAAAGCCAGACCGATGCCCGTTCCGCTGTACTTTTGTTTATCGTTGAGGCGCTGAAAAATAACAAAAATCTGATCTGCGTGTGTTTGAGAAAAACCGATCCCGTTATCCTCAAAAATAAGGTGCACATACTTGTCTCCGGCTCTGAGACCCGGAACATTTTTTTGATCTTCCTCTTCCAGCATCAACGACGAAATTTGAATGATGGGTTCGGTTTCGGAAAACTTAAGGGAATTACTTACCAGGTTATAAAATAGCTGGTTAATTTGAACCGGGATTGCATTGATCACGGGCAAGCCCGTATTGACAATGGATGCATTTTTTTGCATTATCAATATTTCGAAATCCGTTTTTATATTTTGAAGCACCTCGTTCAAATCTGTTTTTACAAACTTTTCATCTGTTTTAGAAAGTCGGGAATAGTTGAGCAAGTCCTTGATAAGCGTTGACATGCGCAAAGCAGATGCTTTAATTTTTTCGAGGTAAGTCGCGGACTTTTCGTTCAGGTTAACCGAACCCGCAAGCATTTCGGAGAACGTCTGAATTTTCCGCAGAGGCTCCTGTAAATCGTGACTTGAAACGTAGGCAAACTGTTCCAATTCATGATTGGTTTTAATCAATTGTTCGTTGGCTTCCAACAAATCGGCCGTACGTTCTTCCACTTTATTTTCCAATATCCTGTTCAGGTTTTTTTGCTGGTCTACGTCCACACTTGTTCCGATAAAACCAACAAACGCACCATCGGTATCATAGCGCGGCGCGGCATGATCCTGAATCCAATGATACCTGCCTTCCTTTCCCAAAATACGAAGTTCCTTCGTGTAATTGGTGCGGGTTTCGTAGGCCTTTGTGAACGCCGCCACTGTGTCGGGCAGATCATCCGGATGTACCACTTTAGCCCAACCATGATTTAAACCCTGATCCATAGGGATGCCCGTAAAATCGCACCAACATTTATTTAAAAAGATGGCTTTTTTATCCAGATCAGTCAGCCAGATCATAACCGGCGCAGTATCGGCTACACTTCTGAACCTTCGTTCACTTTCCTCCAACCGTTCGTTGTATAATTTTTGATGTGTAATATCTCTGCTGGTACCAATTAATTTAACCGGATTGCCTTGATCATCGTAGAACATTTTACCCCTTGCCTCTATCCAATTCACACTACCATCCTCCAATATTACGCGGGTTTCATATTCGAGAACCCCGGTTTTTAACGCCTGTTGAAAGGCCTGTTCCCTGTCGGGAAGATCATCCGGATGTAATCTGCTCATCAGGGTCGTGTAGTCCACTTTCACACCCGTTTTTTGACCAAGCATTTCAGCATATCGGTCAGAATAAGTGATCCCGAGTGTTAAAAGGTTTAACTCGTATGTTCCCAGGCCGCTGGCATCTAAAATTATTTTGAGGCGCTCTTCATTCTCGGCGATAATTTTTTCTGATTTCAATTGGCTACTGATATCCCGTGCAATTTTTGATGCGCCAATGATTTCGCCAGTGCGATTGCGGATGGGAGAAATTGTGAGCGAAAGGTCCAGAAGGGTTCCACTTTTTGTTAGACGTTGTGTTTTAAAATGTTCCACCCGTTCTCCGTTGCGCAGACGCGACAAAATTTCTATTTCCTCATTTTGTCGATCGGGAGGAATTAATTTCGAAATGGACTGGCCAATAACTTCTTCAGGCGAGTACCCAAATAAGCGTCGGGCAGAGTCGTTCCAACTGATGATGGTACCGTCTATCAACTTGCTAATAATAGCGTCATCCGATGACTGAACGATAGCCGCCAATTTTAAAAGGTCTTCTTCGGTTTGACGCTGCTCGGTAACATCCACAGTGGTTCCAAGCATCCGGAAGGGTTTACCAGTGGTATCGAAAATAATTTTACCTCGTGTTTTCACCCATCGGGTACTTTTATCAGGAAGTATTACACGCGCTTCATAATAATAAACGCCATTTTTTGTGGCTTTGTCAAAAGCCGGTTGCACAATGTTCTGAAGATCGTCTGGATGAATTTTGTTTCGCAATTGTTTATGGGTAAATTTTTCGGAAGAATTATACCCGAAAATGATCGAGAGCCGTGGGGAATGAATAATTTCCCCATTTACGAGATCAAGATCCCAGGTGGCGGTTTGCGACCCCTCGGTAGCCAACTGTAGCCGTTCAGCAGCGTCTTCTATTTTTTCTCTGGCTTCTACTTTTTCTGTTACGTCGTTAGCCGTCAGCATTACTCCCGACACTAAGTCATCTGCCAGGAACAAGGGCGTATACTCATAATCAAGAAAAAAAACTTTTTTACCGCTCGTGTATTCTACCAGCGTTCTGACCTCTTTTTGCTTATAGGAATTTCCATCTACCAGCACCTTTCTGCGAATTTCGGCGAGGTAATGGTGCCCCATTTCCGGAAAAACATCCATGAGTTTTCTGCCTTTTACCTCCGTTAGTTGTTTTCGCCAGATATTCTTTAAAAGACTTTCGTTACAGTGTTCAATGATGAAATCCTGACCTTTAAAAATTGCCATGGCTACCGGCGATTGTTCTATCAGGTTACGAAACCGCGCTTCGCTTTTTTCAACGGCTTGTCTGGCAAGTACCTGATTGGTAACGTCATTTGCCACAACAGTAATGCCAATCACAGAGCCGTCTATTTCACGCAAGGGTTCAAAGATATAATTAACAAAGATGGTTTGGATCGCATTACCTCTGGCCAGTTTAGCAGGCACTCCATTTGCAACAAACCTTTCACCTGTCGTGTACACCCGCTCCAGGGTTTCTTCAAACCCCTGCCCGGAAGCTTCGGGTACTCCCTCAAACACTTTTTTATTAATAACTTGATCGGCCGATTTACCCATAAGTTCGATCATCATCGTGTTGGCGGTTTCAACGATGTGTTGTGGTCCCTTTAAGATGCACATGGCTACTGGTGCCTGCTCAACCGTGTCGCGAAACTTATTTTTTGTTGCTTCAAGACGCTCAAGGTTTTTAACCTTACCGGTTGTTTCGTTACAGGCAACAAACACACCAACAATTTTCGCGTCCTCATCGGTGATGGGGCTGTAACTGTAACTCCAGTAAACGTATTCCATCTTACCGTTTCGGCAGAGGTATAACAACTGATCTTCTACCAAAACAGACTCCCGGCCCAGCATCACATCGTGAAGGAGGGGTTTTATTAAAGGCCATACTTCCGGCCAACAATCACTGGCGCGCTTGCCGATAAAATCAGCGTTTTTTTCCACATCGCCCAAACTGGGCCGGTAAGCGTCATTGTAAAAACAAATACTTTCTGGTCCCCAAAAAATAAGCATGGGAAGTTTTGAATGCAAAACAATTCCAAGGGCTGTCAGCAAGCTCGCTGGCCATCGATCAAGCGGCCCCAGAGATGTTTTCGACCAATCGGTCTGGCAAATACGTTTCCCCATTTCGCCCCCATTGGCAAATAAGCGAAACCTGTTTATGCGATTGGCATCATTCACACCAAAATGTAAGTGTTTTATGAGTAATTATCAAAAAAATCGGACAATAGTTCCGTAAGTAATTTCAGGCTTGGGGGTTTACTTATGAAGTCAGTCGCGCCCAACGCTTTCATTTCATGAATATCGGCGGGCTGTGAGGTCGTAGTGTATACTATTACCGGTACATGTTTCAAAAAGGGGCGGCTTTTAATTTCAACAAGGCATTGTCTGCCATTCATGCCAGGCATATTGAGATCCATAAAAATAAAATCGGGAATGTTGACCGGATTTTCATCCAACTGTTTTAAACCCTGTATGGCATTGTTTGCGGTGTTGCATTTTACATTTTTACCACTTTTGTCCAGCGCAATTAAAAAAATCTCCTGATCATCCAGATCGTCATCAATTAATAAACATGTTTTGGAGTTCACCATTGACTAATGATTTTTAACCTATTCTCAAATATAGAAATTAATACCAAATACCACAACGACGGCCGGTTTGGCATTAAACCAATTAAAAAATGGTGACCAGTAAGGTTAGAAAATATAGCCCGGGTTATTTAAAACAATGGATTACTCGAAGAAATGATCAACCAATTATTTGTTTTTCTTTTCCAGGAGTTCGTTCACTTTTTTAAGGAGTTCAAATTTCTCTTTCAGGTTTTCAAGTTCAGTTTTCAATTTTTGATACTCTTTAAAGGATATCATTTTTTGAGGACTTTTGGCGTACTTTTCGGCTGGATCATTTGTTTTCGACAACTCATCGCCAATGCGGTAATAATCAAAAAAGTCGTAATCGAGCGCGTTGGATAATTTACGAAGCGTTTCCGTATCAAGACTCTTTCGCTTGTAAATGCCATAAATGTTTTGTTTGGATGTATTGATAAGCTTACCAAGTTCAGTTGGGCCGATCCGAAGTTGTTTTGCCCTTAATTTTATTTTCTCACCAATGTTAAATGCCATGAATGTAAAGTTCAGTAAGATATTAATTGATTTTCACAGAATTAAATACATTTAAAGTTTACATCCGTATATTTATTGTTTACAAATATAAATGATTATTTTGATTTATAGTCTCTTTTCACAATTTGACAAGTAATTTTTTGGGCGGGATACCGAATTTAGTTGAATCTTGTTTTTCTAAAGAGTTAAACGGATGGCCCGGATTGTCATTTCATACCAGCATCTTTTATGTGACGAAAGCGTTTTTTATAGATTAATTGGTGAAAAGAACAGACAAAACGCAACAACATACTGCTAAACTAATTTGAGTCGGTTCCCCTTTGTTTGTGCTACTTTCCCCTTGATTATATGGTTTATTTATTTAAATTTACTTTTGAAAAAGTTGATTAATTGCGATTAAAACTAACAAACGCTGGCACTCAAAAATTTAGTCATAGAAAAAACCAGGTATACACCTGAAATACGTTTTCTTGCCAATGGAAAATTGCGCATCAGTGGTTTTTCTATCCCTGAAAATACGCTGGATGTTTATACAAAACCCCTTGATTGGCTGAAAGATCTGGGATTAACCAGCCCCATCCCCATTCAATTGGACCTTAAATTTGATTTTCTGGATTCTTCGTCGGTAAGATCTGTCACAGATATGCTAAAAATACTGAACACGTTACCCAAAAGAGATTTTAATAAGGTGCAGGTTAACTGGTTTTACGAAAAGGAGGATGAGGACATGCGTGAAACAGGGGCAGAATTGAGCACGGTTGCTGAAATCGAATTCAATGTGATTCAAACAGATATCGACGATCTGGAATATTAATGTCGGGTTTCTAAAAGAAAGATTCCACCGATAAGCCAAAAGTAACAAACAGATTTTCAGTAGCCGTGCGCGTCATTCTATTGTACGTGAGCGATGACGTCAGACTCAACCACTTCTTCACTTTGAAGGAAAGTCCCACATCCGATTTAATGATGTAATCATCGGGGTTTTGCAGCGAGTTCTGCACAAAGCCATTCGCCCTGAACTGAACTCTGTCTTTGAGACTCCACTTTATGTGCAACCTGAATGAGTTACGTGGTGTTCCATAATTTTTTGAACCCTCCGTGGTATTTAAATCACTATAATCATAAATAAAACCATCGCTCACATTCACCACAAGATTTGGCTTATCAATCACGTTATACGCAATCCCAAGACCAGATTGAAGCTGATGGTTGATTTTTAAGGAGTAACTTTTATTATAGCTTAACAAACCCCAATAATAAAAATGAGGAAATGTTTTATACACGTTTAAATCCCACAACGATGAAAAATCATTATTTGTCAGTTTCTCATTTTGTGCTCCGTAAAGCCATTTAGTGGCCGAGTTCATCGCCAGGTCTTTTTTTTTGGTACCAAGCCGTAACACGTTATTAAACAGGTAAGCGCTATTACTTGTGGTTTTATTAAAACTACCTGTAGAGGCATAACCCACGTAGTAAAAAACCGAATCGGAAAACTGGGTAAAACCATTGAAATAGGAGATAAAAGGGATTGTTATAAAAAGAAATTTGCGCAACGCCAACAACTAATTTTTATTATAAAATTAATACGAACTACTCTTTTCTTTTAGGTTCCGATTTTTTGTTTTTGGTTTTACCATTATCCATTAAAGCTTGTTGCAGCAAATATTCTATTTGCCCGTTAAGACTCCTGAATTCATCATCTGCCCATTTCTGGAGTTCTCTTAATGTTTCAGGATTAATACGAAGTACAAAAGCCTTTTTTTCTGACATGGATTAATGATGGAGTGTTCCGGTATTTACAACTGGGTTTACTTCTTTATCGCCACACAAAACTACCAATAAATTGCTCACCATTGCCGCTTTGCGTTCTTCATCCAGGTGCACAATTTCACGTTCCGATAATTTAGCGAGCGCCATTTCTACCATCCCCACAGCTCCCTCCACAATTAAACGACGAGCTGCCACAACTGCGGTAGCCTGTTGCCTCCTGAGCATGGCACCGGCAATTTCCTGCGCATAGGCCAGATGACTGATACGGGCTTCCATGACCTTGATACCGGCAGGAGATAACCGTTCATTTAGCTCTGCCTCCAACAACTCATTTACTTTATTGTCGCCACCCCTGAGGGTGACATCCGCGTTTTCGTCTTCAAAATTATCGTACGGACAAATGCCTGCAAGGTGACGCACCGCTGCTTCACTTTGAATATTTACGTATTTATTGTAGTCGTCCACTTCAAACACAGCCTTAGCGGTATCCTCCACCTGCCAAACAATTACAGCGGCGATTTCAACCGGGTTACCAATTTTATCGTTTACCTTTAGTGACTGGCCATTCATGTTTCTTGCCCTCAACGAAATAAATGTGCGTAAATACAATGGATTTACCCAGTGGAAACCACTTTCTTTTACGGTGCCTTTATAAGTTCCAAACAGAACCATCACGTTGGCTTCGTTGGGATTTATAATAATAAACCCTCTTACAACGAATATAAGCACCGGGATAAAGACAAAAGGCAGCGCCAAAACTTTAAAAATAAATCCTGCAACAATCACTCCAATGCAGAGGAGGCTAACGAAAAGCATGCCGTATCCGGACATTGGCTTTAAAGTACTTTCTTTATTCATGAGATATGATATTAAATTGATATCACAAAGATATTACATTTTTAATCAATTCAACAAGAAATTATAAGGAATTAACATATAGCGAAAAAAAAATCAAAAGCCAACTAGGGGGATTCACTTTTAAGATTGTCTTAAGTACGTATAAAAGGAATTAAGAGTCATAGGAGTATGCGTGGTATAAAAAACCGCCTTTACGTTCCGATCTGTTAAAAATGTATCTTTATGAAAATTTTTTAAAGGTGCAGCTAAGCGGACAGGAAAACTGGCAATTAATTTCCAGGGGTGATAAAACCGCGTTTGAACAGGCGTTTAAACACTACTATCAACCCCTGTGCAATTATGTGTTTTCAATCATTAAAGATTTAGACGAAGCTGAAGAAGTGGTACAAACTGTTTTTTATACTATTTGGAACAAACGCGAAAATCTGGACATAAATGTGTCGCTTAAATCCTATTTGTACCGCGCCGCCCACAATGATTGCCTGAACCGTTTAAAACACGAAAAAATTAAGAAGAACTATGCCGGTGATTATGTAAAAACGGCTGATCGTATGGCGGACGATGCATCAAAAACACTACAGGCAAAAGAACTGAACAAAAAAATACACGAGGCCATAGAATCACTGCCGGAACAATGTGGCTTGGTGTTTAAGTTAAGCCGCTTCGATAACCTGAAATACTCGGAGATTGCAGCTCAATTGGATATTTCGGTAAAAACCGTTGAAAACCATATGGGCAAAGCTTTAAAGGTATTGCGGGAAAAACTGAGAGATTATTTGCCCCTGATATTTATTTTTTTACTGATTAATTAAACAAGAATGGAAACGGGTTTCGACCATATAGATGAACTGATTGCCAAAGTTTTGGCCGGTGAAGCCAGCCATGAGGAATCAGCGGCATTAACTACCTGGAAACAGATGTCGTCTGAAAATGAACATTATTATCAGGAAAGTGAAAGAATTTTCAACGCGGTAAACAGCCTTACGAATAAATATGAAGTTAATACAGATGCGGCCTGGCAAAATTTAAACAAACGATTGGATCAGGGAGGCGCTAAAGTAATACCGTTTTATCGCAGTCCGGTTGTATTAAGAGCCGCCGCGGGCCTGGCAATTCTTATAGTGCTGACGGTGGTTTCCAAATGGCTTTTAAATGATGAGTCCATAGAGCCGCTTGTATTTAAATCGAACGCAAAAACAGAACAAACTATACTGCCGGACGGAAGTAAAGTGTTTATGAATAAACATTCGGAAATAGCCTACAGTACAAACGACAAAGGAGAAAGAAACGTCAGCCTGAAAGGAGAAGCTTTTTTTGAGGTGAAACACGACGAGAAAAAACCGTTTGTGATACAGGTAAACGAGGTCATGATAAAAGATATTGGAACAGCGTTCAATGTAAAAGCGGTTCCTGAAAACAATACGGTTGAAGTGGTTGTAGAAAGCGGCGAGGTACAATTTTACACTTCCGCTAATGCCGGCCTAAGCTTGGTAAAAGGCGAGAAGGCCATTTACGAAAAAAACACGGGCCGTTTTACTAAAGTATTGCCTACTCCCACCGAAAACACCGTTAGCTATAAATCAAAACAGTTTGAATTTAAAGCAACGCTGTTAAAAGAAGTAATAGAACAACTTAACGCCGTATATCCGACAAAAATAGTGCTACAGGACAAAAGTTTAGAAAGTATGCGATTGTCCGTATTGTTTGATAATGAGGCGCCTGAAAACATCATAGAAATTATTGCCGATACGTTTGATCTGGAAACAGAAAAAACAGATAGTACCGTCATTCTTAAACCCAAAAAACAGCTTAACTAGATTTACGTATGCGCAGGTTATTAGTATCTTTTAGTCTTTGCTGTGCCCTTTTACCAGTATTTTCAGGTATTCCCGCCCTTGAACGGGAAATAAATCTATCCATCACCAATGAACCGGCAATTAGTGTATTTCGTAAAATACAGGATCAAACGGGCCTTATTTTCTCCTATCCTTCATCCATTCTCGGCAACATAGCACCGGTGTCGTTGCAACTGAAACAAAAAACCGTAAGAGAGGCACTTGCCATAATACTTCCAAAAAACATCATTTATAAGTCCAAAAACAATTATATCATCCTCAAAGAAAAACCAATCGTAAAGGACGCAAAGAAAAAAGAACTGAGCGGATACGTGTACGATAAAACCACCGATAAAAAAATTGCGAACGTAACCGTGTATGACAAAACAAGTCTGCAGTCTGTTACAACAGACGACTATGGATTTTACAAAATTAGTTTGCCTAAAGAAAAAGAAACCATTACCGTCAACAAATCGAATTACAACGATACCGTGATACAACTGGCCAGCTTACAGGATAACGGAATTACCAACATTGCCCTCAGCCCCGTAAACGATTCGATAAAACGAAACGATTCTATTGGCTGGAGAACAAAATTGCACGATTTTAGCAACTACACGAACGAGTTGTTCAAAAACTTTAAAGGTTACGTAAATACACTTAACATTAAAGACACGCTTCACCAACCATTTCAGATTTCATTCTTGCCGTTTATTGGTACCAACCATCGCTTATCGGGCAACGTTTACAATCACGTTTCAGTAAATATTTTTGGAGGATATGCACGCGGCCTAGATGGTTTCGAAGCGGGCGGATTTTTTAACATAGATAAGGAGAATGTAAAAGGGGTACAACTGGCTGGTTTTTTTAACCTGGTTGGCGATACTGTAACCGGTACACAAATGGCCGGATTCTTTAACGTAACGGGTAAACAGGTAAGAGGATTTCAGGGCGCCGGTTTTTTTAATTTAAACCTTGCCGATGTGGAAGGCGTTAACGCTGCGGGGTTTATAAATGTGAACCGCCGCCGAACAAAAGGACTTCAGTTGGCCGGGTTTGTGAATGTGGTGGTGGATAGCATGGATGGGTTTCAGGGTGCTGGTTTTATTAATCTGGCAAAACACACAAAAGGCTTGCAGGCAAGTGGGTTCATCAATCACGCCAAGTCCATAAACGGAGCCCAGTTTACCGGCTTTGTTAATCATAGCACGACTTTTGTGAATGGCGGTCAGTTCTCCGGCTTTGTAAATAGTGCAGATAGCGTACAAGGGGTTCAGGTTACCGGGTTCATTAATCATTCCAGATTCATAAAAGGTGTTCAAATTGCCGGCTTCATCAATCATGCGAAAACTATGGATGGTTATCAAATTGGCGTCATCAATATTTCTGATACCTGCACGGGTATTCCAATTGGAGTTTTTAGCTACGTAAAACATGGTCTGCATCAACTTGAAGTTTCTGCTGACGAAGTGTTTTATTCCAACGTGTCATTCAGAACAGGTGTTCAAAAATTTTACAACGTTTTTAGCGCGGGCGCTTCCCAATCGGGCAAAGACCTCCGCTGGTCGTTTGGTTATGCGCTGGGTACTTCGTTTAAAATTACAAAACATTTAAGGAGCGATTTAACGCTTGGCACCCAACACATAAACACAAATAGCTTTACAGATGGCTACTCAGACCTTTACAAATTATACTGGGGCCTTGAATATAAATTTACCAACAAAATCTCTATAGCGGCTGGGCCGGTATTTAATCTCTTTTTAAGCGACACCCTGTTACCCGATTATTCCTCCACCGGGGTTGCACCCTATGCGCTTTTTGATAACACCTACGCTAACGGACTCAACCTGAAAAGCTGGGTGGGGGGTAAAATCGCCATCCGTTTTTTCTAAATATCCGTTCACAAACGCTTTCCAACAACGTCCTTCTGTCGGCCCGGTCATACCAACGTGCATTTGAAATGCTGGATAAAACATTACAGGCTTCTCAAAAAAATATCTTAAAATTTTCATTTTTCGAGTAGGGGAACCTTAGCTGTGGATTGTCTTAAATCTATAAAACCAACAAAATGAAACTAATTCTATTTATACTAATCGCGGTGGCAGTTTTTTTTTCCTCAAAACAAGCAGTAAAGGAGCTGCACGGAGAGTAATTCAGTATGAGAAGACAAGTAATAATTGCAGCATGTATTTTACGAATAGGTTTAAATACCGGCTCTGCTCAAACCCACACTTCAGATTGTGGACAAGAGCACATACAAACAAAAAATTTCTTTCGAAACATTTGTGTGAAGAAAAAAATCACTGATCATACAGAAAGACCAACGATGCTATTACCGCTTGCCATTAAACAAAAGAGTAAGCATAACGATGACCTTTTTAGCCAGTTAATGTATTGGGATTGTCGAATCAAGGTTAAAATCAATGACCGATTCAACTTTGTCTTAACTTACAATTAATTTTAACACATAGGGGTATACCTACTTCCAGTTGTCTTAATCATACAAACAAATAAAATAAACCCTGAAGTGCCAAACAAACACTTCTCATTAAAAAACACGATGAAATCAAACACATTCATTTTTCCGGCAATAGTAGCCTTTACATTTTTACTTTACAGTTGTGGCAAAAACAACGTATGGGGAATAACAGGCAAAGGCAGTAATGTAACAGAAACAAGGGATTTAAGAGGTTTCGACCGCATCAGTCTTAGAACGGATGGAAATATTTCTTATACCCAGGATTCCATTTTTTTTGTTGAAATAACCGGGCAAAAAAACATACTGAATGTTTTGAGCACTCAGGTAGAAAACAACACACTCGTTGTTGACTTTAAGAAAAATGTATGGAAACACAATAAACTAAAAATCACCATTCATTGCCCGGCTATTTATGCACTTTCGATCAGCGGAAGTGGCAACATTGAAGTACAAAACCAAATCAACACCACTTATATGGAACTAACTATTAGTGGTTCAGGAAACATCCACTTACCGGCGCTGAAGGCAACAACTCTCGAAACCAGGCTAAGCGGATCCGGTAACATGGATGTAGATGGCGGTTCCGTTTCGTCACAAAACCTGAATATAAGCGGGTCGGGCGATATGGATATGTTGAACTTGACCTCTGCCAATTGTACTTGTAAAATAAGCGGGTCCGGCGACATACTGGTAAAGGCACTGGAAACACTTGACGTGTCCATTTCAGGAAGTGGCAATGTGACGTACAGTGGCTTTCCCCGTATTAACTCTCAAATAAGCGGCTCCGGTAAATTGACACGGATTTAATTCATGCAGTCGCAAAAGTAAAACAATAAAACTATAATAATTTTTAAACACATTTTCGTTATGTCACGAACAGGAAAAACTATGCCCCTGCTAATCCTTGTAAGTTTACTTATTCACACAAGTTTTAAAGCGCAAACATTATATCAAACCGTAAGAGGAACCGTGGTTGACAAAATCTCCCAAACGCCGGTACCAGGGGCTGTAATACAACTAGTCAATACAACCACCGCAAATGTGGTAACCAGCGACGCCAATGGAAAATTTAAAATGATAAATGTACCGGTTGGAAAACAAAGTATAAAAATATCCTATCTAGGTTACAAAGAAAGCGTGATGGAAAACCTCTCGGTGAACGCAGGAAAAGAACTGGTACTAAACATAAATCTGGAGGAAGATATAAAAACGATGAACGAAGTGGAAGTGATTGCTAAAACAGATAAAAATAAACCACTCAATGAAATGTCTGGTGTTAGTACCCGTGCCTTTTCGGTGGAAGAAACACAGAAATTTGCCGCGGCCGTAAACGACCCGGCGCGCATGGCCTCTTCATTTGCAGGAGTGGTGCAAACCAGCGATGGCAACAATAACATTTCCATCAGAGGAAACTCTCCTAACGGCTTATTGTGGCGTATGGAAGGGGTTGAGATACCAAACCCAAATCACTACTCCAGTATTGGAAGCGCCGGTGGAGGTATTTCTATTTTAAGTGCCCAACTGCTCAACAACTCTGACTTTTCAACCGGAGCTTTTGCGGCGGAGTACGGCAACGCGCTATCGGGTGTATTTGATTTAAAGCTGAGAAGAGGAAATAATGAAAAGCGGGAATATACATTTCAGGCCGGCATTCTCGGCATTGATGCAAGCACGGAAGGTCCTTTTAAAAAAGGCAAAGAAGGATCGTATGTAGTTAATTACCGATACTCCACCCTCGATCTGCTTTCGAAAATTGGGGTACCCGTATTTGGAGATGCCTCCCTCACCTACCAGGACTTGACATTTAACGTTGCACTGCCCACTAAAAATGCGGGAACGTTTACCATGTTTGGCTTTGGAGGCTTAAGTTCGCAAACACAGGTTGCAAAAAAGGACACGGTGAAATGGCAGGAAGATGATAACTACCGGAACAACGCAAAGTTTTATAGCAATACAGGAGCTATTGGTTTAACACACACCAAATTATTCAATAACCAATCGTATCTCAAAACAGCACTGGTTTTTTCAGGTACACAAAATGGGTACGACGAAGCAAAACTAAATAGCGATTTCACCGAAACAAAACGAGTTCAACAGAAATACGATCAGGATAAAATTACCCTTTCATCCACCTACACACAAAAAATAAACTCCAGAAGCAGTATCCGCACAGGATTCATCCTTAACCACCTGATATACAATTTAAACATAGATGAATATGTGGACTCCATTGGTCGACTGCTTGAAAAAATAGATGTAAAAGGAAACACCGAAACCGCACAGGGCTTCTTTCAATGGAATTATAAATTAAACCCAAAATTAACAACCAATGTGGGGTTGCATTATTACCATTTGCTTTTAAACAACTCTAATTCGTTAGAACCGAGAGCATCCCTTCAATACAAATTAGCCGGTAACCACAACCTGAGTTTCGGCTATGGACTGCACAGCCAGCTTCAACCCATTGGGGTCTATTTTTCACGCGCTTACCAGGCCGATGGAACCTATACTAAACCTAATGAAAATCTCGGCCTGAGCAAAGCGCATCATCTTGTACTGGGATACGACTGGACATTGAATTCGTTTTCACATGTAAAAACAGAAATATATTATCAGCACCTGTTTAATGTACCGGTAAGTCCGGACAAAACCAATCTCTATTCAATACTGAACGTAAGCGAAGGATACAACCCGCAAAAATTGGTAAACAATGGACTTGGTAAGAACTATGGGCTCGAATTAACCTACGAACGCTTTCTTCATAAAAATCTATACTATTTGTTATCGGTTTCCTTATTCGATTCGAAATATCAGGCTGCAAATGGTGTCTGGTACAACACCAGGTACAATACAAACTATGCCTCCAGCTTTACCATTGGCAAAGAGTGGACCTTATCTGAAAAAAGAAAAAACAGGGTGCTTGGTGTTAATTTAAAATCGCTGCTTGTTGGCGGACTGCGCTACACACCCATCGATCTAGAAGCGTCGGTTGCCGCCGGCGAAACAAAATTTGAGGACAGTAAAAATTACGAAGAACGGACGCCTGACTATTTTCGTTTAGATGTACGTATTAGTTTGAAACGCAATTATCGTAAACTCACCAGTACACTTGCTTTGGATATACAAAATGCTACAAACCGCCAAAACATAGGAGGTCAATACTTTAACAAAACTTCGGGCGAGGTGGCTTACTGGTATCAGGCAACACTCATTCCAATATTGAGTTATAAACTGGAATTTTAATCTTTAAGAGATAACTGTCAAAATACAACGTTTTACAACGGGTGTTTAAACTGGTTGATAAGGCATTACTGCCTTATCAACCAAAGGTTGTGGCGCCTCATTTATTAATTTGCCAAATCCTTTTTCTTCCAGCATCTGCACGTTCCATTCCTGTTCGAAATGGCTTGTAAGACATAGCATGGGCACTTTATGTTTTATACCAAGACAAATAGTTCCATTGCCACCATGACAAACTAATAATCTACAATAAGGTAGTACCTCGTCCAGGTTAACAAACTCTTTATAGTGTATATGGTCTCCTTTAATTGTTCTATGTAAGTCGCCCGCTACAATGATATTTAGGAAATTATATCTGTTATCAGACAAAAAAGAAAACTTGTCCCACTCACCGCTACTACCCATGCTGACACAAATAGTTGGTTTCGCTTGATCAAGCGCTGACAACAAAATTGTTTCCCGATCACTGGAAACGTAAAACAATGATCCAATAAACCGGTAATTTGTCGGCATGTTTTTTTGAGGAAACAGATCCGGATCATCGCAAATCAGATTTTCATCCCCTTCCAGTTCATCCAGGTAACTGGAAATTTTTTTTAGATTTAACTTTTTTCTTAAAATTCTAAACGGCTGATGAATGGCCTTAAAAGCTTTTTGCTCTGCCAGCGAGGTGATAAAATCTCCCACCCTATTCGGCAAACGAGAAACATATTGGTAACTGTAATGGGTTCTCGATACTTTTCGAACCCGGCTATAATACTTCGTCATGTATCCGTTCATCAATGCTACATACTTAACGTGAGTGTGCTCAGAAGCCATTTTTAACGTAGGGCTCGTATCGCCCATCACTAGTTCAGGTTTTAGTTCTCTGATAGCATTTACCTGCGAACGATATACACGGAGTATGTCCTGTTCGTTCAACCATTTAAAATTAAATACTCTGGAACAAGCCATCACTCTTATAGGATCAAAAGATTCCACGTTAAACGTATTAAACCCTGCCAGCTTAACAAAGGAATCATACTCAGCTGAAGAAGCGAACCAAACATCATACTCAGGATAGTTTTTAGCCAGAGTGATACACCGCAAGTAATGTGACAATAAATTAAATGGAAATATGAGCAGTTTTTTTCTTTGCATGAATTTTTAGAAATGTTTCAAACAAAAAAGTATTCAAAAGCAATAACAACATGCCATAAAAAACATCTTCCACCGGAATGGTTAAAATCCGTACCCCTAAATTCTCGGTATCGTCATACCAAACAACCGGCTCATCAAGCCCTGTGCCTGTTAGCAAGCCATTCACGATAAAAAAAGGCAAAAGAATTACGAGGTACATCAAGTAAAAATTTGAAAGCCATTTTTCTTTTCTAATTACCGCAAGAACAAAAATGAGTAAAGCCAATGCATTAAAAGTGACACCGGTGTACAATTTTTCGGAGAAGCTAACCCCCAGTAAAGCGGTAAAAAAAACAAGAGCTACAGAAATCCATTTTGATGAAAGGTTGAAGGCTTTTGGGAAAAACACCTTAAAGCAATGATAAGTAAAGAGACTGGAATAAGGTATACAAATAAAAAAGAGAATTTCTTCGATGGGCAAACCAAAAAAATATAGTCCGACCAGGTACCGCTCATTAAATCCCCAAACACCAATCTGTGTATAAATGCTATCCCAGATTATAAATAGTATTGAGACCATAACGTTTGACGGCCAAAAAGATCGCCAGTGGTTGTAAAAATTAATTTTGGGGTGAAAACTAAATAGGAAAGGCACCAGAAAGGCTCCCAAATCGATCAACAGGTAGGTAAATTTATCCGGCATTTTTTCTAACTTCTTTAAAGTATTTTAACGGAGCCCATAACATACCAAAACATTCCCCATCTTCCTTGTTCAAGTGTTTATGGTGCACTTTGTGGGCCTTGCGAATAGCTCTAAAATAAAACGTGTTGGCGTTTCTTAACACTTTAACGCGTTGATGAATAAACAAATCGTGAATAAAAAAATAAGCCATTCCATAGAGCGTGATACCAACAGCGATCCAAAAAGGAAACGAAAAATCTTTGAACCCGATCGCAAAGCAAACAATGGCCGGGGCGGCAAAAATAACAAAGAAAAAATCGTTCAGCTCAAAACGATGATCATGCCGGGGGTTATGATGATCTTTGTGCAATGACCATAAAAGTCCGTGCATAAGGTATTTATGAGCCAGCCATGCAACTGCTTCCATTCCAATAAAAGTCGCAAGAATAATTCCTATGTTAATGAGGTAGTGCATGGTTTGATTTTATAATTGTAAACTTATTTTAATGCCAATATTTAAGGTACTACTTTTTCATCAAAAAAACGACCTTTTCTTCCTTCGAACAGCTTTTCGACTGTTCCATGTATTCGCTTATTCTGGTCTTAAGATCCTTATCCTCCAATTGGTGGTACCCTAAAACAATGATCTTTTTGTCTTCCGTAATTTTACCGCTGTACCCAAGAAACGCAGGCGCGTTTGTTTGAACGCAAAACCGAAGAAACCTCAGTTCCACGTTTGTGGGATCAACCTTAATGGCATTATCAAGAAGGTCTTTTCCTTTTATGAAATAATTTAGCTTATAATAAGGATTAAACGCGAAATTTGCCTTAATCATGAGTGACATTCCGGTGTACCCGGAAATAAGAGATTTAGCAATTCCGGAAACCGTTTTCATTTCTTCCGAAAACGTCTCGGCATCTTTTTTGTTAGCGGAGGCCTTGTAATAAAGATCTCTTATTTTAATTATATCCCCCCCAGCCGATTTTACGAGTAAAGGCAGGGAAATCAGAATAAGTAGTTTCGCTAATTTTTTCATAACATATTTAATTGGTGTCTGATCATGCATTGAAACATAAGTCCAAATTTCTGCGCGTTAGGGATGCGTACCCGGGTACTTAAAATACCATGAGGCGGGATGGCTTTAATTTTATTAAACAAGTTTTTGTAATAAAAATATGCCAGATAAACACCCATACGGGCATCCTGCGGCAATTGCCTGATCCCAACTAAGGCGTGAACAAAATCCTTATCAATATCCGCTTCTATAGCGCGCTTACTTTCAACATCAAGGGCTTTTACATTCACCCCCGGAAAATAAACACGTCCCAGTAATTCAAAATCCTCTTTCGCGTCCCTTAAAAAATTAACCTTTTGAAAAGCAGAGCCAAGGCTCATTGCAAATGGCCGTAGTTTTTCAAAAACCTGCTGGTCACCATCAACAAATACTTTCAAACACATTAAACCTACCACCTCAGCCGATCCAAAAATGTAGTTGTCATAACTTTGTTGGTCATGTTCCCTTTTCTTTAGGTCCATCTTCATGCTGTTTAAAAAGGCTTCTATCAGTTCCCACTCAATATTATAATCATTCACTACTTTTTGGAACGAATTTAGAATCGGATTAAGGCTAATTCCGTCCCGAATGGCATCAACCGTATCTGCCCTGAATTTATCAAGCAAAGTCGATTTATCAAACCCATGAAACGAATCCACGATTTCATCGGCAAATCTTACAAAACCATAAATACTGTAAATAGGCTCATGCAATTTTTTTCCAAGAAATTTTATCCCCAGAGAAAAACTGGTACTGTACCTGTTGGTAACAATTTGGCTGCATTTAGCAGACACGTCATCAAATATTTTTTTCATAGTTTAAACTCTTAATTAGTTCCGCAGCCGCCACCTGACCCGATACAATGGACGGTGGTACACCAGGGCCAGGCACTGTTAATTGTCCGGCATAATAAAAATTTGTAAGTTTCCTGTTTTTAATTTTTGGTTTCAGGTTAGCTGTTTGCCTGAGTGTATTGGCAAGACCATACGCGTTACCTTTATAAGAATTGTAGTCCGCTATAAAATCAGAAACGCAATAACTTTTCATATATTCGATTCCCGTGCTGATGGTGACGCCTGCAAAATTTTCAAGGCGCTTAATGATCTTATGAAAATACCGTTGCCTTAACACTTCACTGTCTTCAAGCCCCGGCGCAATTGGCATAAGAACAAACAGATTTTCTTTTCCCACCGGCGCTACGGACGGATCTGTTTTTGAAGGGCAACAAACATAAAATAAAGGGTTAGCAGGCCAACCGGGGTCTTGATAGATGTCTTTTGCGTGCTGAGGAAAATCGGCGTCAAAAAATAAATTGTGGTGTTCGAGCTTATCTATTTTTTTATTAACCCCGATATAAAATATGAGGCACGACGGCGCAAATGTTTTACTATTCCAGTAGGTTTCGCTGTAATTCCGGTCGCGCTTTTCTAATAGTTGAGACTCCACGTGCGCGTAATCGGCACTGGCAATAATACCGTCTAAAAGCAGGTGACGATTAGAAGTTTTTAGCGACAATTTAGACTTTTCACTTTGACGGATTGACTCGATAGGTTCGGAGGTGTAAAACTCTACTCCCCTTTCGGAGGCCACCTGTACCATGGCATCAACTACTTTTTTAAAACCGCCCATGGGATAAAATGTACCTTGCTTTAATCCGGCATAATTCATGAGACTATAGAGAGCGGGCGTATTCTTGGGCATAGCGCCCAGGAACAAAACAGGAAATTCCATCAGTGAAATGAGTTTTTCACTCTTAAAATACTTCCGCACATGACTGCTAAATGAAGAAAATAGTTGTAAACGAAATACGCCTTTAATAGTAGCCGGTGTAATTAGTTCCATCAGCGACAATCCGGGTTGGTACACCAGATTGTTCATTCCTGTCTCGTACTTATATGCTGCTTCGATCATGAACTTCTTTAACTGATCGGCGGCTCCTGATTCTTGTTTTTCAAACAGCTCCAATACGCCATCCCAATCGGCCGGCACCTTCATCACCTCGCTGTTATTAAAAATGACCTGAAAACCGGGATCAAGCTTAACCAGCTCGTAAAAATCAGAACTTTTGTGTCCAAACCGTTCAAAAAAACGATCAAACACGTCGGGCATCCAATACCAGCTAGGCCCCATATCAAACACGTATCCGTTACTTTCAAATTGACGCAAGCGTCCGCCTAACTGAGAATTCTTTTCAAACACCATCGTCTTGTGTCCCTCTGCTGCCAATACGGCCGCAGCGCACAAACCACTTACCCCTGAACCTATAATGCCTACCGTTTTCAATTTTTTACCTCCGATTTAATGTAAATTATCTGCATAGCCGTTTACAAATAACTGCCCTATCAAAAACTTTAATTTGTAGCGATTGAAAAGGTACGACTATTTTGTTCATGTATTTACAAATATACTTAAACAAAATTGGTAAAGTCCTGGTTTATCGAAATTTAACAAATGTTAGATTTTACCAAAATCTCAATAAAATAGCTGTGAAAGTAGATTACGGGTCCGAATATGGTAATAATTAAAAAAAAACAGTGATTAAACAAAATAAAATTTGATTAAACAATTTCTGTCGTTTCTGTTACTCAATCAGAGCAAAATACAGGCTTACTTTATTGAATCCTTCGAGGCTTTCCACTTAGCGGAAATCTCTTTTTCGAATTCCTGCGGAATAACAGATTGGCAACATTTTTTAAGCGTTGCCAGGTCTTGCATGGCTTTATCAAAGTTCCCATTCCGGCAATAGGCAAAGCCTCGGTTTAAATACATCCGGTGATCAAATGTTTTACTAATCAAAATAGCTTTATTGAAATCGATAACCGCCTGGTTATAATTACCTAACATGTAATTGATCGATCCACGGTTTGTGAACATCTCGGGGCGATCTTGCCTTATTGCCAATGCTCTATCAATATACACAAGCGCTGAATCATACTGTTGTTTATTAAACAAAATGCCTGACTTTTGGAACATAAACAAGTAAAAATCAGGACTTTCCCTCGAACCTGTGCTTACAAAGGTTTCGGTGTTTTTATATACATCCATTCGGGTATAACTCCTATAAGAAAAGAAACAAAAAAACAACAAAGCGAGCGCTTTTAAATTATCGGAATTCCAGTTGAATTTTAACTGAGAAATAAAAAGAATAATCCCGGCCATAGACGTGTACATGCGGTGTTCATAATACTCTGACCCTGTTTTACCAGCGCTAAACCAAACAGGTATGGCAAGCAAAACACCATAAATAAATAGGCCGGTGAAAGCCAGTTGTTTGTTTTTTACCCCTGGTTTTACAATTAATAGCACAATGGCAATGGCGGAGAAAATTCCGGGAATTACTGATGTATTTTTGAGTGTTGGCAATACCGACTGTTCTATCGGTAAAATTGTTTTGCCGGTAAATATTAAAAAAGCAGGGATAACATTTTTAAAAAACAACATGTTAAAATTAAGATCGGGTTGTACCGAAATCACCAGGTTTCGTAGAAAAAACCAGGTAAGTGAAACACCCGCCCAGCCTAAAATAAAATATAAAAAACTGTTTGAAGAATCCCTTTTATATACCACCATTATTACGGCAAAAATAAAGGGAAGCACCACTCCACTCTCTTTAGTAAGCAATGCACAAATAAAAAACACAAAGTGATAAACAATAAATTTGGTTTGCCCTGTGGTTAAAAATTTTAAAAGGTGATTTAACGCGGCCAGAGTGAACAAACATAATAAAAGGTCATTTCTGCCCGGAATCCACACGACGGCATGCAAAACCACCGGATGCACAGAAAAAAGAAGCGCCAGGACATAGGCTAAATTTTTTGTTACATTATTTAAAATAAGAAAACGGTAAAGTAAAACAACACACATTAAATGCATCACAAGATTATTGAAATGGTAAAATGCCGGAGAAAGCCGTCCCATTTTAAAATCTATAAAAAAGGATCCTGTCAGCAAAGGCCGGTAATAGGTCCCTGAGATGGCTTCGAGCCACACTTTTTTGAAACCTGCCCAACCTGTTTTCAATGAGGGGTTATCAACAATTAACCACTGATCGTCAAGAGTTGTAAAATCAAACTGGAGACTTTTAAAATAAATTAGAAAAGCCGGGACAACCAGCGCCATAATTAGGGTGTAGTTGTTCGCTAAAATTCTTTCGAAGGTTTTTGTCATACTGTACCAGATTAACACTAAGTACCTCGCTAAAAATAATAATTTTTGTTGTTAATCAGGATAAATATTGTGCGGAATCATGCATATCTACGCGCCCAGATAAGAGCCTCTTGTTCGTCATTAAAAAGCTTGATAGGTAAGCCGAAATCGTAAAAGGAATTAAGAAAGTTTATAATGATCCTTGTAGATAATGAATTACCAATAACAGCCGCGGCACTAAAAAGTAATTTGGTGTCTTTCGCCATGCGATCCCGCACTTCTTTCCCAATAGTAAAGCCATGACGCGCATCGACAACAATGGGCCGGGTATTAGTTTCCGAAATGCCCAAGGCCCGGTAAGATTGAAATTGCCGATTTATATCATTTTCATCAAACTCATGACCCTCAAGAACCGTAATACGGGCTATGCTATCTTTATCCATCCAAATCTCATCCTTATCCGAAATAATTTTTTTATTTGGACTAACCATAAATTATGAAGTGGGGTTATACAAAACCGAATGCAATGTATCAAAATATTTTAATAACCCTAAAAATAAACCAATTTCATTCACACAACTTCTAAAATTGTTTAGTATTTCTTCCCGCCAGTTTTTTACGAGATTAGAAAGAACTTCAAATAAACGGCTAGAAAACGTCTATAAACCTATCTACAGAAAACTCTTGGGCACAGAACCCTTCAATTCTGTTTTACAAACTTAACCTAAGCCCTCTAAAACAAACTCAGCTGAATGTCATTCGCCTTATAGTTAAAATCATAACAATTAAATTCGAAACGTTCTTCCGGTGATTTTATGTACTTAGTCTTTGAAATGGCAAATAACTGCATAATAGATTCTGCAATCTTCCCTTCCCCCCTCATTCTAACTCCCGGGCGACTGTCGTTTACCTTCCCACCATGGCATTCACAGATCTGACTCCATACTTTATCTGCCCGATCCGGGAAATTTTTCACTAACCAATCCTTAAAAATGGTTTCCACCGCCCCATTTAACCGCACAATGGTTATGCCGGCACTAGTAGCACCCGCATTTCCTGCCTGTTCCAACACATCAGGAATTTCGTGATTGTTTAGCCCGGGTATTATTGGAGCAACCATTACCCCACAGGGTATGTGATACTTTGAAAGCACTTCAATAACATCTATCCTACTTTTGTAACTAGCCGTGCGTGGTTCCAGCAAACTGCGAAGCTTTTCATCGGTGCCGGTAACAGAAATCATAACGTGCACCAGTTTATGTTCGGCTAATTGAGCCAGAATATCAATATCCCTTTTTATTAAAGCATTTTTAGTAATTACCGAAACAGGGTGTTTATACTTTAAACAAGTTTGAAGAATACGGCGTGTAATTTCCAAATCGCGCTCCACTGGTTGATAACAATCTGTATTACCGGAAAGCATAATTGGTTTAGGTTTCCAGTTTTTATTACTAAAGTGTTTTTCAAGTGCTTCAATCGTATTTTTTTTTACAATGATCTTTCTCTCGAAATCAAGCCCCGCACTATACCCCCAGTACTCGTGAGTATTTCTGGCATAACAATAAATACACCCGTGTTCACATCCCTGGTATGGATTCATGGAATACCCCATCCCAATATCGGTACTTTCCACTTTATT
>Ga0075163_10000507_pt1 | contig 49988 bp, 44 predicted proteins | sample JI1023141ADNA_FD_71478 | JGI IMG/M metagenome (GOLD analysis project Ga0075163, IMG submission 71478) | Wastewater effluent complex algal communities from Wisconsin, to seasonally profile nutrient transformation and Carbon sequestration -... | ecosystem: Engineered > WWTP > Effluent > Algae...
GCCATGAACCCAAAGATAAGGTCCTTTGAAACCTCCGCAAGATCTCTTGAGGACCGACCCTGCGCGGGTTTGTGAGCGCATCTTCTCCTGGGGCAGCAGCAAGAGCTTCAACGATGTGGAACTGGCCGTGATGAAGACCGTACAGGAGTCGGAGGCGTATTGTAAGAAGTAGGGGAGTGGTGTCCACGGGTCGCAGGACCTGTCCCGCCCTAGCGGGATCCGCGGCAGCGGGGGCAGGGTCGCCGAAAACGGAGGACCCTGCCCGGGTTTGGAATCCGCGAAGCGGTATGTGTTGAACTTCACCGCGATAATGGGATCAGCGTTTCACAAAGTACATCTCCATTTCTCCTTTTCCCTTCGCCTGAACCTTGCCACGCGGGGTGAACGTGAGGCCCAGCTCTTCCTTCACCAGCATGTACGTGGCCTCACTGATGTTCACCTGTCCCACTTCACCGCTGCTCTCCATCCGGCTGGCGATGTTCACCGTATCGCCCCAGATATCGTACTGGAATTTCTTGATGCCAACGATGCCGGCCACCACCGGGCCGGTGTGGATACCCACGCGCATCTCGAACGCAGGTAAGCCTTTCGCGTCACGGTCGGCTTTGCGTTGCTGCATGAAGGTTTGCATCTCCAGTGCGGCGTGCACGACATCCGATGGTGACGATGACTTCGGATCAGGCAGACCGCCCACGCACATGTACGCATCGCCGATGGTCTTGATCTTCTCGATGCCGCGGGCGGTGATGATGTGATCGAAGGCTTGGAAGCACACGTTCAATTCCTGCACCAGATCCGTTGGCGATAGCTGCTCGCTGATGCTGGTGAAGCCTTTGAAGTCGGAGAACAGGATGGTGGCTGTATCGAATTGCTTCGCCACGGCCGCGCCAGTGTCCTTCAACTCTTCTGCGACCTCATTGGGCAGGATGTTCAGGAGCAATGCTTCGCTGCGTCTCTTCTCCTTGTTGATGCGATTTCGCTGGGTGAAGAACACACCCGCCAGCAACACCATGAACCCAAATCCACCGATGAAGGCGTTGCGCTGTTGGTCCTTGCGCTTCATGCGTTCCGCGGCAACAGCATCCTTGCGAGCCTGCTCCGCGGCCAGCAGAGCCTCTTTCTTCTCGAATTGGTAGCTGAATTCATGGCGCATCACTTCGCGTTGGGCGTCTTTGCGCATGATGCTGTCGCGCATTTGCAGGAAGAGCTCGTGCATCTCCAAAGCCTTTCTGAAGTCGCCATTGGTCTTATAGCTTGTTAATAGCAATTCAGATATTTCTTTCTGGACCCGCACATCTCCGGCCTCTTGCGCGATCTCAAGCGCACGTTGCCCGTAGGATATGGCTCTGGCATGATCGCCCTTCACCTGATAAAGAGCGCCCATGCTCCGCAAAGCGTAGGCGAGGCGGGCCGGATCCCCCCTGTGCTCAAGGATACCAAGTGCTCGTGCGTGGAGTTCCATGGCTACATCAAATCGGCCAAGCCTTCTGTTGATGATTCCGAGGTTGTCCAACGCCACCGCCACGGTGAGCTGGTTTCCGATTTCTTCTGCGAGCACAAGGCAACGTGTGAATTGCTCCATCGCTTTCTCATCGTCTCCATTTCGCAGATGGATCTGGCCTATTTGATTGACCGCGCGGGCAGTGCCCTCCTTGTCTTCGAGCGCCTCGCAGATCTCTAGACTGCCTATAGTGTGTTTGAGAGCTTGTGCATAATCCCCCTGTTCCATGGCTAGAGTACCGATACTGCAGAGGATATTGGCCAACTGGATCTTGTTCCCGGATTTCTCGTGCAGTCGAAGACTCCTGCTCATGAACGAGATCGCCTGCGCATACTCACCTTGAGCTTGGTAGACCCCGGCAATGCTGTTCAAGCTGTAAGCCATGCCCGCTGCATCCCCGATCGTCTCTCTGATACGAAGGCTGCGTTCATAGAGCTCCATGGCCTTGACCGGTTCACCTTGATACTCATAGACGATGCCCATGTTATTCAGACAGATGGCGATGCCTCGTTCATCTCCTATCTCCTCCTTGATCCTCAGGCTTCGGTTCAAATGTTCCAATGCCTGTTCATTCTCGCCCTTCTTTCGAAAGATGTTCCCGATGTTCAGCAGGGAGGCTGAGATGCCTTCTTTATCGCCAATCTCCTCCCGAATACTGAGGCTACGCGTAAAACTCTCCTTCGCTTGATCGAGCTGGCCTTGATTGTAGTACGCATTCCCTTCCAGGTTCAGCGCAGCCGCGATCTGTTTCTTCAGTCCTCTGTCGTTTGCCGCATCATACATTAGATGGGCGTATAGTATCGCACTATCGGGCTGGGAATACAGATATCCGTCCCAAACCAGCTTGTACATCGCTTTGAACCTGCTGGAGTCTGCTGTCGCGGGATCGTTCCACACCCCCCACAACGAATCATTGACCGCCTTGGGCAGGGTGCTTTGCGCAACCGTTCGGCTGATAGGCCCGCACAGCAGAACGAGCAAAAAGATCCTAAGCGGAAAGCACGATCGGAAATACGTACACATGGCGCATGGGTTCAGATGTATGTCCATCCATCAGCACCAAACCTGGCCCGCCCCAGGGCGGCTAGCGTCTCCAACAATCGTGTCATTTCCTCCAACCGCTTCTTGGTCTTCTTCCCTTCGAAGTGCCCGGCGATGGTATCGACAGTGGCCGGTGCGGCAAGCGTGCCGAGCACCGCACTCAGGGCCGCTGCTTGCGCCGGTAGCTCATCCGGCCATGGGCGCAACGTATCACCCTTCGACGGGCTCAGGGTGACATCCTCATCCACGTCCAACTTCGCCTGCTTGCCCTTCGCTTGTTCCTTGCCTTTCAGTTGGTACTCCGGCCGCAGCCAGCGGACCTGTCCTTTCGCTTCTTCGGCAGCGCGCTCGGCGTTCAGCGCGACCAGCTTCACGAGGATCTCATCGGTGTTGAGCTTGGCGGGCCACCCATAAGCCTCGGCCACGGCCGCATCCAACTCATCGTGCAACTGGTGCAGTATGCCCACCAGGCCTTGCTCGTGTGTCCTGCGCTCCTTGGGGGTGAGCGCTTCGCCTGCGCGTTCCTTCTCGAGGACATTGTACATGTCCGTCATCGTAAGGCCCGGGTGCGCGGCTTGCTGGCGCTTGCGGTGCGCATCCAACTGCTCGCCCAGCGCGCGGATCTTCTCCTGCTGAGCGGGTGTGGCGGCGGGGAAGGGAAAGGTCTCGAAGCATGTGGTCTTCACATACACCGGTCGGTCTTCCAAAGTGGAACCGGCTGCAAGGGCCCATTCTACGTGAATGCGACTGCTCAATACACCCAAAGCATAGGCATCATCGAGTGCGATGTTCACCAACTTGTTGTCCGGCAGAATGCTCTTGTCGAGGAAGACAAAGAAGCGGTGCTTTGCTGTTTCAATTGTCGAGATGTACCGCTTAACACCTTGTAGCTGCGCACGAAGCTCAGAACGGGGCCGACCATGTATCCACCAATTTTCCCGGATTGAATCATTTCGGTTGGCGTCCCGTACCGGTTTGACAGTATCGTACAGCCACTGGTAGATCTCGGGAAAACGATCCTGCACAACTTTCTCTGTAAGACCGTACAGGTCAATGACGAGCGCGCCCCTAGTGGAGCCGGCGACGTCCCGTCCATTGAGATAGTGTCGGATGTGTTCGTCGAGACCGGGAACGCGGCCTCGCCCAAGTTGCTGTGCTTGTTCGACCGTCACGATGAACCCTGCTCCATGCAGCTTAACCCCAGCACAGCTCAAGTCTTCCATTGCACGGAGAACTTGTGCGGCGGCAACGTTGGCCCCGATAGTAAGATCCGCGAAAATCTTGCCCTGCCTTTGGCTCAACTGAACTTCCGCAGCCTCATCACCACCTACTTCGTGTTCCTCTTCTAGCTCTTGCAGCCATCCCTGCTTTTCGCCGGATACACCGACGGTCATTGCAATGCGGACGGCGGCACCATCGGCGCTGTCCACCCACGGGTGGTCTGGTACAGCGAAGGCGAGCGAAATCGGCTTCTTCTGTGCCATGTGATGTTGCAACACCTTGCGATTGAAGGTCTGCTTCAGACTATTGGTGGTAATTAGGCCGAAGCGCTTCGCCTTGCCGGTACGCGTGAGTTCCGCGGCCTTGTCCCACCAGAACATCACGAAGTCTGCACTATCCGGCACGTGGTCATAAGCGCCTCGTAGTGCTTCGGTGTATCCATCACCCAACGCCTCGCGCATGCGGTGCTTCCCAATGAACGGCGGGTTCCCTACGATGTAGTCGGCCTTGGGCCAGGTGGCCGGGCGTGGGTTGTGGTAGGTGTAGGCTTGCACGCGCGCCTCCGGGTCGGGTACTTCCTCGCCGGTAACGGGGTGCGGCTTGGTGGTGCGGCCATCCCAGCGGGTCACGGGCTTGCCATCGGCAGCGAGCAGCGGTTCCACGCTGTCCCACTCCAGCACGGCATCGCGCTTCTGGATGTTGTGCAGATCCTTGATGATGGGTTCGCGCAGGTTGCGCAAATTGCCGTGCGTGCGCAGGTGCCATTGCAGGAAGCCGATCCACAGCACCTGCTCGGCGATGTCCGCCGCGCGCGGGTTCACCTCGATGCCGAAGAAGTTCTCGGGCGTCACCATCACGCCCTCCAGTTCCAATTTGCTGGTGGCGCCGAAGGTGTGCAGGGTGTCCAGCACTTCCGCTTCCAGGCGCTTCAGCAGTTCCAGCGTTACGTACAGGAAGTTGCCGCTGCCGCAGGCGGGGTCCAGGATGCGCACGGTGGCCAGCTTGTGCAAGTAGGCTTCCACCTCCTTCACGGCCTTCTTCTGGTTGCCGTCCTCCGCGAGTTGCAGTGCAGCCACTTGCACGCCCTTCCATTCCTCACGCAGCGGTTCGATCACGGTGGGGTTCACCAGGCGCTCCACATAGGCGCGCGGCGTGTAGTGCGCGCCCAGCTTGTGGCGCTCGGTGGGGTCCAGCGCGCGCTCCAGCAGCGTACCGAAGATCGCAGGCTCCACATCCTTCCAGTTGCTGGTGCTGGCTTCGATGAGCAATTGGATCTGGTCGGCGTTCAGCGGCAGCGCCGTGGCCTTCGCAAATAGCCCACCGTTGAAGCGCAACAACTTCTCACGCACGATGGGGCTGAAGCCACCGGTGTTCATGGTGCTCCAGAGGTTTTCGAGCATCGGCACGAAAGTCTCCGGCTTCTTCTTCAGGTCGCCGAGCAATTGCGTGAAGCTGGCCATGGGCAGCAGCTCCACATCCTCGCTGAACATGGTGAAGAGGCAGCGCATGAGGAAGCTGCTCACTTCTTCGGGTGCGTGCTTGCCCTCGAGGCTCAGTGCCAATTGCGCCAGTCGCTTGGCGATCTCGCGCGTGACTTTCGCCGAGCGGCGGCTCGGGTCCAGGGTGAGCGGCTCGGTCCACACGGCGCGCAGGCGCTCGCGGATCTCCGGCCGCAGCAGGTCCTTCAAGTAGATGCGGGAGGTAGCCGGATCGGGGAAGGCCAGGTATTCGCCGCCGCTGCGCGTGAACTCACTAAAGAGCTCGATGCTGTAGCCCACGTCCACCACCACCACGAAAGGCGGGCGCCCATCGGGCACTTCTTCTTTCGGCAGGCGGCGCACATAGGTGCTGGCCTGCGCGTGCGCCTTCAGCATGGCGGCGCTCCACGCCGGTGTGCCGCGTATACCGTGTCCGGTCTTGCGGTTCTTCTTCGCAAGTTGATGTAGTGCGCTCAGCGGGTCGGTGCCATCCTTATCCGCACCCTGTTTCGTTTCGAGCACGAAGCATCCGCGCTTGTACAGGTCGATGAAATTCTTGCTGCCTTCGGGTGCGGGAATGGTCTTCTCGAAGACGTAAGCGTTCTGCGAATTGTCCGGCACGGTCTTGTGCGGCCGTGGCACCTCCAGAATGTCGCAGAGCTCGTTGAGGAAGGAATGCGCATTGCCACGCTCGGCACCGCCGCTCACTTCCCATTCGGTGATGAAGGCTTGGATCTTGGCGGATTGGTCTGGTGCAGCGGACATGGTGGTTCGGTGAAAGTAGGAAGGCGGTCGATTGGTTGTTAAAGGTGGCCGCAGGCCAATGGCCTCTAAAGCCTCTTGGCCTAGGGACCTAGGAACCGCAAGAACCTATCGGCTCCGCCGACCTTTCAGACCCCGGCCTTTTAGGTCAGTGGCCAAGGCCCGTAGCCTGTTGCAGCTAAGCCCATGCCTATGGCCCCCGCCTTCGCGAGGACAAGCCTTTAAGCCACCAGCCTAGAACCGCAAAACCTATCGGCTCCGCCGACCTCGAATACCCCACCGACCAGGTTTGTGGTCCTTAGGCCTGTGGTCAGTGGTGGGCAGGTGGCCAAGTGGCCTAGGACCTTCAGCCATTAGAACTGCTACCCACACCCGCCCTAGGTTTTCATCCGCAGCCACTCCCACAACTGCCGCTCCTCCGGGCCCATCATGTCCAGACTGATGAAGGTGTCGCACGAAAGCAGCTTGTTACCGTTCATGTGCCCATGGATAAGGCCCTGGTCAATGGCTGCACCCCATGCCTGGTGCCCACGGTGCTGCTGCTTCAGGGCGTGCATCTGTACGTAGGGGTATTGCTTGAAAAAGCCCATCATGTTGGTGATGAGCACACCCATCACTTCGCTACGCCGGCCCCAGCGGCTGAAGAAGTGGCTGTCGAAATGCAGGGGCATCAGCGCCCCCCGGAACAGGATCGCGTCCAGCGCATCAAGCCGGTGCCCGGCCGGGCCATGGATCCACCAACAGGCGGCATACGTACGCACCACCGGCCCCTGCACATGCACGTGGCAGCGCCAATCCAATCCCTTGTGCTTGTAGCTATAGGCTTCCTGGGCCGTAGCCTCCGGTTGTTCGCGCAGGCCATGTCGCATGATGCCCGCCCGCAGCATCATGCTGCGTTGCAAGGTCACCAAGGCGCGGCGCCCATGCTTCAGTTTCGCTTCCAAGAGGTGCAGCGGTATGCTCATGCGTTGGTCGCGCTTGGAAGATACACACCCGACTGGTTGCTAGGCTGGATACGCGGACCTCTGTCCGCAGCAAATGACAGGTCATCCCTACCTGCTCGGGCGGTCCACAGGCGGTGCCTGGCCATTGGCTCTTGGCTTTGCGCCTGTCTCGCCCACATTCTCCTTGCCCTCCGCCATATCCGCCTCCTCATCGGGCAGCAGGCAGGCCAGCACCTTGGCTGGGTCTTCCGAGGTCAGTTGAAGGAAGCGGAGGGGGTCGAAGCGGAGGTAGATGGCGGCCAGGTAGAATTTCTCCAGCAAAAGGTCCCGTTGCTTCCGCTCTATAAGGCCTAATGCATCCTCGTGCATTTCCATGGCGGCCGCTGTTTCCGCCTGGCTCTTGTGCCGTGCCTTACGGATCAAGCAGATCGCGTTCCCATAAATGGCTCTCCTGTTCATCGGTGGTGGTTTTGGTGGATGGCCGTGAGAGGTGTCAACCAAATATCAAAGGAGATCCGATCGAAACCAAGAACAGGATGCCCAAGCGTTGCTGTCGTGCTGGTCCGTTTTGATTGGTGCTGGTCCATGTTGATAGGTGGTGGTCCATGTTGATCAAGGTGCTGGTCCATGTTGATCAAGGTGCTGCTCCATGTTGATCAAGGTGCTGGTCCATGTTGATAGGTGCTGGTGCATGTTGATCCAGGTGCTGGACCATGTTGATCAAGGTGCTGGTGCATGTTGATCAATGTGCTGGTCTATGTTGATCAAGGTGCTGGTCCATGTTGATCAACCTGCTGGTCCATGTTGATCAAGGTGCTGGTGCATGTTGTTCAACCTACAGGTCCATGTTGATCAACCTGCTGGTCCATGTTGATCACGGTGCTGGTCCATGTTGATCAAGGTGCTGGTCCACGTTGATCAACATGCTGGTGCAAGTTGATCAACATGCTGGTCCAAGTTGATCAACATGCTGGTCCATGTAGATCAAGGTGCTGGTCCACGTTGATCAACATGCTGGTCCATGTTGATCAAGGTGCTGGTCCATGTTGATCAACCTGCTGGTCCAAGTTGATCAAGGTGCTGGTCCAAGTTGATCAAGGTGCTGGTCCATGTTGATCAACATTGCCGCCCAACACGCTAAAAATTGCCGCGAATTCGTCGGCTTGGCAGTGAATTTCTCGGCTGATCCGATGGATCTGCGGATGATCCGTCGGATCGTCGGGGTTTGCTACGCACGGGGGTAACGCCGCGAAGGCTCCTGGTGTAAAAGGGGTGTCGTGCAACTAAACCTAAACACATAACAGCACGACATAAACACCCCCAATACCATGAGAACCAATATCACACTCGCCCTCTCGAAGCTCACGATGTACCGCTTGCTGGCACTGCTCCGCAACGTCATCGAGATGTTCACCGGCAATGCACTCTTCGCTGCATCGCCCTTCACCATCGCCCAGATGGAGGCCAAACATGCGGAATACGATGCAGCCATCGCTGCAGCGAACGAAGGAGGTGTCTCCCAACGCAAGAACCGCGACAAGATCACCAACGAAGTGAAGGACATGTTGCGCATCCAGGCTGATTTCGTCCGCAGTGTCTGCAACGGTGATGCCGCCAAGCTTGCCACCAGTGGTTTCACCCTGTCCAAGCACCCCGAGCCGATCGAGGAGGTGGGTGTCTGCGGCAACGTGGTGGCCCGCAACAGCTCCAAGCCCAATACCGTGAAGATCAGCTGGGGCAGGGCCGTGGGTGGTAAGATGTCCCGCCTGGAAGAGACGGACACGGACCCCAACCTGCCGACTACGGAATGGACCACCGTGGGCATCACCAGCCGCCACAGCATGGAAGTGGGCGACCGCGAACTGTACAAGCCCTACTGGTTCCGCGTCATCGCCCTCGGCAAGACCACCGAAGGCAAGCCAAGCGACGTCGTCATCGGTCGCGCCGCATAATTCCCGCCTTCGCGGGAATGACACCCGCGCTCCGCGGCGATCGCGCGGACCTCAGTTGCCAGCCCCGGCTCCAACGCAGAAATGCGAAGGATGCCGGGGCTGGGACGTTTTGGGGGGGGCTGCGGAAGAGGGTGTGTTGGTGATGCACAGTCGTCCGCCAAATGCGCGGACAGAGCGCTGCGCAGGTTTGGGAGGAGCACCCTGCTCAGGTCTAGGCCCAGCATGGTTTGCGTGCGGCGCCCCTCACGTCCACACCATCACCACCAAGCCCGTAACGATAAGCGTGCAGCCCAAGGCCATGCGCACCGTCAGTGGCTCTTTGAGCACCCATACCGCCAGCACCAGGGTGACCACGATACTGGCCTTATCGATGAGGGCAACCACCGAAACGCTGCCTTCTTTCATGGCGCGGTAGTAGAACAGCCAGGAGAAGAAGGTGGTGGCACCGCTCAGGCAAAGGAGGAGCACATCGCGGCGGGTGAGCTGGGCCATGTCCTGCACCTGGCGAAAGGCGAAGGCATGCCCCCAGACCAGAACGAAGATCAAGCTGGTGCGAACGATCAGGGCTACGTCGCCGCTCACGTTGCGCATGCCCGCCTTGGCGATCACCGCGGTGACGCCGGCGAAGAGCATGGACACCAAGGCGTATACCGTGGACCGTTCCATGCCACGAAGGTCCGGCATGTGGGTGATACCAGCCTTCCGATTTCCTTCCGGATCGGGAATGAACCTTGGCCGCTGAATTGCGGATGACCTAACAACCGACTTCGAGAACACGCCCTGCCATGAACACCCCGAACACCCTGATCACCTGTTGCCTCCTACTCACCTCCGCCTGCGGCAAACACACCACACCACCACCGGCGGTGCAGTCCGCATTTGCCGAACGGTTCCCCACTGCGCAGGGCGTAAAGTGGGAAGAGGAAGAGGGCGGTGTGTTGGAAGCGGAGTTCGTGCAGGACGGCCATTCGTGCAGTGCGAACTATGCCATGGACGGCACCTGGAAGGAGACCGAACAGAAGATCGCCGGGACGGACCTGACCGAAGCGATCCGCGCGACGCTTGCCGCGCAGCACCCCGGCGCCACGGTGACGATCGCTGAGCGGGTGAGCACACCCACGGCGGATCTGTACGAGGTGGAGCTGAAGACCGATAGCGGCAAGGTGGAGGTGATGCTGACCGGGGACGGTGTGGTGGTGGAGGACGCCTTGAACGAGAAAGACTAGTACGGCAGGGCCGCTCTACGGACCTTTGGACCATGAACCTGCTGATCGTCGAGGACGAGCGCTCGCTGGCGGACGATATCCGCGCCTACCTGGAGGGTCCGGAGACGCGGTGCCACATTGCGGGCACAGTGCGCGACGCCTTGGACCTGGTGCTGGACAAGGAGTTCGATTGCGTGATCCTGGACCTGGACCTGCCCGATGGCAACGGCTTGAGCGTGCTGCGCGAGTTGAAGAAGCAAGGGCGGAAGGACGGTGTGGTGATCGTGTCCGCGAAGGATGCGTTGGAGGACCGCATAGAAGGCCTGCGCATCGGTGCCGACGATTACATCGTGAAGCCCTTCCACTTGGCTGAACTCGCGGTGCGCGTGCAAGCCACGGTGCGCCGGGCGCTTTTTGATGGACATGACCTGCTGCATTTCGATGAACTGGTGATCGACCTGCCCGCGCACACGGCGAAGGTGAACGGCATCGCACTCTTCCTCACCCCCACCGAATTCCAGTTGCTGCGCTTGCTGACCGCCTCGAAGGACCGCGTACTGCCGCGTGCTGTGATCGCCGAACACCTGGCGGAGGATGCCGATCACGAACGCGCACAGGATCTGGTGTACGCACACGTGAACAACTTGAAACGCAAGCTGGCCGATGTCGGCTATGCGGACCGGATCCACACCGTGTACGGCGTGGGCTACCGGTTCTCCACCACATGAAACTGCTGCACCGCACCCGTCGACCGTTCTGGATCTACGCCGCCGTGGTGATGGTGCTGAGCGTGCCCACCTACTACCTGGTGCTGGAACGCCAATGGCTTGCGGACATCGACGAGGATCTGGTGGTGCAGAAGAAGAAGTTGGAGCATGGGTTGAACGAAGGCCACCTCACTGACGTGGAACTGGACAGCGCCATCGCCCGCTTGAACGCATTGGATGTCGGTTTCCAGCTCGCGGAAGGTGAGCGGTCACTGCCCGACCACTTCAGCACCGTGGAGCGGGACGACGCTTTCCACGGCCATGCGGAGCCGTTCCGCACCTATACCAGCACGATCCATGTGAACGGCAGGCCGTATATGATCGCCGTAAGCCGCGTGATCGAAGAAACGGAAGAGCTGATCACGGGCATCGCCATCATCGCGTGCATCACATTGTTGCTGCTTTTCGGTGGCGTGTTGCTGCTCGACCGCGTGACCGCGCAACGCATCTGGGCGCCTTTCCACGACATGTTGTCGCGATTGAAGCACTTCCAGGTGGATGATGTGGAACCGTTCCGCGCGGCAAGCACCGGGGTCAGCGAGTTCGATGAACTGGAGGTGGAACTGGAGCACTTGACGGCACGCAATATGGCGATGTACACGGAGCAACGCCGTTTCACGGAGAACGCTGCGCACGAACTGCGCACGCCGATCGCCTTGTTGCAAGGCAAGTTGGAACGCCTCTTCCAGTCCAAGGACCTCACGCAGGAACAAGCCACGCTGTTGGAGGAAGCAGGCAACGTATTGGGGCGCATGCACCGCTCGCACGAAGGGCTCCTGTTGCTTGCACGATTGGAGAACGGCGCAGCACCACGCATCGGCATAAGCGATCCGAACGCGATCGTCAGCAATGTCCTGACGCAATGGGATGACCGTATCCGTGAACTCCACCTTACCCTCGTGGTGGATGGCGTTGCAAATGCGACCTGGCGCATGGAGCCGGCGATGGCGGAGATCCTTCTGGGCAATCTGGTGAGCAATGCGATCCGCCACAACCGCGCTGGCGGGCGCATCACGATCGGCATCTCCCCAACGGCTTGCACTGTCAGCAACACTGGAGATGCAGCACCGCTGGATCCCACGCAGCTGTTCAAGCGTTTCGCCGGTAGCGGAAAAGGCCTCGGATTGGGCCTCGCCATCGCACAACGCGTATGCGAGCGGCAGGGCTGGTCGCTCACCTATGCTTACGAAGCACCGCTGCACGTGTTCCGCGTTGCACTGCCCAACTGATCTCTTCGGTTTCTCTTCCGGATCACATTGCTGCTTTGCGCCATGCCGAAGTCCATCGCCGCCATCCTCTTCGTCCTATGCTCAGGTACCATCCTGGCGCAAGGGACCGCCGTCACGCTATCGGGTTCGTTGATCGATGATGTGTCCCAGCAACCGCTTCCATTCATCAACCTCGTGTTGCGTCCTGGTGCGGACAGCACGGCAGGTACGGGAACCTTCAGCGGTGAGGATGGTCGTTGGACGATCACGAACATCACGCCCGGAGAGTACATGTTGCACGCGTCGGGTATCGGCTTCAACACGCTACGCCGACCGGTCCACATCGGCTCGCTCAGCGCGAACCTGGACCTCGGTGCCCTGCCCATGCACGCCAGTGCGCAGCAACTGGACGAGTTCGAAGTGGTGTCGCGCACCGAGCAGGTGGCCGACCAGATGGACAAGAAGGTCTTTCGCATGGAGGACCAGTTGAGCCAGAGCGGTGGCTCGGTGTTGCAAGCCCTGCGCAACCTGCCGGGTGTTACCGTGGACCAGCGCAGCGGTAAACTGCAACTGCGCGGCAGCGACAAGGTGGCCGTCCTGGTGGATGGTCAACAGACGGCCCTTACCGGATTCGGCGACCAAAGCGGGCTCGACAATATCCCGGCATCGGCCATCGAACGCATCGAGGTCATCAACGACCCATCCGCGAAGCAGGACGCGAACGGCATGGCGGGCATCATCAACATCATCTACAAGAAGGACAAGCGTGAAGGACTGCACGGCAAAGCGTCCCTCATGGCCGGCGTGGGCGCGCTGGGCATTAAACAAGCCGACCTGCCCACCGTGCGACCGCAGTACAGCAACACACCGAAGCTGGGTCCATCGCTCGGCCTCAACTGGAACAAGGGGAAGACCGACCTATACCTCCAGGCCGACCTGCTGGCACAACGCGTGTTGAACCGCAACGACCATATCACGCGCACCTACGACAACGGGGATATCATCCGCCAGCAATACCTGGAGAACCGCGACCAGACGATGTACACGCTGAAGGCCGGCATCGACCAGCGCGTGAACGAACGCAATGACCTGCGCTTCTCGCTGCTCTTCAACCGCGAAGCGCACATCGACCACGGCGATGTGGTCTACTACGACGGCACGCTCACCGAGCGCCAGCGCCTCTGGCAATTCTATGAGGACGAGGTGAACACCTCGGGCCAGTTCGCCAGCAGCTGGACACACCGCACGAAGAGGCCCGGCGAACGGGTGGAGGCCGGGCTCAACTACACCTTCCATCGGGAAGATGAAGTGTACGACATCACCGATGCCACGCCGGCGGGGACCGGCTACAACAACACCGCCTTGCTCGCCGATGAACATGTGGCGGACCTGAAGCTGGACTACGTGCGTCCCCTGGCCCATGGCCGTTTCGAGACGGGTGCCAAGTTGCGCTGGCGCCACATTCCCACCCGGATCGCATTCACGGCATCGGCCCAAAGCCCGCTGGATCCCGGCGCTGCCGGTAGCGCCACCTACGACGAGTTGATCCCCGCCGTGTACGGCACCTACGTGTATGAACGCGAACGCTACGAACTGGAAGCAGGCTTGCGCATGGAGTACGTGGACGTGCAGTACACCGTGGCACCGGGGCACAATACTTACAGCAGCAACGGGTACAACTACCTGCAACCCTTCCCCAATGCACGGTTCGCGTGGAAACTGAGCGACGCCTCGCGCATCTCGTTCAACCTCTCGCGTCGTGTGGACCGTCCGGACGAGGGCGACCTGCGCATCTTCCCGAAATACGACGACCCCAGCATCCTGCGCATCGGCAATCCCGGCTTGCGTCCGCAGTTTACATGGCGCAGTGAGCTGGGCTACAAGCACGACTTCGGCAAAGGCTACATCTACGCTGCGGCCTACCACCGGATCACGACGAATATCCTCACGCGCATCGTGACGGCGGACGCATCGGGTACCCAACTCTACTCCATCGCGCAGAACGCGGGCAAAGGCACCAACAGCGGCGTGGAACTCGTGGTGGAACGCGAAGTGGTGAAGGGCTTGAAGCTGGGTTTGAACGCGAACATCTACCACAACACGGTGGATGCCTTCAGCACCGTGAGCGCCTATCCGCGCCCAACACCCTACAGCGCAACACGCCAGCAGTTGACGAGCGGTAACGTAAAACTCAACGCGCGCCTCTCACTGCCGAAGGATCTCTCCGTTCAACTCACCGGCATTTGGCTGGCCCGCGACATTGTGCCACAAGGCAGCACCGCGGAACGCTGGTCTGTGGACGCTGGCGTGAACTGGAAAGTGCCGAAGACCAAAAGCGAGCTCACCGTGAACGCCACCGATCTGCTGAACACCATGCGCATCGGCCGGACCGTGACGGGTGATGGATTCCACATCGTGAGCACCGACTTTCTGGAGACGCGTGCGGTGCGGTTGACCTGGGCGTGGTCGTTCTAGGCTAAACCTCTGCAGGCTCTCCGCCTCAGCCGCGAAGCGGCGGGACACTGCAGCCACGTAGCCGCGAGTTCCTCTTTCAATGCTGGTCCTCGGCACTTGGGAAACCAAGGTACATCGCACCGGCGCTGAAGCCGCAGGGTCGTCAGCCAAATGCGCGGACAGGGCGGTGCGGAGGTTTGGGTGGTGGACACCCTGCGCAGGTCTAAAGACCGATGCGGAGGTTCGGGAAGGATACCATGCGCGGGTCCTGGCGTGAACGCTGTGCGAACAAATGATCATCGCCTGCCCTCCTCCATGCCGGGATACGAACGACACGTCCCCTGGCGTTCGGTGTACAACACGCAGTTGCCCCAGATCACATCTTCACGATCCGTCGGCTCCAACTCCGGCCATTGCCGAACAGTTGGATCACGTAGGTGCCCTGTGTGATGGAGCCTAGCTGGAGCACGAGCTGACCGTGCCCGTTGTCGGCAATGGGATCTGCAGTGAGTACAGCTCTTCCCATCAGATCCAGAAGCACGATCCTGTACGTTGCTCCGGAACCACCATGAGCGTCTATCCACACTTCATCGGTAGCGGGGTTGGGCCAGATGTGCAGGTCACTGTCCGCAGTGGTGTTCTGCGCCATACCGGTGGTGATGTCGCCAGTGCACGCGCAATCGCTCGCGATCACATCGTTGACGGTAGTCGTATCACCATCATCGCAAGGCGTGCCCGGCTCAGGGCCATCGGGGCATAGGTCGGCCCCGTCACAAATGCCATCCATGTCGGCATCGGTGGCGCAATGGATCCGGTAGCTCACCCCGCAGGTCACATCGCTCAGGTACATGCTGTAGTTGGCACCAGCGGGCAGGTCAGCGACGGTGAAGGTGTTGGTCAGCGGCGTGGAAGAAGCGCCAACGGGCACAACGAAGGTGCCGAACCCGGCACCGTTGGAGTTCATCATGGCCAGGGTCATGCTGCCTTCACTTGCGCCCACATGCTCGGCGCTCAGGGTCACGCTGAAGTCACCGCCCGGATGGGTGAAGCGGTAGTAGTCGTCGTCGGTAGCATTTTCGAATCCGATGTGGCCATCGTACCAGGAACCGCTCAGGTCCATAGGGATGCCGACACTATAGGAGTCATTCGGTTCAGCATCGTTCGCATAGAAGGGCGTGCTCACACTCCAACTTACGCGGTACGAAACGCCACATGTGCTGCTGACCAGCCGGAGATAGTAAGGAATCGTGGTACCCATGCACGGCAGACTGAAGCTGGTGCTGGTTGGCGTTGAATTCGCGCCCACAGGTGCTTGCCAGGTGGCCAGGGTGGCACCAGTGCTTCGCAGGACCAAGATCTCAAGCGTTCCATCAGCAGCTGCATCGCCATGCTCGGCTTCCACGTTCACGTGCAGCACACCCTCGGTGGGCAGGTCCATCCGGAAGAAGTCCGCATTGTCACCCGTACCCTCCAGTTGCGGAAGGAAATCCAAATGACCGGTGCCCGGGGTGGATGGCGGCAGCACGATCGCATTGCCCGTGGCGTTGTTGGGCTCCGCATCGGCAGCGAAGACAGGTGGCGCCACCGTGTACTTCCAGCGGTAGCTGGTGCCGCAGTCCAGCGCGAAGAAGCGGACATCGTAGTGTGCATCCGCCGCGAGGCAATCGGCACTGATCATACTGGTCTCCGGCACCCCGTTGGCACCGCTGGGCACCACCCATTCTTTTATCACGTAGCCCGTGGTGGTGTACAACCTCACCTGCAATCCACCGGGTGCCGCCTGCGTCCGTTCTGCTTGCACCTCCAGCATCAAGCGCCCGTCCATCGGTGCTACGATGTTGAAGATATCGTAGCTGGTCGCCTCGCCATTGAAACCGTTCTGTCCATCTTGATAGGTATCGTAGGCGACACCCGAGGTGGGGAAGGGGTCGTTCCCGAACAGCGGAGCCACCATGGTGTGGGAGAACGCATAGCTCAAGCAATCCGTGATGCCCGGCGCAGCCACGGAGATGTAGTAGGTGGTCATGCCCAGGCAGGGGAATTCGAACGAGCTGGTGCTGGCAGCATCGTTGGTGCCAGCGGTCACCTCGTGCGTTGCGATCACGTTACCGGTGGAGATGCTCACTTGGAAGAGCACGACCACCGGTATACCGCCGTCGGTGGAAAGGCATGCGTCCACACGCAAGGTGCCTGCCGTTGCCGGGGTGATGATGAAGTGGTCCAATGAGTTGTCCGTTGGTGAACAGGCACCCAGGGTGCCGCTGATCCTGGTGCCCGCAGGCAGCGTATCGCCGGACGTTCCATCGTTGTTCGGTTCAATTTCCTGCAGCTCACCCATGGTGCTGCACTCGGGGGCACCGGCGCAAACACAAGAGGCGTTGATCACATCGCCGGTGGTTTCCGGATCGCCATCATCGCACGGCGAACCGGGCGTGGTCACTTCGATATCGGTGCCGTTGTCATCACCGGTGGTCATTGGATCGCTGGCCACCACACGGATGCGATAGCCCGTTCCGGTGGGTGTTCCACTTGGAATGGTGGCCTCGATGGTGCCGCTGGCCGTGCCGTTCACGCTGCCGATGTCCACCGGTTCGGCGAAGCTGCCGGAAGCGTTGGAGAGCTGGGCGGTGAAGGTGTTGCCCGTGCCGAAGAAGCCATCGGCCGTGAAGGGCACGCTCACCGGGCTGCCTACGCAGACGGGTCCGTCCAGGGGATCGACCTGTAGGGTAGGACCGTCGCCATCGAACACGGCCACATAAGCGGTCTGTCCTTCGCTGAAGGTGTTCTGGTGGCCGTTGAAGGCGATGCCGCTCGTGGAGGAGGTCCAACCGGCCAGGCACATCCTTCCATTCCCTCCGGTCGCGATGCCGTTGCCCGCAGGATCATACTCGTAGAAGGGCCCACCGTAGTACGTAGCCCATGTACGCATACCCGCTGCATCGAAACGCGCGACATAAGCATCCGACAAGCCCGCTTTGGTGGATTGATGCCCCTCGAAGGCGATACCCGTTGCGGAATTGGTGGTGCCGCTGATGTACACATGGCCCGCTGCATCCGTGGCACAACCACCGGAACCCTCGGTGGAACCGGCACCGAAATAGGTGCCCCATAGGCGCTCACCGGAGGTATTGAATTTCACCAGGAAGGCATCGTCCGCGAAACTGCTGCCACTGCTGGCGGGTGTGTTCTGGAAACCCTGCCAGGCAATGCCAGCGGTGGAGTTGGTGCCGCCCGAGAGGTATATGTTGCCCTCAGCATCCGTGGCACAGGAGCCGGCAGCGTCGAACCCACTGCCACCGTAATAGGTGCCCCACTCCCGTGCACCGGCGCTGGTGAACTTCACCAGGAACGCATCACGAATACCGCCACCGAAGGTGTTCTGGTGCCCGTTGGAGGCGAGGCCGGTGGTGGAGGTGGTGGTGCCGCACAAGTACGCAGCACCGGAAGGATCCACGGACAGCCCGATCTTGCTGTCGAATTCGTCCGCCTCGCCGCCGTAATAGGTCCCCCACAAGCGGCTACCCTCGGGGCTGAACTTTGCTAGGAACGCATCGTTGCCCGTACCGTTGTGCGTGGGTTGATGCGCGCCTGGCGTTGCATACCCGGTACCCGGCAGCGTGTAACCGGCGAGGAAGATGTTGCCGTCCGCATCGGTGGCACAACGCGCGTTGGAACTGTTCTGGAACTCCGCGTTGCCGTAATAGGTCCCCCAGAGCAGCTCACCGTCCGCATCCATTTTCGCCAGAAAATGGCTGCTGGTGCCCGTGAACGTATCCTGATGCCCATTGTAAGCGATGTTCGACACCGAGCTGGTGGTCCCGGCGAACACGATGTTGCCCTCTGGATCCAGAACGCAGCTGCTGATCTGGTCTCCCGACTCCCCGCCATAGTAACTGGCCCAAAGGCGCACACCGGCGCTGTTGAACTTCACCAGGAACCCATCGTATCCACCGCCGTAGGTGTTCTGATGGCCACCTTCGGCGATGCCCGTGGTGCAGGTGGTGATACCGCCGATGATCACGGCGCCATCATCCGCTACGAGCACATCCGAGGCACGCGAATAGATGGGCTCCTCACCATGGTAGTAGGTGGCCCAGGCCAGTTCCGGGTCCATGGTCAACGTCTTCGTGCGGTCATAGGCCCCTGGGGCAAAGGTCACCGCGTTGCCTTGTAGCACGAAGCGCGTGGCGATCTCCCGGCCCTGCTGGTAGCTCACCGGTGGCGCTTCCGTGATGCGCCCCATGCGGTTGCCGAGCACCAGGCCACCCGCGCTATCGATCTTCAGTTCCTCATGGTGCTGGAACCGAAGGCGGATGACACTGGGATCCGCTCCGGGCCGGACAATGAAATCGTACTTCACCCCGGATGCGGCACCGGGGTGACGCTCATCCGTGGTGTACAACACCCAATCGATCCCGGGGTACACATCGTGGTAGGTCACTTTGGTGTAGGTGTGCACATCCCGCGCGCCGTGGTCGTGGTACTGCGTGTGGTCCGCACTACGCCCTTCGGTGGTGATACGTACAGCGGGGTTCGCGCCCTCCAGGTGCATGTCCATGCGGAAGGTCTCCAGGCGTGCTTTCCCGCCGGGGGCAGCCTGTTGTTGCGGGTGCTGACCTACGCCCTCTGGCTGGTGCGTGTGGCTGAACTGGTAGGCGATGCCGCTTTCCAGCAGGAAGAGTTGCACAGGGCCCTGTGCGAGCCGGTAGCGCACGAACGGTGCAGGAGCGCCAGTGATGGTGCGCACCTGGCCCTTGTTCTCCTCGAAACCGATGGGAGTACCGGTAACGGAGCTTCGGTCAAGGTCGCGTTCGTGCGGTGCAGTCAGCACAGCACAGATGCCCATAACGGGCAGCAGGATCGAGAAGAGCAGGGTAGCGGTCGCACGCATCGGAACAGTCGGGTTAGGGTCCGGTCACCCCTGTATCGGGGTGCATTCGAACATGTGAACACAGCGTTCGAATTTTTGCGATCAAACCTCTGCAGGGTCACCGCCTCAGCCGCGAAGCGGCGGGACCCTGCAGCCACGTAGCCGTTAGTTCCTCTTTCCATGCTGGACCTCGGCCCTTGGGAAACCAAGGTACATCGCACCGGCGCTGAAGCCGCAGGGTTATCCGCCCAATGCGCGGACAGAGCACTGCGGTTGGTTTGGAAAGGACATCCTGCGCGGGTCGCAATGGCGGGAAGCCCGCTCTAGGGCCGCGCGTCAAGTTCGCATTCGTTGAGCTACGGTCCGAACCTCGGATGTGGTTTCCTGCTGGTGTGCCTTAGATGAGCACCAATTGCCCGCGCACCTCATACACCACGCGGTAAGGGAACTTGTGGACCATCGCATGGCGGAAGTCCCCTTTGCGCTTCTGACCCGATGGGTTCAGCGCCAAACTCTGACAGCAATCGTTCAAGGCGTGTTGGAAGCGATGCCCAAGACCGGGCTTCCCGCCTTCATAGTAGCCGAAGATCACCCCGACCTCTTCGGTGACTTCGGGCAGTACCTGTACCGTGTAGCTCATCTCTTGAAGCCCTCGCGTGCAAGGCGCATGGATTCCTCCACGCTGTGGGGCTTGCTCTCTCCGCTCAGGTAGCGGGCGCGGCGGCGCTCCAGTTCGGCTACCTCCTCATCGGTAAAGTCTTCTTCTACTTCGGGCACCTCTGTCTCGATGGCCTTGGCCACGCGCTGCAACGCCGCTTCATCCCAGATCAACATCAAGCGGTGCATCAGGTCCAGCTTCTTCAGTGCGATGTCCATGGCGTTGTGTTTCGTCGCGTAAAGTTAGGGCGGCGCTATCCTATCGGGTGGAACCTCGCCACTTCTTCCGCCAACCCTTCCAGATCATTGATCACGTAGGCTCAGGTGCTGCTCACGTAGCGGTCCCCCACGATAGAACCCAACTGCTGCAAGCCCTTCACCTTAGGCCGCCAAATGCGCGTACAGACCGCTGCGGCGGTTTGGGAGGTGGGCACCCTGCGTTGGTCTAAACACACTTACAGGGCATCTTGCGTTGGTCTAGTGCGCGTAGAACTCGTAAGCAAACGTGATCACATCCGCGTCCTTCCCGTTCCTAGAGTTAATGATACGCAGGGTGTTGCCCCTATTGTCATAGGTCTTAGTCGAGCGCCCGGTCACCGAGATACCATCCGTGTGCGAGATGATTATCACATTCCCATTCTTGTCATAGGTGAATTCATCCTTCGAGCGCAATCCGCCATCCGGGTCGCATACCTTGAATTCAACATAGTTTCCGTTGTCGTCATAAGTTGAATAACAACGGGTCAGCACTTTGCCCTCCACGATGTAGCTCCGTTCGACTTCACGACCAGTCGTGTCGTTGCGGTAGGTGTAGGTGCGGTCCGTGTAATAGAAGCGCTGGCCAGTGCTGTCCACATCCGAAGTGGTACCAAGGTCCTCGACCAGATGACCATTTGCGTCATGGGTGTATTCTGTTACGTAGATCAGGGTACTATCCGGCAATAGCACTTCCTTTCTGGTGAGTCCGTGATCGCCGTAGTGATATTGTGCCAGTTCTGAGAGGATCCCATCTTCATATTCGAGATCATGCACCGGCCGGGTCAATGCATCGTAGAATGTATGCCTTTCGTGTGTGACATTTCCATCCGGATCGAATTGGCGCTGCTTGCACACACTTATCATTCCCTGTGCCGTTGTATCGCAGATGCGCTCGAGTTGGAGCACACCATCAAGAGAACGTGTGAGGCTGTGCACCGGATACCCCCTGAGGTCATACGATGTGACGGAAACTTGGCCGGGGGAGGTGATCGTGATGTTCTTGATCCTGTTCCTGATGATCCTCTCTCGTTCGGCATCACTTTCCTCCCACTGCTGGGGAAATGCGCAGAGCGTCAGTAAGGTGAACAAGGTGAAGGAAGCGTCGCGCAGGGTCATTTAAGAGCATGAACGTTGATGACGCCGAAGTTCGTGTATCTGACAGCCGCGTCTGCCAAATGCTCGGACAGACCGCCACGCTGGTTTGTGAGGAGTACCCTGCGCAGGTCTAAGATCCCCACCAGCGGGTCACTATTCCTTCGCCTTCCGCTTCTTCAGCTGCGTCACCAGGTCCACGACCTGTTCGGGGCTTAGCTGCTTGCCGCGGAACTTGCGTTCGCCATCCACGAGGAAGACCTTGGGCGTGGTGTAGACATCGTAGGTATCGGCGTAGTTGAGGCTCTCGATGGTGGTGAGCTTCGGGATGTATTTGCGCGGATCCTTCTTGGCCCCTTCGAACACGGTCGGTGTAAGGCCCACGTTCACCCAGTCCAGTTGGTTCTCCCGGATGAAGGCTTTCCAATCCTTCATCAGCGTGCTGTCCACGGCTTTGGCCACACAGTACACGGCGATGTCCAGCGCCTTCATCTTCTCCTTGTACACGGTGGCCCATTCGGGCAACTCTTTCTTGCAATGGCCGCAATGCGGGTCCCAGAAAATGATGGCCACGTACTCCTGCGGCAGGTCGTAGAAGTTGATCCACTTCTCTTCGGTGGTATCGGTGAGGCAGAGGTAAGGGGCCTTCTTGCCCAGCACGAGCGGCGCCTGCTTGTGGGCGCGTTCACACAGCTTCTCCAGCTTGTCCGTCGGCATCCAATCCACGCGGCCGGGTGTGGCGCCGTTGGGGCAGAAGTAGGTGAGGGCCATATGGACGAACACGGCGTCCATGCCCATGATGTCGCTCGTCTCATACTTGTGGGTGATGGTGTTGACCATGTACTTGAACACGTCGTTCTTCCCATCGGTGCGGTTGATCAGGGCATCGGACAGGGCGTTGATGGTGTCCGGCACCTGTGGCACGGTGCGGCCGATGTACTCATCGCACATAGTGCCAAAGACCGGTACGCGCATGATGCGTTCGTCGGTGAGGTCGACGTTGTCCCAGTAATGCGCGCGGTACTGGTAGTACTGGGCAGCGCTGTCCAAACTGCCATCGGCCTTGCGGATCTCGGGAAGTTCCACGGCCATGCTCATCTTCACCAAGGCGGCTACCAGGGTTCCGGGGTTGTTGGCCACGAGGTCGTTTTGGTAGGTCTTCACGGCCTTGTCCAGATCCCCCATCTGGGCTTTTATTCCGTTGCGGCCGATCGGGTCCTGGCTCTTGTCCAGCTGCGCGCGCAGCATGTCGTTCTCCTTCGTCTTGTCTTCGAGGTAGCGCAGGTAGTCCAGGAAGACCTGGTTCTCCTTGCTCACCTTCACCTCCAGGTGCTTCTGCAGGTCGGCGGTGTCGGTCACCAACTTGATCACGGGTTCGTTCACCACCACTTGGAAGAACCTGGGCCCAGGGGCCACGATGGCATACAGACCGGCCTTGTAGCCTTTGGGGCTGTGGAACACGGCCTTGCCCCTGGCATCGGCTATGGCGGTATCGGCATAGTACAGCTTGCTGCCGTAGTAGTTGGCCAGGTAGATGGTGTCCTTGCCGACGCCGGTTATGGTCGCTTCGATCTCCCGCTTGGGAGCATCCTGGGCCTGGGCCATGGCCGGAAGAACGAGGGAGAACAGCACGGCAAGAGTGGTGGTCCTACACATGGCGGCGAAGGTAAATTCCATACCCCCTTGGACGAAGGAAGTGCGGGCCAGGGTTGGACCGGGTAGCGTTAAGTCTCGTTAATGGCGGCCTGCTGGCTCAGGCCACGGTGGTCTCGTAAACCTGGATCGGAGCAGGCACTAGTGGATTAGGAATCTGCTAGTCATAACAAGGTGAAACAAGATATCTCATACCTAAGGGAAGAATCCATCTTCAATCTAAGGAATACAGTCATTTCTTCATATGGAAAGCTATGGGCCACATCGACTCGAATTGAGTCCGTAAGAATCATTCTGTGCAAAGTTGTGAAGTGATATACGGGGTATTTTTCCTTTTCGATTGCCAATTGTGCCAGTCGTTCAGCCTCAACCGTCTCTTGCACTTTTCTTTTTCGCTCGCGCTCTTCTTGACATTCTCGGAGCTTCTTCTCATACTCGGCTTTATCGGCCTCGGTGCTGGTGAATCCAATAGTGCCGACAGCACTTTCGCAAGGAATCTCGGACCATATCGGCATTGATCTGTAAGGCTGATCGTCAAGATCGTGGAAGTCTACTCTTTGAATTAATCCATAGTCACCCTTCACTAGTGTTGCAGGACCGAGAAAGTCACTGAATCCACTCAGGATTGATTTATAGTTCAAAAGAGCAATTCGGCATGTTTCAGTGGACCGGTCTGCTGAACAAAAATATCCAACCGTCTCATGGTCAAAGATGGTGGACATACACGCAAACGTTCTAGCGAACTCTTCACTAGCATGAACTCCACGGAATAGGTGACCCATTCTCGACTGCGCATCGATTCGTCTTTGTTCTAGTAGTGCGTCCTGTCTATTCCGTTCCTGTGCTTCAATTTCTTCCGACGAAATGACATGGGACTCGCTTTGTTGGGGAGGGGGCTGCTGACAAGAAGAAATAGTCATTGCGATAAACAGCGTGGAGCAAAGCGCGAGGCACTTTGTTCGTGATGTCCGGGATGAAGGCGATGATGAGATAGTGCGACCCTGTTCAATCAAACTCAGAATGGGGCAAATGTCTTTGGTCATTTCTTCCATGTTGACACATTGACGAAGCGTAACGCTTTGTCCTTAAGGTAGCATCCGAAAGTACGACCGATCATTGTTTGGTCTGGGTCCTCCTGTACCTATCTCGATAGACGGTTTTCGAAACTCTAGGACATCTTAAAGCTAAGAACCTCTGCAGAGTCTCCGCCTCAGCCGCGAAGCGGCGGTACCCTGTAGCCACGTAGCCGCGAGTTCCTCTTTTAATGCTGGACCTCGGCCCTTCGGAAACCAAAGTACATCTCATCGATGCTGAAGCCGCACGGTCATCGCTAGATGCACGGTCAGAGCGTTGCGAAGGTTTGGGGTGGGGCACCCAGCGTGGGTCTAAGCTGTCCAGTCATCAGGTCCTTCCCCAAGCATCTGGATAAACTGTTCCTCGTCGATTACGCGGATATCAACTCCTTTGCTCAAAAGCGTTTCGATTTTCTGCTTCTTTGAAGGGCCGGCGTTGACGCCTATCACCACGATATTGGTCTTAGGGCTTATGCTCGTGTTGACGTCCGCGCCACAGATTCGTGCTCGTTCGGCCGCCGTGCTGCGATCCAATGTGAGAAGGTCTCCGGTAAAGACAATGCGTTTTGCGTAAAAAGGGTTTCGCGGATCCGCATGCTCCAGGTTGGGTTGTAGAAGACTGGTCTCAATCTTCTTGGAAGCGAATGTGGCGGAGTATGCTTTTGAACGAGGCGAAGGGCTCCCAGCACTAAATACTTGTGCGGTAAGATCCGACCCGTCAAAGTGCAGCCGCTCCAATCCAAGCAGTGGCACTGCGTGCATGGCCAGTTTGGCTGTAACACGAGCATCCTCGGCGCAATCATGGTGAACAAACTCCCATTGCAGATGAGTGCACAAATCGGAAAGACCGTGGTGTTCGAGTTCCGGAAATGCCATACGTGACAACTTCATTGTGCATAATGAGCGCCGCACCGGATCATCGAAACCGTAATAATCCAAGGTTTGCTTCAGCACGTTCAAGTCAAAGTCAGCATTGTGCGCCACCACGATGCGGTTCTCGATCATGGAAAGGAGCGTTGGCCATACCTCAGCAAATGTTGGCGCACTAGTTAGATCGGCATCGGATATTCGATGCACAGAGCGGTTGATATTGGAGAAGCGAAGCTCTGCAGGACGTACCAACTGCTTCCAAGTGTCTGTGATAACACCGTTGCGGACTTGGACAACCCCGATTGCGCATAGGCTGTGGCGCTTTTCATTGGCCGTTTCGAAGTCAATCGCGGTGAAGTTCAAAGAAGACAGTGCCTCCCGGGTGGTAGCGGTATCCACGTCAGCGTGTTTAGATTAGGAAATCTACTTATCCGCCCAGATAAATCGTACTGGCGTCTTAGTTAATTGATTGACTCGGCATGAATCTGCTGGTTAAAGCTGCAGGTTCATCCGCCGGGTTTTAAGGTTTAGATACAGGTCAGCGGAAGCCATGGTATCGATTCCAGCTATTTTTCCTTACAAGCTCCTTTCAGTGGCCCGCTTGCGCCCGGCGATGCTGTCTTCATAAGCTCGTTTCAATTGCTGGTCGATGGCAGTATCGAAGTATTCGACCAATGCCCCATCAAGTGACTGTCTCAGTTCAATGCGTGCATTCTTGAAAATCCAGGTACAACTCTCGGCTACATTCTCAAGCTTCTGCTGTTCAGTTTCGGTTGGTAAACCATACTTGGTTCCCAATAGAAGCTGCAATTTCATAGTGACCAGTTCCGGTGTTGAAATCATTCCCTGAGAAGGAACGAGGAGTGCGATCTTGTAAATCAAATTATTGTGCGGCATCGGAACGAAAGAAGCCTTGACATTCTGATGGTCATCTAGCTGCATGTCATATCGGAATGCAGTTCCATCAAAACTGATGGTCCCAGCATCAACCAACGCTTTGCTGTAGGTCAGCATTTCGTCATAAGGCATCCCTAATCGATAACCGAGCAAAACAGTGTCGAGCACCGTTTGCTTCAGGTTGTCTTTTCTCTGTGATGTACTATTTCCACATGACAACGCGGTGAATGCTGCGAACAGTGCCAGCGCAACGTACTTGGTCCACTCCTTTAGACCACAGTCTTTGAGTGGTTGATGTACATGTATTTCCATGATGGCAAATTAACAACTCGTCACGTCTAAGCGGTTTTAAACCGATGCAGGAACTTCCGTGGAACGAAGGGTTCCCTACCTCAGTAACTGTTACCGGGACTTGACCGTTCGAACCGAACGCCGCACCACCATCCTCCGTAGCGCTTCGTGCTGGACACTATCCTTGATGAACCCACGCAGAGAGAGGTCTTCATCAAGCGCATCCCAATTGATCCCAATACCGCCGCCGATCAGCCGCCACTTTTTTAGTTGTGCCTCGCTGGCTTTCTTCAAGCGTTCGAAGTCGGAGAGGCGGGCTTGTAGCACATCGCCACTGTTCAATACGATGGCGAGCAGATCCAGGTCTTTGTAGGGCAGCACGTCCGCGATGCGCAATCCTTCCTTGAGGATCATCGCTTCGATGGGGTCAGGGCCAACGGCCTTAGCCGCCGAAATAGCGGTTCCACGCTTGGAGGAGGGAGTTCTGGTGCTCATGGATCAGTTGCTCGAAGAGGTATCGATCAAAGCTGCATCTTTTTTCGGTGATCCGACCAAAGGATTCCTAGCGCAATGACGGTGAACATGATCAGGTGCGTGCTCATCCCACGGAGTTGGTAAGCCGAGTGCCTCCAATACTCCGCTTGGCTTATCTCGCGAACGATGTGGCCGTGGTCTTGCATGACGTAAAGGCCTTGCTCCATGCTGGGTGTGAGTCCATCATTTAGAAACACGAGTGAGTAGACGAAGTTGAAGAATGTATAGGCTGCAAGGAGCACAGTCAAGATCGGTACCCACCTCGGTACATGTGAATAGGCGCGCTTCCAAATGTCCCTAGCGATGGTCCCTCGATTGTTCTTCTTAAGAACAAGGACGGCCATTAAGAACAGCGCGAACATGGGGATCGCCATCAAGAACAGCACCCCGGTGTTCAGCGGCTCACGATCCGTGACGAACGTGCTTGCGTGCACGACTACACAGCTGATGAAGAGAAGTAACCCCAAGCCAAGTATGAGACGCATGCAGGCAGCGTGTTACTCCCTCACCATCTCCACCACCTTCTCCACCACATCCTCCAAGCTCGGCTTGGTGAAATAATCCCCATCCGTACCATACGCCGGGCGATGTGCTTTGGCAGTTAGCGTAGCCGGTGCGCTATCGAGGTAACGGTAGCCGCCCTGCACTTCCAGGATCTGTTGCAGGATGTACGCGCTGGCGCCGCCGGGCACATCCTCGTCCACCACCAGCAGGCGGTTGGTCTTCTTCAGGCTTTCCACGATGGTGTGGTGCCGGTCGAAGGGGAGGAGGGTGCGCGCGTCGATCATCTCCACGGCGATGCCGAGCTCGCTCAAGCGATCCGCGGCTTGTTGGCAGAGGTTGAACGTGCTGCCGTAGCTCACCAGCGTGATGTCGCTGCCTTCGCGCACGATCTCCGGAATGCCGATGGGCACGGTGAATTCGCCGAGGTTGCTGGGCATTGGTTCCTTGCTGCGGTAGCCGTTGAGGCATTCGATCACCAGCGCGGCGTCGTCGCTTTGCAGCAGGGTGTTGTATAGGCCTGCGGCCTGTTGCATGTTGCGGGGCACGCACACCACGATCCCGCGTGCGGCATTGATGATCATGCCCATGGGGCTGCCGCTGTGCCACACGCCTTCCAAACGGTGCCCGCGGGTGCGGATGATGAGCGGGGCCTTCTGCCCGCCCTTGGTGCGCCATTGCACCGTGGCCAGGTCGTCGCTGATGCCTTGGATGCAGTAGAGCAGGTAATCGAGGTATTGGATCTCGGCCACGGGGCGCAGGCCGCGCAAGGCCATGCCCATGCCCTGGCCCAGGATCGTGGCTTCGCGGATGCCGACATCGCTGACACGCAGTTCGCCGAAGCGGGCCTGCATGCCTTCCATGCCCTGGTTCACATCGCCGATCTTGCCGGTGTCCTCGCCGAAGGTGAGCAGCAAGGGTTCCTTCTCGAACAGCGCCGCGAAGTTGTCGCGGATGATCACGCGGCCATCCACCTGCTCATCGCTGTCGTAGCGCACAGGGACCTCCGTAACGTTCAAGCAGCTCTTCGCGCTCTGGCTGTAGAGGTGGCTGCCGTAGCGGTCGGCGTTGAGGGAGCGATTCTCTTCGACCCATGTTTTTAAGGCGCCGTGCGTTCCGGTGCCGCCTTCGGTCATGATCAACGCCCGGCGTGCGGCGCTCATCACATCCTTGCGACCCGGATCCATCGCGGTGCGCAGTTCTTTGGCGATCGCGGCGGTAGCGTCGGTGCCGAGTGCATCGATCAAGCCCACCACATGGTCCAGTTCCTCCTTGATGGGGGCACAGAACGCGGCCCATGCGGCTTTCTGCGCGGTGCGCACGTCGATGCGCGCCTGCTTCTCGATGTTGTCCAGATCGGCCTCGCTGGCAATGGCCTCGCCACCCGGACGGAAGTTGAGGATCCACTGGCGGAACTTGGCCACGCAGTCGTATTCCTTGTACCAGCCCAGGAGGTCCTGGCTCTTGTAGCGTTCGTGGCTGCCGCTGGTGCTGTGGCCTTGCGGCTGCGTCACCTCTTCCACATGGATCAGGCAGGGCACATGCTCTTCGCGGCAGAGGGCGATGGCTTCTTCATACACGCGGTTCAAGCCGGCGTAGTCCCACGCGCGGGCCTTGTAGATGCGGATGCCGTTTCCCCGGGCTTGACCCGGGGTCTCTTCCACAAACCTGAAGCCTTCCAGCACCGTGCTGATACTGCCCTTCGTAGTCTGGTAATCCTTGCTCACGCTGATGCCCCAGCCATCGTCCCACACGCTCATCGCCAGCGGCACTTGCAGCACACCGGCGGCATTCATCGTTTCCCAGAAGTGGCCTTCGCTTGTGCTGGCATCGCCGATGGTGCCAAAGGCGACTTCGTTGCCCAGGTCGCTCAGGTGCGTGTAGCTGTGCAGGTCCTTGTTGCGGCGGAAGACCTTGCTCGCTTGCGCCAATCCCAAGAGGCGCGGCATCTGTCCGGCGGTGGGAGAGATGTCCGGCGAAGAGTTGTATTGCTGCGTGAGGTCCTTCCACTCACCGTCCGCGGTCAAGCTGCGCGTGGCGAAGTGGCCGTTCATCTGGCGGCCGGCGCTGGCGGGTTCGTGGGCGAGATCCGCATGTGCGTACAGCTGCGCGAACCATTGCTGCACCGTGAGCTCGCCGATGGCGAACATGAAGGTCATGTCGCGGTAGTAGCCGCTGCGCCAATCGCCCTGGCGGAACTGCTTGGCCATGCACACCTGCGCCAGCTCTTTGCCATCGCCGAAGATCCCGAATTTGGCCTTGCCCGTAAGCACCTCCCTGCGCCCCAGCAAACTGGCCTCGCGGCTGCGGTGGACCAGCTCATAATCGCGGAGGATCTCCTCACGGACCTCATCCAACGTCATCTTCTCCTCGGCGGTGTTGCTTTTCATGCGTGACATGGGCGTTCTCAGGCTACGTGGCGAAGTTAGGGCGTGGCCCTTTGTCCGGTAATGTCACAGTTTGATCCGGCCCCCGGTTCAGAAAGCGAGATAGGCGGCCCGACCAAGGAAATAGAGACCCATCAGAAGGGCGAGCCATCCCAAGAACCGATTCCATCGTCTGTGTCGGCTTCGGTCGAGATACTGTGTGCCGAGTAGCAGAAAGCTACCTCCGGTTAGGAGAATGCCATTTATCAGTGACCATGTTATCGCGGCCATGCGTCCAAGCTAGCCGATTCCAGATAACGACAAAGCCCGTTGTCCGGAAGTGGCCTAGTACGCCAGCCCTATTTGCGCATGCTAGCCCAGGCAGGCAGCCGCGGGCGGATGTCCACGATCCGCGCGGTGCAAGCCGGGCGGGTGGCCTGTGCTGCGGGCCTGTTGCCGAACGGCCTTGCACTTGGAAAGCCTGCCCCCGCGAAGGCGGGGGTGGTCGCCTTTTGGCTCCACCTTTTGGCGAAGCAAAAGGTGGAAGGGAACAACTGCCTTTTCGTTTCGAGCAGAACGCTACTGTGGAAGGCAAACTGCGACCCACCGCTCGGAACATGGACTTGGGTACCGATCGCCCCTCCTACGTTTGCACCCCCATGCCGCACATGCCCGCCATACGTCCCGCCACCGAAGCGGATCTTCCCGGCATCCTGGAGATCTACAACGCGGTGATCGCCCACACCACCGCGGCGTATGTGTACGAGCCGCATACCCTCGCCATGCGCCAGCAATGGTTCGCGGATCTCAAAGCAGGAGGCTGGCCGGTATTGGTTGCCGAAGACGCGGGCTCGATCACCGGCTTCGGGTGTATTGGCGTATTCCGCTCCAAGCCGGGCTACAAGTACACGGGTGTGCACACCGTGCATGTGCATGAAGCGCATCGGAGGAAGGGCATTGGTCGTGCCCTGCTGAAGGCGCTCATCGAAGAGGCGCGGCGGTTGGAATTGCGCACGCTGGTGGGTGCCATCGATGCCGAGAACAACGTGAGTCTGGATCTCCACCGCGAGCTGGGTTTCATCGAAACGGCGCGCATGCCGCAGGTCGCGTGGAAGTTCGGCCGGTGGCTGGACCTGGTACTGATGCAACTGATGCTTCCAGGCCCCAAGGACCCCACGGAGCGATGACGACCGAACCATCGCGCCTGCGCGTCTACCTCGCCTTTGCGGCCATCTACATCATCTGGGGGAGCACCTACTTCGCGATCCGCGAAGCGCTCAATGGTTTTCCACCGTTCATGCTGGGCGGCTTGCGGTTCGCCGTGGCCAGCTTGCTGATGTTCGCGTGGTGCGGTGTGCAAGGCATTCCGGTCCGTGCAGGGAAATCGCTGTGGAAAGTGTTCGTGGTCGGTTTCCTCTTGCTCTTCGCGGGCAACGGTGCCGTGGTATGGGTGCAACAGACCTTGCCGAGTGGCGTGGTGGCCATCACCATTGCCGTGGCGCCGTTGATGTTCACCTTGCTGGACAAGCCGCAGTGGGGGGTCAATTTCCGTAGCCCCGCCACGCTGCTGGGTGTTGTAGCGGGGATCATCGGCGTCTGGCTCCTGTTCAGTGAACGGTTGAGCGCACAACTGGACGCGACCGAAGCTTCACCCGAGCTCATGGCCTTGCTGGTGCTGGCCATTGCGATCCTCGCGTGGCCCGCTGGTTCGCTCTATTCCAAGTACAACCCGGTGCCCTTGCCCAATACGGTGAGCAGCGCCTGGCAGATGGCCGTGGGTGCGGTGTGTTTCTTGATCGTGAGTTTCGTTCGTGGCGAATGGAACGGCTTCGACTGGTCCGCCGTTCCGCCGCGTGCATGGATCGCTGAAGGATACCTCATCGTCTTCGGTTCCATCATCGGCTTCAGCGCCTACGTGTGGTTGTTGCAGGTGCGCCCGGCAACGCAGGTGAGCACCTACGCGTATGTGAATCCCGTGGTGGCCGTATTGCTCGGCACCTATCTCGGCAACGAGGTATTGGATTGGCGCGAGATTGCCGGCCTTGTGGTGATCCTCGGCGGTGTGCTGCTGATCAACTTGGCGAAGTATCGGGCACGTCCGGTTTGAAAGAGGGTGCGCACAGGGTAAGTGTCGTCATGCGCTGCTGAAGGTTTTCCCCGTCCCATCGTAGCGTTCTGGGGATTCCACACCCCGGCGTTCCCTCTCCGGAATTCGGTTCGTCGATGGCATTCGGCAGTGTGCCGAGCGATCCACCGGGCTTGGATACAGCGCACGAATGATGGCTTGGTCTTTCGGGCGGCACCTCGAACCACAACCAACACCGCTCCATGCTAAAAACTCTCCCCCTTTACCTCGCGCTGTTCACATGGAGTATTGCCAGCGTCTCAGCACAGGTCGAATTGGAACAGGTGGTCACCGGCCTTGTAGACCCGGTACACGTGGTACACGCAGGCGATGACCGTCTGTTCATTGTGGAACGCGCCGGTCGTATCCGGATCCTTCGTGCCGATGGCCAGTTGGAGGCTGTTCCCTTCTTGGACATCACCAACAGGGTGCTCTCTTCCAGCGGCGAACAAGGCTTGCTGGGCCTTGCCTTCCATCCGCAGTACGCCACCAACGGACGCTTCTTCGTTTACTATACCACCGGCACCGGTAATGGCAGTGTACGCTTGTCGCGGTTCGGTGTGAGTGCCGATCCTGACGTGGCCATTGCTACCCAGGAAACGGTGCTGTGGGGTGCTGTGAAACCCGAGAGCAACCACAACGGTGGCGATATCGCTTTCGGTCCCGATGGCTTCCTCTATCTCGCACCGGGTGATGGTGGTGGTGCCGGTGACCCGAACAACCTCGCGCAGAACAGGAACTCATTCCTCGGAAAGATCCTTCGTCTTGACGTCAGCGGTGCCACCTATTCCGTACCGGCGAACAATCCTTTCGTCGGCGTTCCGGGCACGTTGCCGGAGATCTGGGGCATCGGGCTGCGCAACCCATGGCGCTTCGGCTTCGATCGGCTCACCGGTGATCTCTGGATCGGTGATGTTGGCCAAGGTTCCCAAGAAGAAGTGGACCGCTGGCCAGCAGGCAACAACAGCGGACCCAACTTCGGGTGGCGTTGCTACGAGGGCAGCGCAGCGCATGTGTTGACCGGCTGCACGGCACAGTCTACATATGTCGCCCCGGTGATCTCGTTGCCCCATGGTGAAGGATGGTGCTCGGTGATCGGTGGGCGCGTCTACCGTGGCTCGCGCTACCCTTCGTTGCAAGGCAAGTACATCTACACCGATTACTGCCACGGTCGTGTGCATGCGCTGCGCCCCAATGGTGCTGCGTGGATCGCAGAAACGCTGATCGCCACCGGTTCCGCTGGCATGGCTGCCATTGGCGAGGATGTGAACGGCGAACTCTACTTCGTGAATACGGAACTCGGTAGGCTGTACCGGTTGATCGATGCGTCGGCCATCGTGCGCGTCAGTCCCAAGGTGTTCCTTTCCGGTGCGTTCGATCCCGATGCTGGTGCCATGCGTGATGACCTGCGTGCGAACGATCTGGTGCCTGTGCTTGAACCATACACCGCACTCGGTTTTCCGCGCGTGGCGAAGGGGAGTGGCGAACAAACCACCGCTGCGATACTTGATGCGTCAGGCGCCAATGCAGTGGTGGATTGGGTCCGTGTTGAATTGCGTTCCAGCGCACAACCGGCCATGGTGGTGGCCAGTTGCCATGGCTTGGTGCAGGCCGATGGCGATGTGGTGGCCGCCGATGGAACATCAGCGCTCACATTCCGCGTGGGACCCGGAACGTACCATGTGGCCGTGCGGCACCGCAACCACCTGGGAGCGATGACCGCCAATGGCGTTGTGCTTTCAACTACGGCGACAACGGTCGACTTCCGCGCAGCGGCAACCGCTACGTGGGGAACGAACGCACGCCAGACCGTGGGCACCCAGCGGGCATTGTGGTCCGGCAATGCACGTGCGGATGCAGCGATCCTCTATACCGGAAGCAACAACGACCGCGATGTGATCCTGCAAGCGATCGGTGGCGTGGTGCCTACCAATTCCGTCGCCGGCTACCTGCTCTCCGATGTGAACATGGATGGCTCCGTCCTCTACACCGGCAGTAGCAACGACCGTGACATCATCCTCAGCAACATCGGCGGTGTGGTGCCAACGAATTCGGTGACGCAGCAGTTGCCGTGATGCGGGTGGTTCACATCCCGAGCAGCGCGATGTTGTCGATGCCCAACGCCTGCTTCACCTGCTCGTTCCACTTGAAGAGGGGTTCGCACTGCATGCCGTAGTACGTTTCCTGCAGGAGGTGGAACGTGGTCATCTTGAGCCGTTGCGTGTGCTCGGCATGGACGGAGCGCGCCTCCTTTAGCGTGAGGCCGGGCGTGTTCAATCGCTCTTCCATGTCCAGCCGTTCAATTTCACACAGGTCGAACCAGATGTTGTGGAAGCAGGCGGTCCACGGGAGATCCTCGTCCTGCACGATGCTTTCGAAGCCGTCGAGTACCGTGGCGGAGCGATGCAACAGCCTGCCATCAACAGTGTCCAGGTCCAAGTAGAGTTGTGCCACGAGCCGGATCGGCGGGGGGGCCAGCTCCGGTGTGGTTCCGAAGCCGGGTTTCAGTTCTTGCCGCACGGGCTCTTGTGTTGTGATATCCCGCAGCAGCACACGCCTATTGGGCGACCACAACAGGTAATGTGCAGCGAAGTAGTTGCGGTCGTTCTGCAAGTGGTCAAACCAAGGACCGTGTCGCAGATCGTTGCGTTCCAGGAAGTCACGGTCGCGCCGTTGTTGATCGGTGGGCAGCGGTGGTGCCATCCGTGCCCAGAAAAGGCTGTCCTCCGGAAGCCAGCCGATCTTGCGGTAGTCCGGCAGGTCTTCGGCGTAATCGAAAATAGGTGGAATGAACAGTGTGCCCGGATCGAAGGCGTGCATGATGGCGTGCGTGCCGAACGTATCCGAGAACCCCGGACCCGTGTACGCCATCCGGTAGCTGAGTTCAGTGATCTCCGGAAATGCTGATCCGGATGCGGACCAGGTCTGTCGGTAATGCAGGTCAACGGTATCGATCCTTCCATGGTCGAAGAGCGGTGCGAACGGATGCTTGGGGCAGTTGTGACAATGCAGGTCCAGGGCCCGTACATGATCGTCATCGGGATCCAACCAAAGGTCGAGCGTGAAGGCTTCCGTATTGTTCTGGCGCGGTGTTACCCGCAAATGGTCCACGCCGTCGGCGCCGCTCCCTTCCGAGATCAGCTCGGTGGAAAAGCCTCGCTTCAAATACTTTGTCGATGTGTGTTTCAGGGGCGAGGTAGGGAAGTAGCTCTTCTCCGCCAGAATGTCCATCACCGCCAACGCCCGTGTGGTGTTGTAGTTGATGAAGAACCGATCCTCTTTCGCGGCAAGGCCGATGCGGCCCTGTTTCAGCTGCAGATCGAACATGTGCGCTTTGTGGAAGCTCGTGTTGAAGTACGCGTGGATCATCTCCACCGGTATTCCGTCGCTGTAGGTCTCCATGCCGAAGAACAGCTTCGCATCCACCATCGGTGCCTTGCGCAACCAACGTGCCGCTTGGATCACGCGTTCGTACTGCTCCTCGCCGGGCCGTATCACCACTTCCCGCAGTTCGTAGGTGGCACGCTGCATGGGGATATCGGTACCATCCAACGCAGTGGTGAGCACCAATTTCCGGGTCCGATAGCCGACGAAGGTGATGCACAGCGTATCCCCTTCGCCCGGCCCGTTCAACCCGAAATACCCGTCGGCATTGCTGATGGTGCCATTCGCTTTTCCGATCACGGCGATCGTTGCGTAGGGGAGTGGCTCACGTGTGCCGGCATCCACCACACGCGCCGTGACCCGCACCTGTGCTTGCACACCGGACGAAAGGAGGAGGAGCGTGAGGGCCAATACCGCTTTCACGCAGGGAAGATAGCCGCCGGACAAACCATGGCAGGCGCCGTTCCCCGGAATGAAAAAGGAGGACCGAAGCCCTCCCTTTCCACGTTGAGCACAACTGCTCAATCCATCTTCACGATGCGTTGTTCAGCAAAGCCTTTATCCGTGGTGATGCGCAGCAGGTAGGCGCCGTTCACCAAGCCAGCATCGCCCAGATCCAGACGGGTGGCGGCTTGCATGCCCAGTACGATGTTCTGCTGGTACACACTGCGACCATCCAGGCTGTAGACATCCACTTGTGCCGTACCACTGAAGTCCGCCACATCCACGTAGAGCTCGTTCACGAAGGGGTTCGGGTAGGCCTGCAGGCTGTTATCGCCAAGGTTCAGATCAGCGATGCCCACACCGGCGACGGAACGGGTAACGCTGTTCAGCGCATAGCGGTCGTTGAATCCGCCGGCGTTGTTCTCCAGCACACCCACCAAGTGCAGTTGGCTGATGTCGTAAGCCGCAGGGACCGTGTAGGTGTATGTGCGCGAATAGGTGGTGCCCGCCACAGGAGTATTGGGGATCACGCCGGTAGTGCCTGTAACACCACCCAGCATGGCGCGCATGACCCGGTTGTGGATGTAGTTGGACGGTGCGTTCGACTGCGGGCCAGGGACATTGTCCTCGGCTACATAAACGTTCAGGTTGTTCGGCCCCGTCACGGCGTAGGTGAATTCTGCGTTCAGGGTCACAGTGAGCACTCGTGTGGTGGTGTTCACCGAGGAGGTCATTGTTAATTCCACCGGAGCCACACCTGCGGCACGGGCGGTCATTGCATCGTCCCATCCGCCCCATTGCGAACTGATGAGATAGCCACCGTATTCGCCCATTTCAATGATCCCTGCAGGCGTGTAGTTGATGTTGTGTTGGTTGTAGTAGGTGATGCATTCAGCACATGCATCCAGTGCATCACTCAGGTGGAACTTGGCCACGGCGAAGTCCGGGTTCGCCATCAATGTATTGGTCTCCGTATTGCTTGCGGGGCATTGCGGGCACCAGGTCTCGGTACGGGCTTCGAGCAGTACCACCTTGTCCGCCCAAGCGTTGAGCGCCGTGAAATTGATGGTGATCTTGTTGTTCGTGGGGTCGGTGTCCACGGCGGTGGTGATCCAAACCTCCAACGTGTGCGGTCCTTGTGCTGTGTTCAACTGGACCGGGTGCGTATAGTTCAGGTAGTTGCCGGTCACTATGCCACCTCCGCCCACCCCTTGGTTTGGACCCGTGTTCGTAGTACCGCCGTCCAAGCGCCAGCTAATGGAAAAGGAGGTGTAGGGTACGCTGCTCACGTTACGGGCCCAGACCGTGATGGGGTAGTTCACCCCGGCTTTGATATAGCGCGGCAGGGCCAGATTGGACGGATAGGCGTTCTGCGCTTGTGTGGCCGAGGAGCAGATGAAAAGACCGAGGCCGAGCAGTCCGTTCCGGAGGGTAGATAGCTTCATGTTCAGGGGGCTATATTCGCAATATAGTGGATGGCTCCGGAATTCCATCCCCCAGGGAACTTGCTTTGGGGGGCTTGCTGCCGGGGTGTACCAGCAAACCGCACCATGGCCCAAGCCGAACTCAAGACCAAGAAAACCAACTCCTGTGTGGATGGTTCCTTAGATACACAGAAGGTCGAGACAGTGCGCCATGACAGGAGCGTGATCCCGTTCAATTCTCCGTCCCGCTGAACGCGAACCGCACGATGTTCGCGCCCATTTGCAGGGCTTTGGTCCGGTTGGCTTCACTGTCGCCATGTACCTCGGCGTCTTCCCAGCCATCGCCGAGGTCGCACTCCACATCGTAGAAACAAACGAGTCGTCCTTCCCAGAAGAGGCCGTAACCGCGTGGCGGTTTGCTGTCGTGCTCGTGGATCTTTGGCAACCCTTGGGCGAAGTCGAACTTCTGGTGATAGATCCCATGGGCGAACGGCAACTCCAGGAACTCCAGTTCGGGGAAAACGCGCTTCATCATGGGGCGGATGAACTGGTCCATGCCGTAGTTGTCACTGATGTGCAGGAAGCCACCGCCGATCAAGTAGGTGCGGAGGTTCTCCGCCTCCTGTTGCGAAAAGACCACGTTGCCATGCCCCGTCATGTGTACCAGCGGATAGGCGAACAGGTCCGGGCTGCCCACTTCCACTACGGGCACCTCGGGGTTGATGTTCATGCCCAGCTTCGCGTTGCAGAATTTAACGAGGTTGGGTACCGAGGTCGGATTGCCATACCAGTCACCACCACCGTTGTACTTCAGCACGGCCAGTTGGAAGGAGCCCTGTGGGAATGTGGAAATGTGGAAGTGCAGGAATGTGAAAAGCAGAAGGAGCCGGAACATGGGGCGAAGTTACCGCTGCTGTGCGAGGCTCATCCAGGTACACGCAGCCAGCGCAGCTGTTTCGGTGCGCAACCGCGCCTCGCCAAGGCCTATGGCATGGAAACCCCGTTCCCGGAGGATCACCGCTTCGTCGGTAGTGAAGTCCCCTTCCGGTCCGATCAAAAGCACAACATCCTTTGTAGGCGTATAGGCGGTCATCAAAGGTGTGTGCTGGCCTTCGCACCATCCGAAGAGGCGTTGTGCTGCAAGTTCTTCGTTGAGCAGTTCCTTCAGGGTGGTGGGGCTATCGATCCGTGGCAGCCAGCTGCGCTGGCTCTGTTTCATCGCCGAGATCGCTACACGCTGGAGCCTGTCGATCCGGAGTTTGCTGCGCTCCGTGCGGTCGGTCATCAACGGCGTGATGCGGTCCACACCGATCTCCACGGCCTTTTCCACGAACCACTCGTAGCGGTCCATTTGCTTGGTGGGTGCCACGGCGAGGTGGATTGTCGCGGCACGTTCAGGTGGCATCACTTTCCGCTCGATGATCCGTGCGGAACACCCGCGCTTGCCGACGACCTCCAACTCACCTATAGCACGCGTTCCTTGCCCATCCAGCAATCCGACCCGCATTCCAACGGAAAGCCTGAGCACGATCGATGCGTGGTGCGCTTCCTCCTCGGGCAGTTCCACGGAGGGACCGCGCAATTCAGGACAATGGAACAGGTGCATGTTCGATGCGATGGTCGATGCGGGTCAACAAAAGAACGCCAAGTGCCCACGTGAACAAGTAGAGCAGGGTACTGGTAGCTGGTGAAAGACCCAACAGGACCGGCAACTGCGCGTCGGTCCATCGCCCGGCGCGAACCGCAGGCCAGACCAGGTCCACGAGTGGGTTGGTGATGCCACTGGGCAAAGAGTAGCCAAGGGTGGAGATCGCAGCAAGGGCGCACAACGCGCCAACGGTAGCGAGGCCGAAGAGCGCCAGGAGGCTCTTACGATCCGTGCGGAGATGCTTCAGCATGAAGGCGAGAAGTAGCAGTGCGCTGCATGTGATGTACCGCGGGCCGTAGGTCCAACCTCCCGACCATGTCGAGTGCGCAGCATAGGCGATGATGAGCGCGATGGCCGGAAGTACGAAGGGGTCCGCAGCCCAAGCGCGCCAGGAGCTCAACGGACGGATCAGCACCAAGGCGATCAATGCGGGCATGTAGATGAACAAGCCACGGTATAGGCTCACCGTGAGGCCGAGCAAGGCATCCATGCTCCATCCGCGGAAACCAAGGCCCTGCTTCATATGCGGGTAGTTCGCTGCCATGGCCGAGGGGAAGGTCAGGGCGGATCCGGTTATGATGTGGTTGTTCAACATCAGGAGGAGCAAGCCGACCGCAGTGGCGACCGAGAACCGGATGCCCGCGCCGATCGGCCGGAAGGCTGCGACTTGTGCGAATTGTACCGCGATGACCACGATGACGGCAGTATCGGTGAGCAGGGCGGCCGAAGCCCATAGGCCGGCGAGCAGGGGGCGCTCCTTTTCCAATGCGAGGGTCGACAGCAGCACGAAGAGTGCAGCCCCGATGTGGTTGTAGAAACTTCCGCTGTAAACGAAAAGGAAGGACCCGAACAGCGGAAGGGCTACCGCCAACGCCTTTGCGCCGATCCCACTTCCCCACGCGTACAATCGTGTCCACAGGACGACCGCTATGCACGCGAAAGGAACGCTGCCCCAGAAGAAACCACCGATGCGCAGCAGTGTGGCGTACGAGCTTCCATCGGGTTGCGTGGGCACAGCACCGAGCACTCGGGCCAGCGCCCAGAACGGCACCAGGATCCAGGTCGGTAGTGGTGCTTTGTCCGTGTAGTAGCGGCCATCGACAAGGGCCTTATCGCCGGTCAGTGCCTGGTGTGCGGTGAATTCGGATGAACCGGTCTCCACGATGGCCGATACCGCCATGGCTCGTGAGAGCGTGCTATCGTTGGTGCCATGGTCCAGGTGCCAGCTGCACAGGAACAGTACGATCAGGAAGTAGGCGACGATCTGCGGACGCGAAGGCATGGATCACTGCCTCTTGAAGTCCAGCTTGTAGAAGTGGAAGTCCGGGCTGTGCAGGTCGATCTTGAAGCCCGTCACGTTATGGTCGGTATCGAAACTGAAGGTGACATACCCTGGCTCCAGGAACGGGTCTGCGTGTTCCCATTTCCAGGTATCGTAGTGCCAGTGCGTCAATTTTCCCGTGAAAAGTTCCTGCGCGGGATCCAGCGTTAGCACAGCTTGACCATAGACCTCTTGAATGCTCGCTGAACCGTAGATCTTGTCGGCGTAAGTCCCTTGCAGCTTGTTCGGAGCTGCGCTGGGCGTGGTACCCTTTACCTGAGCGTTCACGCGCGCCGCGACACGTTGCGCTTCGCGATCCCTGCGTTTCGCCAAACGTGGCAGCATGTTCCCTACCGGGTCCAGCTTTCCGTCACCGAGGTAGAGGTTGAGGATCTTGTTGGTCACAGCGAAGACGCTGCTGCTCTCCCCGTTGCCCAAGGCGATCACCGCGAGGTCCTTGTCCGGTGCCACCGCATGGTTCAGCACGAAGCCCGGCATGCCGCCGCTGTGTGTGATGATCTTGGTGCCGTACTCGTTGCTTACGAACCAACCGAGGCCAGCGCCTTCATCGCCCATGGCCAGGTGCGAGTTGGTGATCATCCCGAAGGTCTCCGGTTTGATGAACGGCTTGCCGTTCGCGGCACCTTCGCTGGCCCACATGGCGTCCCACTTGGCGAGATCGGTCACAGTGCTGATCACACCGCAGGCGCCATCAGCTCCTTGAAGTGGTTGGTACGGCATGCTCTTTTGCGGGCTTGCAGGATCCTGGCCTTTGCGCACGTGCGGCAGGGCCACGTCGGTCATTGCGGCTAGATCGGCGGTCTCCACACGGCTGCGCTCCATACCCAGCGGGGTGAAGATGCGCGTGGTGATGAACTGGTCCCAAGTCAAGCCGCTCACGCGTTCCACCAGTTGTGCCGCGGCAATGAACATCAGGTTGCTGTACCCGAACTCATCGCGGAAGGGTAGGGACATCGGTTCATTTCCATGCCTGGCCAGGATCTCCTTCTGCTCGTAGTTCGTTCCGTACCACAAGAGGTCGCCATCGAAGGTGATCCACCCGCTGCGGTGGCACAAGAGATCTTTCACCATGAAGTTGTCGGTCACATAGTCGTCGGGTGTTGTGAACTCCGGCATGTGCTTTCGCACGGGATCGTTCCAGTCCAATTTGCCTTCATCCACCAGCAAACCGACAGCGCATGCCGTGAAAGCCTTGCTCATGCTGGCACAGTAGAACAGCGAGTTGGCGGTGACCGGTTCCGGTTTCGCGAGGTCCAACTTGCCATAGCCCTTGCTCCAGATGAGCGAGCCGTCCTTTACGATACCTACCGCCAGGCCCGGTTGGTCCAGTTGTGTCATCGCGTTGGCGATGTAGGCGTCGAGCTTCTTGAGGTCGGGTTGTTTCTGGGCGAAAGAGGTTGTTGCGATAAGTAGCGCTAGGAGGGAGAAAGATCTTGTCATTGGAGCGGACTCTTGTAGTGTAGCAATGGAGGAATGTTGCAATGCAGTAAAGGATCCTAGCCGCAATGTTTGCACTCTTTCCTGGGTCGCAATTTACTTCCCGCGATGGCTATGGACGTTTCCGCTTCGGGTCGTTGGTTATGGCGCGGGCGATGATGGTGGCGAGGATGGCGTTGAGGGCATCACTTTCCTCGTACAGGCCTTGGGTGTAGGGTAGATGTGGGCTATCGCGGCACAAGCTGAGCCAGAAACGGGTTTCCTTGGCCTCTTTCGCAGCGATACGGCATTTATGGATGAAGTCCTTTCGGCTTTCGGCCTGTTGCGCCTCGTTCATGTTCGCACCGATGGAAGTTCCTGAATTGAACAATTGCTCGGAGAGCGATCGCCATCCGGCTTCACGCACAACACGCGTGAAAGAGATGATCTCCAAAGCGAATTGCCTGCTTCGCTCCACGATATTGTACGGCTTGGGTGTGCCATATACAGCGGCAGGTTCCCGTACCATCACAACATGCCCTTCCGGAGCGATGAACAACATTGCATCACGCTCTCCCTCCCAACTCATGCCCGTGCTATTTCACACGAAATAAGTCATTGAGCAATGACTTCGCCCAAGAACCGCTGCGTTCACAGCTTGCTCCTTTGCTCCATTGCAGCATTGTCCCATTGCTCCATTTCACCTACTACTTCGGCGGACCTTTCTCTTCCTCTTCCTCCTCTTTCTTCAGCCCCTTCAGTTCGGTCTCCATCGTGACACCCTCAAGCACCTCGATATCCAAGCCATCGCTGAGGCCGGTCTTGATGTACGTCTTCTTCCAGCCTTCGCCGTCCTTCACGTCCACGAAAGCACTGTCGCCTTTGGTGTTGAAGGTCACGATGCCTTCCGGTACGACCATCGCGCTGTCCTTGCGCTCCAGCACGATGTCCGCGTTCGCGCTGTAGCCTGATCGTAGCGTTTGCCCTTCGTTCAACTTCACCGCTGCGCGGATCTCGAACTGGATGGCGCCTTGGTCTTCCACGCCTTTGGGCGCGATGTACTCCAGTTGCGCATCCCACTTCGCACCGACCACGGCACCCACCGTGAGTACCACGGGCATGCCGAGCTTTACTTTGCCCACCTCGCTTTCGTCCACTTTGCCCTGGAAGATCAAGTCGTTCATATCGGCGATGGTGGCGATGGTGGTACCCTCGTTGAAGTTGTTGCGCTCGATCACGCTGTTGCCCTCTTTTACTGGAACGTCCAGCACCATGCCGTCGATCGTGGAACGCACCACGGTGTTACCGGCACTCGTCCTGCTGATGCCGTCGCGGACGACCTGCAGTGCCTCTTGTGCGGCGCCCAGCTCCTGTTTCGCGTTGCGCAACGAGATATCGTAGCCCTGCATTTCGCTGGCGCTGATGACGCCTTTGTCGAGGAGCGGCTTGTTGCGATCGAAGGTCATCTGTGCGTTCTGCACGCTGATCTCGGCGCTTTGCACGCGTTGTTCTCCCTGGCTTAACGAGAGCATGTCGGGCACGATCTGGATCTTGGCCAGCTGATCGCCTTTCTTCACCTGTTGACCGGCTTCGATGTAGAGCTCGCGGATGATCCCGCTGACCACCGGTTTGATCAGGATCTCCTTGCGGGGAACGATGCTGCCATTGGCGACGGTCTTCTTTACCAGCTCATGCTTGCGTGGTTTCTCGACCTTGAATTCGGCAGGTACTTCCACGCTCTTCTGGTAGAGGAACCACAAGGTCCAAAGGAAGAGCAGGATGCCCAGGCTGATGAACAGGATGCGACGGAAACGTTTCATGTTAGCGAGTGTGGTTCTTTTTTGATCAGGTGCCGCTGCGCAAGGCTTCAACAGCTCGGATGGAAAGCGCGCGACGTGCAGGTACTAAGCCCGCGAACAGGCCGCAAACAACGAGTACTACCAGCGCGACAACGGCTACGGTGAGGTCCACTTCGGGTTGTGCGAAGAAGTCACTATCGATGCCCATCGCGCTGATGCCTTCCAACAGGAAGACGCCGCTTACCAGGCCGATGTAGCCTGCAATGAACGTGAGCGTGAGGGCTTCCAGCAGGATCTGCATGGTGATGTTGCCCGGTGTGGCGCCCAGACTGCGGCGTATGCCGATCTCCTGTGTTCGTTCGCGGACGATCACGAGCATGATGTTGCTAACGCCCACCACGCCCGAGATCAGTGTGAGAATGCCGACGAACCACCCCAGCCCGGTTATCGCCAGGAAGAGGTTATTGGTCATATCGAACATTTCTTCCACATTGAAGCTGCCGAACGCCATCTCATCATCGGGATGGACACGGTGCCGTTCGGCCATCAACTTCTTGATGTCCTTCTCCAGATCACCGGCCTTCACACCGGGCTTCGCGGTGATGGCGAACCAATGGACTTCGTTCATGGCGTTGAATGCGCGTTGGAACGTGCTGAACGGGACATAGATGGTGGCGTCCTGGTTCTCGTCCATCTCCGCCGTGGCCTTGGTCTTGTGTGTGCCCACCACCTTGAAGTACACCCCATTGATGCGGATGAAGGTGCCCAGCGGATCCTCGTCGACCTTGTACAGAACATCCACCACGCGTTGACCGATCACGCAGACTTTGCGATTATCGAACACATCCTTTTCGTTGATGAAGCGCCCGCCGGTGATGCCCGTGCCCTGGATGCGCATGATGTCCGGCAGATCGCCGTTCACGTTGAACGCACCTGTCTTGCCGCCGTACACCACATTGTTGCTGCCGTTCCACCCACCGAGTTGCAAGCGTGGGGCCAGTGCATCAACGCCCGGCACGCGCTGGCGGATCGCTTCCACGTCGCTGTTGTTGAAGTTGAACCCACGTCCACGGGGGAATCCGGCATAAGGGATGGAGGTGACTTGCGTCCATATGAAGCAACTGTTGCTCGCCCAGCCGCTGAAGGCGCGGTTGACACCATTCGCCAGACCGTTACCCGCACCCAACATGAGGATGAGCATGAAGATGCCCCAGCCCACACCGAACGCGGTGAGCGTGCTGCGCAGCTTGTTGCGGCTCAGCGTCTGCCAGATCTCGCTCCAACGGTCGCTATCGAACATGGTTTGAAATGCAAGGGGCAGGAGCAGGGGCAAGGGCAGGCGGGAGGGCATTTCCTGCCACCTGCCCCTGCTCTTGCTCCTGTATTCTCTGCGGTATCATTCGTCGCGTAATGCTTCAATGGGACGGATGCGAGCGGCACGCCGGGCCGGGATCAATCCCGCCAACGTTCCGGTAACGATCAAAAGGACCAAGGCCTGCACCGCGATGCTGATGCTCACTTCCGGATCACGGAACATGGGACCGCCGGGGAGTACACGTGCAATGCTCTCCAATGTGCCGATCCCGAGCAGCAATCCGCCGTAGCCCGCCAATGCAGTGACCACCAAGGCTTCCAACATCACCTGCGTGATCACGTTGCCCGGAGTGGCACCAAGCGCTTTCCGCACACCTATCTCTTTGGTGCGATCCTTCACCACGATCAACATGATGTTGCTCACGCCCATGATCCCCGCGATGATGGTGCCGATGCCCATGATCCAGATGAACGTGTTGATCGCTGTGAACACACCCGTGAACTGGATGTAGTTCTCCAAACTGTTCTCGATCCAGATCGCACGCGGATCCAGCACATCGAATTGATGGCGGCTGGCGATGATGGAACGGGCGCGTTGTGCCGCACGCAACGAACCTTCCAAGCTGGTGGTGTGCAACGTGAAACTGATCTGGTCCAGCTTGCCATCCGCATCGAACGCACGTTGCGATGTGGTGAGCGGGATGAAGACCTGGCTGCGATCGTTCTGCCCGCGACCGGATTCGAACTTGTAGACGCCTACCACCTGGAACGGGATACCGTTCACCTGCACCCACTGCTGCAATGGATCCGCGGTGCCGAAGAGCTTTTCGCGGGAGTCGGTGGCCAGCACGATCACCTTGCGACCTTCCTCCATGTCGCGGTCGTTGATGAAGCGGCCCATAATAATGGTCTGGTCCTCCAAGTGGATGTACTCCGGCTCGATGCCGTGGATGCCGTAGTTGCCGTACTTCTCCTTGTAGTTCAACAGGCTTTCACCCCGCCACAAGCGGTACTTGCCGCTGCTTTTGTCCATCTCGGACATGCTTTGACGCAAGGCGGTCAGGTCTTCGTTCGTGAGCTCCACTTCACGATTGGCGAGCAGGCCTTTGTAGGGCATACTGGTAACACCACCCCAGATGTGGATGGCATTGATCGCATTGCCCTTGAAGCCATGTTCGAACCCGTTGCGCAACCCACGCCCCGCGCCCAACAGGATGATCAGCATGAAGATCCCCGTGAACACGCTCACACCCGTCAAGATCGCCCGAAGCTTGTTCTTGGCGATGTTGTCGAACACCTCGCGCCATTGCTCGCTATCGAACATGTCCGCGGGGTAGGTCGCTGTGGCCGTCGGCTACCACGGCGGCGTTGGTGCTTTCGATCAGGCCATCGCGGAGGCGGATCACGCGCTGCGTCTGTGCGGCCACATCGTTCTCGTGCGTCACGATCACCACCGTGAGGCCCAGGTCCCTGTTCACCTGTTTCAGAAGTTCCATCACCTCGTTGCTGGTGGTGCTGTCCAGGGCGCCAGTGGGCTCATCGGCCAAGATGATCTTCGGATCGGCGATCAACGCACGGGCAATGGCCACACGCTGTTTCTGGCCGCCGCTCATCTCATTGGGCATGTGGTGCGCCCAATCCTTCAGGCCCACCTTCTCCAACAACTCCAATGCGGTCGCGTTCCGTTTCGCCTTGTTCACCCCTTGGTAGTACAATGGCAAGGCCACGTTCTCCAAAGCGTTCTTGAAGGTGATCAGGTTGAAGCTCTGGAACACGAAGCCGATGTACTTGCTGCGGAGCAGGGCACTTTCCGTCTCGTTCTGCCCCCGGATCACCATGCCGTCCAGCTTGTACTCGCCGCTGTCGTAGTTGTCCAGGATGCCGATAATGTTGAGCAGCGTACTCTTGCCCGAGCCCGATGACCCCATTATGCTGACCAGCTCACCTTTGGCGATGTGCAGGTCGATACCCTTGAGCACTTGTAGCACGTTGGTGCCGGTGCGGTAGGCTTTGCGGATCCCCTTGAGGTCGATCATGGGCAGGTTCGGACGGGTACGAAAGTACCGGGCGTCGGCGCAAGGACGGGATGCCTTACACGAACGGTGGACCGACAGTAGGAATGGCCGGGACCGGCTTTGGTAACGTAGAGCACTACGAGACCACCCTCCGGAATACCAGGTCGAAGAGGCTCCGGTCCACGTGGATCTCCTGCAATACGCCGTCCTTGTAGGCGTAGTTGTTCACCTTGTCCCCAGGAAGGGTGAGTTTGTACAGGCCGGGGCCGATTGCCTCCAAGGGGCAGTGCTTCAGGACGCTTTCCACGAAGATGCTCTTCTGATCGATCGGCTCCTCGAAGTACATCCGGGCCGTGGTCCATTCCACCTCGCCGTCCAGCAGAAAGCGTTGGTCCGGATGAATGAAGCACGCTGATCGGTCTTCAACAGGATGCAAATGGCTCGAATCGCGCAACGCCCCGTTCACGGACATGCTGGTGTGGCAGTTGTGCAGCACGTCGCCGATATAATTGGAGGTCACCATGGACCGGACGACCTGCCTCCAGACGATATCGAATGCCGAGTACGAGGTCATCAGATACGTGGTGCGTTCCCCGTTGATGGAACGGGAGGCCAGGATCTTGCCCACCACGTCATCGCCTTTCAGCACATCGAACTGGCTCTGTTGGGCGTGACCGGTCAGGCCCAGGAACAGGACGATCGAGAATATCGCACCGCGATGGCAAGGGGAGAGGGTGCGCGGTAGGTCCATACGTGGTGTTGTTCCCAAGGTAGGAAGGTACGTGGTCATTTGTGACAGGCTCTACCAGAATGACAACGAACCGTGCTTGTACCCCTATCGCTCACTGCGCTTTTCAGATCAGGTCCCAAACCGTGTGCTTGCGGGGAGGTAGAAAGGCCAGGATCAACGTCATCAGACCTCCGGCGTAAGGGACCATCACCAAGGATGCGGTCCAAGTGGGCCAACCTGCATGACGTGTGCGGTGCACGCTGTTCCAGACCAGGCCGGTGTAGAAGACGAACGTACTGAGGCAGATGAACGTGGACATGGTCCCTGCTACCCATGGTGAGATCAGCAGGAATGGATCGAGCCATGCGCCCAGTATCGTGTGCGCTTCCAGTCGTTGATCCCATGCCATCACAAGTAGATCGACCAATGCCTTCGCGAAGGCGAGCAGGGCAACATTGCGTTGGTAGGTCAGCCCATCCGTGCTGGCATTGCAGCGAAGTATGCGGGTGAAGGTGTTCATTTTCTTGAGGTTATCTGGTCCGTGGCTTCAACAGGTCATCGAGCGCAGTATTCATCGTGGTGAATTCAAAGCGGAAGCCGAGTTGCTGTGCTCGTGTTGGGATCACGCGGCGGCTCTTCAACACCAGTTCGGTCTCGGTGCGCAGGAAAAATGCACCCACACCCACCATCCATTCCGGAATGTTGAATGCGACGAGGTGTTTTACGCGTTCGCGCAGAAGGCGCATCAGGTCACGTTCAGGCAATGGGTTCGGCGCGGCCAGGTTGATGATGCCTTCCACCTGGGGCGCTGCGATCAGCCATTCGAGGAAGCGAGCCACGTCTTCTTCGTGGACCCAACTCACATACTGCCGGCCGTTGCCATGATGACCACCCAGCCCCATGCGCACCAGCTGTACGAATCGTGGGAGTGCTCCGCCGTGCGTTGCGAAGACCATCGCGCAGCGCACGGCCACTTGACGGATGCGTGGGTCGGCATGCGCGAAGAACTCCTTCTCCCAAGCCAAGACCACCTTCGGGCTGAAATCAGTGCCGGGTTCGCTACTGTCTTCGTCCATCGCACGGTCTTCGGCATGGCGATAGACCGTGGCGCTGCTGAGATTGATCCAAAGACGCGGAGGAAGGGTGCATTGGGCCGTGGCTTTGCCCAGGCAACGCGTAGCAAGCACCCGGCTCTCCAGTATGGCCGTGCGGTTCGCGGCGGTGTAACGGCAGTCCACACTACGGCCCGCGAGGTTGATCAGGACATCAGATCCTTCCAATTCGTTGCACCACGCACCGGCGTTCACAGCATCCCATTGCACCATGCGTGCGCGGGGATCTTGTTTACGGGGTTGGCGCGTGAGCACCACCACTTCGTCACCTTGGTCGGCGAAGTGTTTCTGGAGGATGCGGCCCATGGTGCCCGTACCTCCGGCGAGGATGATCTTGCGCTTCATGGCTCAGTGTGTTGGGGCGGTTACCAAGGGCACTGCGGTATTGCCGAACTGCGCTGCGCGTGCCTTCTTGCGACCGCGGAAGAAGAGGAAGAGGTTCAGGAAGAGCATGACGCCGAGGTAGATTGCGAAGCCGCCCAATTTGCTCGCCAGCGTTTCCACCACTTCCTGGTTGGTGTCGAAGGGGTTCTCGCTCCAGTAGCCCTCAACTTCCATGATGCGCAGTGCGAAGCCGATGTTGAGCAGGTAGAAGCCGGTCTCGAAGAGGGTGTTCGTGGCGTCGGCGATATCGGTCTTCCCTTTGAAGATGTCCAGCATGAACACGCGTCCATTGCGGAAGAGCGTGCGGGCCACATAAAGCGTGAGTGCAAAGGCTACGGGCAAGTAGACCGCATAGGTGAGGATGATCTTGTTCGTCATGGCTGTTGGGTGTTAAGGGTTCGACGATGGACGATCCGGCTCCAGATGAGGAGGACCGCGATGTTCTGGTAGTGCAGGGCTGCGAGGGTGAAGAGGATCGTGGCGATGCGGGTCCTCAATGCGCCGATCATCTCGTCCACTCCGGCGATCGGTTCCCAGTGGGCAACGCACAAGGCGATGTAGCCTAGGTTCACCACGTAGCATCCCACCAGCAGGATGTTGTTCACGGCATCCACGAAAGCGGCGTCATCGTGGAAGATCCTCAGCATCCAGATCCTGCCGTGCCGGTGGCAGACCTGTGCCACGTACACCGCTATGGCCAGCATGGCCGGGAAGAAGAGCAGGTAGCTGAGGAGGTTGAGGTTCATCTTCTGGTCGTTGGATCACCCTTCCTTACGAGTTGTACTTTCAGGAAATAATGAAACATATTGACATGAGCAAAGCGTTATCGGAGGAGTGTGGAAGCGGCTTTCAGGAACCACTGCACATCGCTACGGGTGCTGCGTTCCAACACCGCGTCGATACGGCTCGTAAGGTCATGGAGGTCCGCCGCCGTTTGCTTGAAGGCCTTCACCTCAGCACTGGTCCCGCTGGTCTGCTTCAACTCGCCGAGGAAACGCACCATCGGCTCCAACTCGCGCTTCTTCCGTTCCCGGGTGATGTGCGTTGCCACCTTCCACACGTCCTTTTCCGCTTGGAAGAACTCGCGCCGCTCGCCGGTCTTCAGGATCCGGTCCACCAAATGCCAGTCGATCAACGCACGCAGGTTCATGTTCGCATTGCCCCGGCTGATGTTCAGTTGCTCCATCACATCCTCCGTGCTCAACGGATCCGGACTGATGAGCAGGAGGGCATGCACCTGGGCCATGCTGCGGTTG
>Ga0075163_10000508_pt1 | contig 49973 bp, 79 predicted proteins | sample JI1023141ADNA_FD_71478 | JGI IMG/M metagenome (GOLD analysis project Ga0075163, IMG submission 71478) | Wastewater effluent complex algal communities from Wisconsin, to seasonally profile nutrient transformation and Carbon sequestration -... | ecosystem: Engineered > WWTP > Effluent > Algae...
TTGAAAGCATAACATTAAAAACAGAAATGTCTTCATCTGTAGGTTTTAAAGGCTCTGGAATGCCACTCCAGGTTTTAGACCTTTGGTCCCAATAACGTGCAAGATTTTGATCGCTCATTTCCTTTACCTTTTTAGTTGATATTTATCATCATTTCTAAACCCATGAGCACATTCAAAACAGTATTCACGAGCACCATAATCAAAGTCGGTAGGATCAAAAGCCATACCATTTTCAATATCTTTAGAGATATCATCTATGGATACTCCAGATATATGAGCATGCTTAGCCCACTTATAGCCTCTATCAAAAGCCTTATAGGATGGTACAAGCAGAGAAGATATAAAACTAAATATACTCATTTTGTTAACTCCAAAGCTAAAGCAGTATCTTTCTGCAGCTTATCTAATTTAATATTAAAGTCTAAGGCAATTTCTTCTGCAGTAGCAGGAATAAAGTATTTGCCATCACAGCCACTCCAGTGATTAGGACCTTCAACTGTATACATGCCACATATTGGATTGTCATATAAATACAATGCAAAGGTATAAATTCGATCTTTGTAGTGATGGGTAGCGTCATTGCTAATGCATTTAAGTTTTTGACCCTGAACAAATACATGTTTGGGTTTAAACAACAAATCGGTCATTTTAAAGCCAATACCTGTTTAACAAAAGCCTTTGTGCGTTGTTCTGTTTTGCGTCTTTCTTTTCTGAACTTCTTTCTATCAAAGTCACCAGTTTTATGAATGACGACGTTTTTACCAGTTTCAGAATCTATGAGATTCTTGAATAACATTTTCATTACAATCTTCCATAATTAGGTGGGTGAGGCTGGGGTTTCACCAACATATCCTCTAGGGACACCAGGTTTACATGCGAAGTATGCCAATACTACGCAACCATTCAAGGAGTAGTGGACGTAATAGCTCAATCTACAAGGCGCGTTTATATTTTCGCCACTCACCCATATTCTATTTTTTTTAATCCTTTACAAAGGAGCTCTGCATCAGAGAATGTAGTTTTGATTTTACAGAATCTTTAAACATTGTATTTAGTTCTCCAAAATTGAACTACTAATAATGAATCAGTCTTACATACGACATTGCCATCAGCATCTAAAAGGTGATGTCTTGTGTCTAACCAGCTAGGCACTTTAACAATTTTCATTACTAATACCTCTTTAGATGATCTGTAAGGCCAGTAAATGCCTCACGAACATGTGGACCAATACCAATGCATGTCTTTGTAGTAACACCATTAAAAACAGTACGTCCTTCATCTTCAATAAGAGAGACATTAAGACCTGCAAGTTTAGCCTTTTCATAGATAGCTAACATTTCTGCTTCTGTATCTACACCAAGTAATACTTTAGTAAAACTATTATCAATCCAATCAGCTTCGGGAGAATCAACTGGATAAGAAATAGTTCTATAAATCATACCGTCTTTAATAGTAACGGTATCAGTAAGGTTTAATACATTAGCCACAGCAGCATGGGCCACTTGTGCACCTATTTTTCCAGCGCCAACTGGATTACCATTACTATCTTTTAAGCTTCGTGGTATAATTATTACTTGTTTAGCATCCATAAAAACTCCAGGAGGAAAGTAGGTGAAAAGATTAAATACAGCAATATTTATTGAAAAGGCTATTAAAATACATGGCAATAAATACGACTATAGTATTTCTGAATATAAGAATATTAGATAATTCCTTTGGCTTTAGCCGCTTTTAGCCAGCCTGGGAATTCTTCTAATAACATATCATAAAGCTTTTCTTCACTCACTGAGGACAATTTATCCAACGCAAAGAAATTACAATTATCTACAATACGACCTTTAATATCATCAAGCTTTTCTAAGCATCCGTAGCTAGAGCCGCCGATACCAACAAACTGCCAAAAGATAGGAAGTGATGCAGCTTCAACAATTAACTTAGTAATTTCGGCATTAGATCCAATACCACCATCACCAATAAACACAACATAAGTTGGAACTTTTGAACCAGACTTTTTATAGAAATCAATAATGTCTCTAATTACGCAAGGTTCATAGTTGCCACAGCCAATACCAATGTCTCCGCCATATTCTTTTAAGCCAACACCACGTAGATAGCCATCAAGATTTGATAAAGAAATAGAAGGAAGCTTTTTACATCTATCAGCAAATGCCCAACTATCCATTGCACCATCATCATCAAAATGAACAGCTAATGGAATAACACGATTAAGAACTTCTTGAACTTTGCCACCTCTGTATTGACCACTCATAGACCCAGAAGCATCTAAAACAATAGCAACACGAGCTTGGACATCATTAAGATTTGACTTAGTAAGACTCACTTGGGCTTTTTTAGCTAACGATACTAAGGCAGGAGGTTGACCCTCAAATTTCTTCTCCAAAGACACTTTAGCTTTAGGAGCAGGAACTACTGGTGTGGAAGCTACCTCACCACCAAAATGTTTTACAAGTGAATCTAATCCGCCATTAAAGCCCTGACCAACAGCAGCTAATCGCCAAACTCCATCTTTACGATAGATTTCAGCAACCATTAATGCTCTTTCATCTTTAAGATCAGAACCTTTAAAGAAGTAGCGACAATCAGCACCATCAAACTCGATAAAGCCTTGATTGATTTTTGACATTATTCCAACACCATCAATCGTAGCAGTAAATACTAACTTATCAATAGTTGCAGGAAGCTTATCTAAATTAATACAAAACACAGCCTCATTAGGCTTGAGATGCATTTGAATACTTTTACAAGGAGACTGTAACTGATTAAAGAAGATCATGTAATCTTCATTCATCTTACCAGCACTATCTAAGCAGAAGCAGCTTAGGTCAAGTGGGATAATGGAATCAAAAGAAAGTCTTATTGACACATCACTGGTTTGACGATAATCAGCAACTTTAACTTTTTGCCCAGAAATAAGATCCATGATCTTTACCCTTAATTAAACATTAACGCCATAGCTTGAAGCCAATGGGCCTAAACCACCTTTGAAGCCTTGACCAACAGCTTTGAATTTCCATTCAGTACCGCTACGGTAAATTTCACCAAAGGTCATTGCAGTATCAACAGAAGCATCTTCAGATAAGTCATAACGTGCAACTTCAGCTTTGTTTGCGTCATTTACAACACGAATATATGCTTTGGATACTTGACCAAAGTTTTGTTTCCGAGTGTCTGCATCGTATACAGTTACACAAATTGCAACTTTATCAACGTCGGCAGGCATTTTGGTAAGGTCGATAATAATTGATTCATCATCACCAGCACCAACGCCAGTACGATTATCGCCACCATGAAGAACAGAGCCTTCAGCATTTTGTTTGTTATTGAAGAAAATAAAATCCGTGTCAGCACGAACTTTACCAGTAGCAGATAAAACAAAAGCAGTAGCATCTAAATCGAATGCTGCGCCATCAGTTGCACGTGCATCCCAACCTAAACCAATAATCATCTTGGTCATTGTAGGAGCTTCTTTGGAAAGATTGACGTTTCCGCCTTTTGTTAAGTTTACAGCCATGATATTTAATACCAATTGAATTTGAAAATGGTCCCGAGAGTGAGATTCGAACTCACAACCTCTCTATTACAAGTAGAAGTAACTGTTTCTGTTGCAGCAATTAAGAGTAGAGATTCGAAACAGAGATTTTAGCGCTCTAACCAGTTGAGCTATCTCGGGGAAAGGAATGATAAGAAATTAATCCCATACAGCCCATTTAAGGATGTCGATGAGTTTTCCTTTCTTATCTCTATAGGTACACCAATATTCGGTGAGTTTGTAGCCATGAGCATAATCAGGTCTTGTATTCCATTCTTTTACAACGGAACAACCTTCTTTAGCCCACGGTGGAAGATATGGAACAACTTTACGTTCTTGAAAATTATCCATAACTATCCTATTTATAGATTGGTTCGAATCTAATAGAGTTAAGACTCAAACCATAAGATTGGCGCGGCTGATAGGATTCGAACCTACATTGACTCCAATTACACTTCTCAGAGGTAGAAGCTCTGTGTGGTACAGCCGCACATATTAGGCGAGATTACCGCCATATTTTGTAACAAAAGATCCAAGCCCCTGATTATAACCAGTACCAACAGCTTGCATGCGCCATTCATTGTCTTTCTTATAGACTTTGACTAACTCAATAGCTGTTTCTGCGGAATAATCTTCACCAAGATCAAATTTAGCCAACACAGCACCAGTTACATTATTGTAAAGAGTAGCAGAAGCATTGGGAACTTGACCAAAGTTTTGTTTACGGGCAATCGCGTCATGAATAGTACCAATAAATACTAATTCAGTAACGGATGGATTTAAACGAGAGAAATCTACAATAATAGATTCATCGTCTTCATTGCCTTTGGTATTACCACCAGTAGTATCATCACCAGTATGCATAGCGCCTAAGCACGGCAACACAGGTAAACCTTTACGGGGATAAGAGCCATCATCAGTGAAAACGGTTTTGCCATCAGTAGAGCGACAGCGACTCATATAAAACAGGAGGTGATCATCATTGACAAGTTTGCCATTAGAACATGCAAACATTGATACGTCAAGATCAAAATCAAAACCAGTATTTGTGGTGTTCTCACCCCAAGCAATACCGATCCGAACAGATTTTAAACCAGGAGATTCTTTCGAAATATTAATTCGACCGCCCTTAGAGAGCATAATTGCATTAGACATTTTTGGTTTTAATCCAACTAATAAGTTTAGTATCAAGGATCATGCTGTATAAGACGTCATCGTCTACCTTCATTTCACGCATTTCAATGAAGCCAACATTATTAAATTCTTCTTCCATATTTTTTAGGAAGTCAAACTTGTTATCACCAACACCAACAAATTGCCAAAATATAGGAAGATGGGCATATTGTTGAAGTAAACGCTTAGTAGCGTATTGATCCTGATTATCTCCATCCGTTTGGAAGAAAACAATAGCAGGAATATCAGAAGCAGGATTTGGAACAGGCGCTGTATCTGCACCTACAACATTAAGAACTGTAGGCTTAATACCAAACATACGTTTGTACCAAGGAACTTCTTCTACTTCTGTTTTTGCCTCAGAAGGCACAGGTTGTTTTGGAAAATACTCATCAATAATGGATTCAATGGCAGGAGCAAAAGATGTTCCACCGTTAGCGGACAACAAATAAGAACCATATGTATCGTAGTTACTTGCTGTGCCATTAGCCAATTGAGTAACGTCTTCGTTAAACACCCAAACTTCCATCTCACCATTATCATCAAAGTTAATGGCCACACCCATCATTTGTTGCATTAAGTTTGTTACAGTTCCGTTAGCATACAACGTATGCATAGATCCCGAACGATCTGCTACGAAACCAACTCGCGCAACGATTTTATGCTTTAATCCTTGTTTGGATAAAACTATACGAGCTTGTTCAACACGTTTTGATAATTGAATAGACATTTAACGAATTCCGTATTATTCCATGATTTTGATTTTTACAAATGACTGAATCATACCGTCTAACGCAGTATAAGTAGCATTGTTTAAATCAGTTACATTGATTGCATCAACCATAGCTTTAGCAATACGTTGAGCTTCTTCTTTTACAAGAGACGCACCAAGTACACCAAAACCTTGTGCTGCATAATGCGCACAAACAACATTTAAGCCAGCAAGTAAAATTGCATTTGGAACTTCAAACGCGATTACATGATTTGCATTTGCATCACGTAAGCATTTAACATTCTTACGAACAGCATTTGAACCGTATTTCAAGTAATCTTGTACACGTGAAAATGCACGATCACTACCTTCTTTACGATTATAAACATCGTTTTCGTGGCAATACGAAACACCTACAACAATACGTGTTGCTTCGCGTAAATAGCCAAGGGTTACACCGCCCTTTTCTCCAGTAGGAGAATGAATAAAATGGCATTGAGCTTTTTCAAGACTCATAAGAAATCACCTTTAATAAGATAAGAAATTGTTTCAGGATATTCATTTGCAAATTGAATTAAACAGCAAATAAATATTAGGAAAGGAATCATCAAACTCCGCCTTTTACGCTTAAGGATTGATGTAGCCTAAATGTTGCCATCTAGCCCCACTGAATCGCAGGATTCGCAGGAAGATATGCTGTTTTCAATACCTGGAGAATAACGAATTGTTTTCCAGGATTGGTTGTCGCTAAACGAACAGCTTCATTGGATGCAGTTTCTGCATTGGTATGAATCATTGGTTTTGGAGCAACAGATAAATGACCTTGCGGAGTTATACCACCAATAAAGATAGATCCAGCAGGAAATTTTACATTAAGTAAATTAGACATATTATTTACCTGTATAATAGTTTTGAGAAAATTGTTTTGCATCTTTTAACGTATGCAAACCACCCAATGTTATATGGCCACTAAATCTCCCTAACGGGAAATATAGATTATCAATTTTAATTACAGCAAATTCGTCATCATCATAAAATGCGACATCTTCATTTTGTAACCAGTGTGGAAAATCATTAGCCATATATGTACCTATATTTGTTGAGAAAGAAAGCTCTAAGGCAATAAGAGTTTGCCAATTATCAAGGAGAGAACAAAGTGTACAGTATTGCTCATAAAGCTTTCTGAAAATGCATCTAAGAAATAATTTATTAGCAGGTGTTGGTTTCATTAACAGTGAAGTAACCCGCCAAATATCGCAATAAATGCATTTTCAAATAGCCAATAGGGAGTGCTTTCAGGGTCACTATATTGGCTTACTCGATACATGATCACATTAAAGATTTGTACATCATCTTATAATGCGTAATAAGTTTCATAGTCCTATATGTCTATTGGCACTTATTACATACCAGTTACCGCAATAATTTCGAACTTTAAAAACTAATGCGCATATTCGATACTGAATATGCTAACAAACAATATAAGTTGTAATTAAATACGGTATTATTTTTCATCTGAAACTTCTCTTATCATTGGGGAGTTCAATAATAGTTTCAGGTAAGTCATCAATCCAGAATGCTGGAGAGATTCCCAAATTTGTGCAGTATGGACGCTTTTGCAATCCACAACAGAAGATAACCTTATCAACGAATGGAAGTACCCAATCCATATCTGAATTGTTTACTCTGATTCCCCAACATCCACCATCTTGGGCGTATCTTGAGGTAACAACATACAATCTAAAACCATATTCTTTATAAATGGGAAGAATCTTTTTCCACATTTCTGGTTTAAGACTTAACGTATTATCATAATCAATAGCGATAATCATAATAACGCTCGAAAAAGAGGAGAGAAGTGCATCACTCGTATAGTAGCCACGAGTAAAAAGACATGCCGTATGGAGAGCAAGTTAAAACATAATACGTGGATTTCATGAACTATATACTTTAAGTTTTAAGACCTAAACTTTGATAAGCTAATCTTTAAACTTTGACCTATAAGCTTTAACCTTCTAATCTTTAAGTTTTTGCTTATGTCCCTTGCCTCAACGGACGAAGGGATACCAGCTAACATTTATATATTAAATAGGTTCGATTAATAGTCGAGTATTTTAATTCATCATTTATTTCACCAGATGAGATGGTTATCCAAGTTTGCTTTTTGCACTACAGAATGATGCACTTAATTGGTTGTCTCTTAAATTACGTCAATGAGAGTCTGACAATTGCTCTCGCTGAGGACGTAATCGCATTGCGACAGGAACTCATTTAACTCAGCTTCGAATGAACGAATGTAGGCGTTGAGATCTGGCTTTGACGATACGATTTTTGGTTGGAAGTCGTTTTTAATTGGAGTCGCTACAGCAGCATATTGCTCTGGGGTAACTTTATCTTTACCTTGGGCATAAAGGCTATTAGTAGCACGTTCAATCTGTTCGTCCATTTTGACTTGTGCAGTCTGGACTTCAGTATTGCAACGAACCAATTGTGACTTCAAGGTTGATAAGAAGGAAGTCTTGCATTGAGCAATATTCTTCTGATCAATAGCTTCAGCAACGGTCATTTCTTTGCCGCTGATGATAACTTTGGTTGCTGCATTGCTAATAATAACAGCAGCTTTTAAACGGGCTTGACGAGCAATCAATGATTCAACAGTATCAAATGAAGCAGTCATGGTTGAACGTAAATCGGTGGCAGTAGTGTATGCCGCATTGGACGGTTTTTCAGTAACACCTTTAACAACACTAACGAATACGCCAGAATTGATCGCTTTGGTAATACGATCTTGGATTGTGCCTAATTCAGATAGAGCACGGGTAACAGTAATTTGAGCCATTTGATTTTAACCTTTAATAGGGATTGAACAAGAATTATCCAGCAGCTTCTTCTGTGCCGATAATAGAAATACGAAACTCAGAACTTAGTCTTACAACTTTACGATCTGAATCTCTGGAAATAATTAAACCATTGCTAAGATTCACAACCTTAGTGGTTCCTTCTTTATGAGAGTCTTTGGTAACCATATAAACATTACCAGCATTAACAACTTCGACAATATTCAAATCTGTCTCATGAAAACAGAATACTGTTCCACCACTCAATGATGAAAGAAGTGAAATATTTGCTTGTGGAATAGGAGAAAAAGTAATTTTAGACATTTGATTGTCTCATAAGAAGTTAAAAGAATGAAAATATGGTGAGCCTAGTCGGGTTCGAACCAACAATGAGGAGTTAACCTGCGCCATTATGAGTGGCGGGCCTGCAACCAGTACGGCTTTAGGCCCACACAATTTTCTGATTAATTAGCTTTAAATAAACGATAAAACTAATTGTACACAAACGTGGTTTATAGTTATTACTACAACCAGTTAATAAACCTAAAAGCCAGTTATTACACTAGCTTTACTGAGAAACGTTCAACCATCTTGTCCAGTGTTGCTTTTGGCACACCATTAACAGAACTATGTCCGTGTCTATTTTCTACAATAATTGACGTATATGATATTCCATACTTTTTACAGAAATCAATATACATCGACATTTCTCTTTCACGAGTAAATGTATTGCTTACTACAACTCTTAGTCCAGCTTCTAATGCTCTCATTGTTTCGGTAAGACACCAATTATGAGCCTCTTCAATCTTGTTGCCATCCCAATTATAATTACCATCCTTGTCGGTAAAAAACTGATCTGCTTCAAAATGCAATTGAGCATATCCAGATGCTACTAATACTTTAGCAAGTGTACTCTTACCCGATCCTGGAATCCCGCGACACAATGTCAGGTGCGGTTTCGGAACGTAAGCCACTTAAAAATCCTCTTACAATAACTAACAATTCTTGCTCTGTTAGTTTAACAAACTCTTCTTCAGTATATTCTTTTCTAAAGAAGTGAACTAAAGAGTCCATTTCTTCATCTTCAAATACATGAACAGTCGAAACATTGTTGTTAAATATATTACGACGCTTTTTTTCATTGCCTCTAGAAACAAACTTGGCAGCTAAGTAGAATTGAGTCTTAACCTTAAAGATTGGAACTAACTGTCCATCAATAAGGTCATAACACATATATCCTTCTAATTGAGAAGTATTTCTCAAATAGGTTAAAGAAGCCATAGTTTCCATTTCATAGACATCAAGCTTTAGACCTAGTTTATCGCATTCGTATAAATACTCACCAGTTTTAATATTACGTTTTGCAAGGAAATGCAATCCATAAGTTTCTGGAACAATATGCGGATCTTCAGGAACACAAACTTCAAACAGATAAGTGTATCCTTCTTCTGTGAGCTTATCACCAAACGTCTTAACATATTCGCGCTTAATCATAAATACAAAATCAGAATCTAGGCTACCAGTAGTAGAGAATATTAATACTCCCTTAATATTAGTAACAGCACCCATAAATCCATTAATCTTAGTAGAGGCAAGAATTCTTTTGGTTGGACCATAAAATAGTCCTGTACCATTCTCACCAAGATTAAACACTTTATCAAATGGTCTAATAGCTAATTCACCAGTGTTCATATCATAGACATGTCCACGAGCCTGCATAGTAATTGGGCTCCATGTATTGTTATAAAATACATTGCGCTTATATTTACAAATTGCCAAACCTAATTCGGAATAAGTTTTAACATGAATGTCAGGGTGGTTAAGCATGTCTAATAAGGTGAACATTACTTTTTCTCGTGATGATGAGCTATAGGTTTATCTCTCAAGTTTTCATATATCTCTTTAAAAACATATGGTCTTTTTTGAGGGTGAGCATCTAATCCAATGTCCATAATCTTTCCTGGAAATGGATAAAACTTTCTGCTTCCATGACAATGACCATGAAGCATAAATGAACCATGATGACCTTTATTCCATTCAAACATAGGATAATGAGACATGACAACTTTAATGCCATCAATCTCTAATTCTCTATAGTCACAATAGGAAGTAATAAGCTTATCCTGATAAAGTCTCTTAATCACTTCTAACTTGTCATGATTGCCAAGATTGAAATGTTTCTCTTTACCATTTAATCTAGATACTAATCCAGCAATCTTATCATAATCGCGTTCACGATACATTGTGAGATCGCCATTAAAATAGAAAATATCTTGCGGATTAACAACAGAATTATGCTGTGTAATGATCCATTCATCTAATGGACCTTGCTTTGGTTCTACTGGTCTGTTGCAATACACTACAACATTTGCATGACCAAAATGATAATCTGAACCAAAACATAATTTAGATTCAGATACTTTTTTTACTTCTTGTTTACTCAATTAATTTGCCTATAATGCTATGCAGTAGTTGCTTAATCCATCGGCATTAATTGCTTGAAATTCGCAAACAAAACTAACAAGATCTAAAACATAAATCTGTTGAGTAGCTTGACGAATATATACTACCAAAGGAGCACCTGTTTTTTCATCTTTAGCATTTAAATGTAAAATCTTATAAAGATATCCATTAGCTAGCTTTTTTACCAACTGTTGAGGTTCTAAGCCTTGATAGTTTGACATTATAATCTGTCTTCCAATTTGAGCTTATAATAAATATAGATAGATCCTAAGAACCATCCATTTATTCTAACTTCATCTGAGCTTAATAAGCCAAGCCCTTGCATTTCATTTGTTCTCTTACTTAAAGCTTCATTAAGCCAAGCAGCAAGAATTAACATTACAATGATTGAAATCATCTTCGTTTACTCTCAACTAATTTTGAACAATCTACTTGCGTAGTGTCCACTATAACAGTTACATCTTTATTTATATTACAGGCGGCATCATCATCTTCAGTAGCAGCACATTCGTTCATAACGACATTTTTGGAGCCGAGATCTTTATATTCACACCAACTTGAATCAAAAGATTCTGTGTTACTACACGACGACAATACAAGAAGAAGTGCACTACTCTGTAATAGGAGTTTCAACTTCTGGGATAATGTCTGGAGTTGCATTTTTCTTCGCCTTAACAACTGGAACAACAAATAACGCAGATAGCATCTTCTTTGTTTCTGGTTCAGTATTAATTACTTGCAAAAATTCATCAATATTAAAAATACCAGACTGATCACTGCAATGATCAACTAAATTTCTAAATGTGTATGTTGCATCTGCTGCTAAGCAAACGTCTTTGTCTCTGTACAATTGTCCATCAAGACCCTCGTAACATGGAACTTGTTTCATCTTTAACCTTCTTTATATCTAGCTACCAAGTAGCCAATTCATTATTTTCATATTTGTCGAAGCAATTTTTACAAGCAGTAAAGCCGCCCCATTCTTTTGTCCAGTCTTTAGGCACTGGTATGCCTTCATACATTGGAATCCCATAATTAGGACCGAATGTTCTTTCTTGAACGTCACAACCACAAATTACACAATCAACAAAGACTGGAAATACTGGTTCCATTAAGTGTATTATTACTGCTGAGTGCTGCATACTCTTCATCCATAATCTTAAGAAGCTCATCATTTTCAAGACATAATGTAAAGACATGCCAATCATATGAGTCATCAAATTGAGACTTAAGTGCAGCTATATATGCACCTAGCTCTTTACCTTCAAGACCACTATGCTTACGAACCAGATCCATAGGAAACTTTTCTTTAGATCTTAGTCTTGTCACATTATAATGCTGTGCCCATGAATACGAGATAGCGAAGCTTTTAAACGCTTTAAACATATCAGGAAGATATACAGACTTGTCAGTTGAGAAAACGTAAGGACTATTAGGAATGTTGTTGCCATCTTTGCACCATTCTAGAAATCCCATATAGGTTTTTCTTTTTTTATCTCTAACACGAGCAGTATGATTTCTATTATCAAGCAAATATATATCAGGATTAAAATAGGGATTATTAACTATATATTTGTAAATATCTTCTAAATCATTAAAGCCTTTCAGATATTCATCATGTGAAAATCCAAATACTTCTAAAGCTTTTTTAAAATCTTGAGTAATCAAAATTTCTTTAACAACATAATCGCCATCGCGATAAACATACCATAATCCATCATGGCCAAACTTAAATCCCATCTTATGAGATATTCTTCCAACAAGATTACATAAATCGTTATAAGCAAAATAGTTACAAGAGAAATCAAATTCATCACTAGGCGCACCTATTAAATCAATTTGAAAGTTCTTATATCCAAAAGATACAACTTTACCATTGGGTACTATATCGGTAGCACCAAATATATCCTTTGCAATTTTAACAAGCTCACCACTTCCAGATCCTGGAATTAGCTCAATTATAATATCCATATCACCATAGGATTCTTTATTAGTATAAGCCTTAATAATATGCCATCTAATTCTTTTTCCTATGAATTCTTCTGATAAATCAAACCAGTCATTAAGCTTACTTGAAACTTCATTGGCCAATTCAAAATATTCTTTCTTATCAAGACGTCCTACGCCTTTGATTGCATTGCCACCTATGATACACCTCCTTAATTAAAGGGCACCGAAGTGCCCTCGTTCAAATTAACTCCATATACGGGCTTTGATTTCAGAGAAAGTTTGAATTCCACCAACTAATTGTCCATTTCTGAACACAGTTTTTAAAGCACCTGTTTGTTCTTGCTCAGGAGTTTGCTGATCCAGCATATACATACCTGCACCTTCGAGCTTATCTTCCCATACGGTCATTAAGCCTTTGGCCGATTTCTTTGTGCCGTTATCAGTTTTAGGATCTTTAAACAATTCAATCCATTTACCGTTAACCTTAGCAGCAGTAGCTTTAATAGCCATACCTAAAGTATCACGGGAATGAACTGACAATGCATAAGAACCAACACCAAACACAACATTGATACTTGCAAAACCTTTTTCGGCCAACTGAGTATAAATCTCTTTAGCACGTTCATAGGTAATAGAATCACCATAGATCAAGCCAATACGAGGATTTAATACCTTATAGCCTTGCTCATTAATTGTGCCACCAAAAACGTCCCACAAGCACTGAATAGAGCCTTTAACTTCAGCTTCAGTAAGTTCTTTGCCAAGACCAACACGACCTGGATCTATAGCATCTATTGTGCGATATGTATTGCCAACCTTAATTACTTCAGGCAAATTATATAAATTGCCATCATAAAAATTGTAGGCTTCATCTACATCAGCAAACTCTTTTGAGCCAACATGATAGCCACAAATGATTTTTACAGGATCGCCAGAGTCAGGACGAATAACTACTTTAGCTAAGCCTAACGCGTTTTCTTGACGTCCCAAAATATCTTCTTTAAGGATAGGAAGAAACTCGGTAATGACTTTCCAGTAGTCATAGGTATCACTAACAATAGAGACAATACCAGTAGGATAAGCTTCGGTAATGGACCGACGAATGAATTCCAGCTCAGTATAAACAGCAGTACCAAGACAGCTAACACTATGTTCAGTAGCAGGAACAGAGGCGGCGATGAATTCTGCATCAATATTTGCACCATAATAATGTTCCAGCCAAGGGATGGCAGGAATGTTATCTGTACCATTCGAACTTAACAAGAATGCAGCACCTAATGAAGCAGCAGAATGCCAGTTTGCTTGACCACGGAAGCTAAAGTCATGGTTTTGGAATTCAGTACCAGCAGTTGAGCCAGTAGTCTGCATTGCAAATGTATTGCTTAGCTTACGGAATTCACGACCAACAGTAGCAACTGTAATAACTTTCCACAGTTCAGAACTAATAATAGTTTCCAAGTAGTTAGTAATCCACTGGAAGCGATCATCTGTATTTTGGATTGTAAAGTAAGGCACTTTAACTGGAACGAGCGAACCTTCTGGTAATGCCTTAATTTCAACTGGCAAATAGCCTAAGTCATGCAATTCTGCAAAATGAGTTGACTTAACACCGCCAAGGTAACCATTAAATAAGCGATCAATTTCAGCAATAACTTCAGCCTTTGGACGACCAAAGAAGAATTGATTCCATTGGTTAATAAGGACATCAACAATAAATGCTTGAAGACCAAAGAATACAGATTTGTGATCGGTATTAGGAAATTGACGTTGAAAAATTTTAAACGAACGAGCCGTTAAGTTTGAATAAATAACTTCAGTGCCTTCAGCGGTAAAACCAGCATGAGAGACTTTGTAGCTATCTGTCTGAAAAATAGGATTCAGATTAAAAGGGGCAGTAGGAAAGCCGTTCATGATAGAACTCCTTAATTAAAAATTAGCACTTGGAATAAATGCAGGATTAACAACTGGTTCAATCCAGCTATATGCACAATAAACACGATTAATGTCTTCAAGTAAAGGCTCAATACCTTTACTAAAGATGCCATGAGTAATATAAAGATCTACACTAAGTGCGCCTTTTTCATTAAGGACCTTAGCTAGTTCAATAAAGGTGCGACCACCATCACAAATATCATCAACAATAAGAAGGTTTTTACCTTTCACGTCACCATGAACTTCTGTTGAAATGATTTGTCCAGTAGCAACATCTCGCACCTTATCAGCCTTAATGATGTCTTTAACATCAATAGCTTTGGCAGCCTTAAGAATCTTTTTAAGTGCACCACCATCAGGTGATACAACTGCATCATACTTATTATTTTCCATAAGGAGAAAAGATGTAAGTTGGTGCTGTTCATAAACATAAACATTGTTAATCAATGCAGGAGAAACATCGCTATGAGGGTCAATAACAGTAACGCTATCAAACTTCATGCTATTAAGCATTGAGGCAAATACTTTAAGACTAAAGGAATCATTCTTAACCATTGCACGATCTTGTCGAGCATATGGAATATAAGGCATGATCAACTCTTTATAAGCGTCAGGAAAATCACGATCAAGAACTTGTTTAACTTGTGCTAAAGCAATAATGCCGTTAGCACATTTCAGCATAGCAAGAACCTTGATTACTGGCTTATTTGTTGTAGCATGAAATTGAGGAGCAAGTGTTACTTGAACTTCTCCACCAGAAAACACCTTAACGCCAACATCATATCCATTATCTAAGGATATTTTAGACAACATTTTCATTATAGCCATCCTAAAAGTCTAAAGCGTTCTTTGATATCAGTAGTATAAATACCTTTCTTAATATCATCACGAACAATGGTAAGAATTTTGCCAAGATAGTTTTTGCCTGGCCAATCTTTTGGATCGGTCTTATCAGCATCTAATACATCTAAGCCAATACCCCAAACGGCATCTTTAGGAGAAGCTTCTACGAGAGCAGTGCCAGTCGTATTAAATAACTTAATGCGCAAATCTTCGTGTTGCTGATACTTAAACATGTTGCCTTCATAGACAATCTGAAGCTTGTTATCATCCCAAATTTTTTGATTGTATCCAGAAACTAAACGACCTAGGTCTTGTTGTTCACGTGGATGTGGAGCCAAAATAATCTTGGCACGAGTTGCATGATCTTTAAACAGCTCTGCTTTCTTTGCCATCATGTACTGTTCACAGCAATTATATTCATTACCAAAAGAATCAGTAATTTTACGCATTGTCCATTGAGAAAATGGACCACGCCAGAAGTATGTATAAATACTCATTGTTTATATTCCAGTATAAATTTGTTTAAATTGAGCCATAGCTGCATAGCGACGTTTGCGAATTGCTTCAACCAACTTATCACCAGTATACTTATCAGCTAAATCTTTATATGTTAAGCCAAGTAAAACATAAGAAGCTTTAAGAGCATAATCAGATTGTGGATAGGCACGATTCTCTAATCCTAAACGGCCACGAGAATCAGCTTCACAGACTTTAAGAAGCTCTACAAAGCGTTGGTGATTTTGAATTGCACCAAGTTCAATTAATTTAGTAACTAAAGTCTTATGATTCAGTTCCATAATTTTATGAACATTTAGATGGTACTCACAAGCTTTAACACCCATCCATCTATACTGATTTGGTACACGTAAACGATCACAGAAAGCTTCTACTAATGGAACACCAAAGCCCTCATGACCCTTGTGATGAGGCCATTCTTCTTGAGGAGTAATACCTTTACCTAAATCGTGAACTAATACAGCAAACATTGCTCTTGTTGATAGCTCCATTTTGACTGCCTGTTCAAGACACATCATTACATGAATAAAGGTATCAACTTCTGGATGATGCTCTACAGGTTGTGGAACATTATAAAGATTAGACAACTCTGGCATAATAATTCTTAATGCACCACAATTAAGCAATGTATAAAAATATTGTTCTGGGTTCTGAGTCCTTAATGCTTTAACAGTTTCATCCCAAATACGTTCAGGAGTAAGATGATCTAGCTCACCAGACTTCACCATTTCACGCATAAGGTCCATTGTTTCATTGGCTATATGAAAGCCAAAGCTATAAAACTTAGCTGCAAATCGGGCTATTCTAAGCACTCTGAGTGGATCATCTCTAAAAGCTTCTGAACAATGACGTAGAATTCTATCTTTAATGTCCTGAATGCCACCACAAGGATCAATAAGTTGTCCAGTTTCAAGATCTTGAGCAATACTATTTATGGAAAGGTCACGTCTATTTTGATCCATTGCCAAAGTTGTCTCTGGATTGAAGTCGCAAACAAACCCTTTATACCCAACACCACATTTACGCTCAGTGCGGGCCAAGGCATATTCATCTTTAGTCTGGGGATGGAGGAATACGGGAAAGCCAGAACCAACTTGTTCAAAACCTTGAGCAAGCATTTCATCAGGGGTAGAACCAACCACAACATAATCTTTGTCATGGGATGCTATGCCTAATAATTGATCACGGCAAGCGCCTCCTACTAGATAAGTTTTACTCATTATCTTGCTCCTCGCAAAGCATATTGCAGTATTTGTGATATGCATCATCACAATCAGGACAATCCGAACCATTAGCAGCTTTACCAGTTCCACCACTACAGGCATTTAAGCCACAAGTACCACATAGTAGTGATGGGCCACATAATTCACAAACAAATGGTGTATGAATAACGGTCATTAATTATCAGCTCCACAATGGGAGCATCTCCCAGTATATCTAGTTTCTCTGCCACATGATGAGCAGCGAATTCCAATTAAACTAAACTTCATTGTTTAGATAATTCCTTTTTAAGTCTTTTTAATTCGGCAGCTAATGCTCTGCGTTCAAGCATTTCATTATTTGCCTTATGTTGTTGTGCCATTAAAGCTTCCATACTTAATTCGTATGGAGTATATACTTCAAAATTATAAACACAGGCACAAGATTCACATCCCCATCTTCTAATGTCCCAGTCTACATACACTGGATAAGCTTGATCCTTATATTTATGATTGCCATTCATAAATTCACTTAGTAGATCAATTTCAATATCTTCGTAAGTCTTATCAGCAATATCATGCTCTTCTTGAGCAATACCTAAAGCACTTTGTATAAACTCATACTCTAGATCGAGAATCTCATCGTATTCTAGTCTTGCTCTTTCTGAACTAAAAAAGATATGCAGCATCAACTGCATGAATTCTTGTTCCGTATTGCAACGAATCATAGCAATCACCATCCAGGAAACATTGTGCGAAAGCACCACATGGTAAACCAAAACGCAATAGCAGACCAAAGTAATAAGTCTGAAGCATTTTGTGTTGTCATTTGATTATTTACATTGCCAAAGCGTTCAGGCCATATAGCCTTCATAAGGAATGCAGAAAAGAAGCTTACTAATGACATAATAAAGCATAATGCACAAAGCACCTTAGGAAGAAGAATTGAGCACATTATTATGGCTCCAGTTCACAAAGCAATGGAACACCATAAAGTGCCATAACATCTTTTCGTCCACCAGGCCAATTGATTTGCACAGCACACTCTGCACAGTAATAACGCTGAGTAGATTTATTCCAATAGCTGCCATTAACAAGCGGCTTTTGACAAGCAGTAACATTACAGCTACCGCCTTTAAGACCTTTATCTGGTTTATTAGCCATAGTTTTTAACTCAATAATAGCGTTGATTTACAACAAAATCTAGATAGACATGTGGTTTACGGACAAGAGTCTTATTGGCCTCATCCTTGTCGAAGTCTTTAACAAACCCCGACTTATTTTGTTCTGGTTCATAGCTCAAAGGCTGGGCGCTTTTGAAAAGCGTAAATATTGCCAGCATTCGGCATAGTAGGTTTTTCATTATATGTCTCATCGTTTGATGAAACCGTAAGTGGACACGAATCAAGTTGATGCTTAGCTGGCCAGTAGTTCCACTCTTTCATAAGAATGAAACCACAATTACCATTAAAACGAACATCAAGAATTTTTGTAATAACCATCATTCTAGATAGTCCTTGTGTATGTATACAGTTCCGTCATTCCATTGATATGCAAAAATAATATCTTCATATTTATAGATCCAACAATCAGCATAGCGACCTCGCATATAGTGGCCCATGAGATTGCATAGATCTAATAATATGTTGTTATTTGAAATTAAAAAATCAGGAAAATGATCCTTATTTTGGCTTATATCCATAACTACATCTCGTTGCGAATATCTTCAAATAGCTTAGTATTGAAATCACCAAAGCTTCCTTTGCATAGAAGTTCTGGTTTAACCCAAGCATAATTTTGTTCGCAAGATCCTGTATGTAGTGCGATACCTTTCATTTCAACTACAAAGGTATGAACTGGAGTTCCATTGTCATCTCGAATACCTAAGTCTGTAACATAGTTACTATTAACCACGGTATAACAAGTTTCTTCTTCCAGTTCACGAATCATTCCAACCATAGGAACTTCTTCGTTTTCTAACTTACCGCCAGGCAGTCCCCAGTCATTACTATCATCTTTACGATGAACAGCAAGAATAAGTTTAGAGCGTCTGTTGTAAATTACACAAACTGCACATGGAATTACAGGTTTAGGATTAAACATTTCAACAAATACCTCAAGCTGAGATGGCAATATTTCAGAGAAGCGTGTCATAACACTTAATGCTATTCTAGATCCTGCTTCATTAGAATCAGAAAACAGCTTATCAATCATGCTATTAAACCAATTGACAATACGCATAACACACTTCTCCAGATCAAATGATTAAGTTAGAGCGCCACAGATAGTATTCAAATAACTGTTCAGCTCGTTTAGATAAGCGAAATAGTTCACTTAAACGATTCTTTTTATAAGACTGAAATAGCTTGCTTGTAGGAGTATTTCCATGAGCAAGACAAGATTTGATTTCAGCAATCCAAGTATACTTTTCTAATACACTTTTTGAGGCAGTCAATAGTATTGGAACCATTCCAGTTTCAAACATTGCATGCCAACTTAATCTTTCATTTACTGCGTTCATTATATAATTCTTAATTGTGGTGGAGGTAAGGCTTAATAAGGTCATCTTTTAACTTGGCACGTGCATACACCTTGTCAATATCAATATGACCCTCTCTGCCCATTCTTAGAACGATTGTTAAAAAATCACCAATCTCTGATTCTAAGCGATTACGATTTGTTCCAAGCTCTGGCTGAAACGGATGCACACTTTCATAACCATGACGCATAACTTTGCCAACAATTTGGACAATCTTGCATGCTTCTTGGCTAATTTCACTTGCTTCTTCAAATAAGCAGGAAAGCAATTCATCTTCTGATGCAGTTAGCTCATTAAAATGAGGCTCTTCATCTTTTTGTCTTGTTATATGCATATGGAATTCCAAATAAATTAGCTACGTATAATGTATAGAATCTTTGAGAGTTAGCAAACACAATCATGTCATCTACAGTAACCTTAATATCTTTACCAGCAATCTTAAATTCGTTTTGTAAGCCTTCGGCAAACCATTCAGCATCTGGTTCTAAAGACATTGTTAAATCTGCATCCCTAAGGATACATTCAATTTCATTTTCTGGACGCACTCTAAATGGAAACACTGTGCAAAATATTGCATCAGCAGCATCATTTAGAATTTGAGAATCAATACTTGCACCAAGGAAATCAATCATTGCATGAATGCTTTTACAAACATTCACTACATCACTACCTTTGCCATATCCATGATAATAATCATGAAACAATGCGGCTATAAAAAGTATCTTTCTTTCATAGATAATGAAATTAGATTTCTTTGCAATTTCATCTGCTCTAATTACTACAGCAAAGATATGTTGATAAGTATGATAAAGAGTTACCAATAGTGCATCTTCATCACCATCTCCATTTTCAACCATTACATTTGCTATATTTTTTAATCTATAGCGAACCGTTGGCTCTGGAAATATCTCATCAATAATTTCTTTAATCTTAGACAATCTATCTGGCGCATTTCTTGTTCTTGTGCCAGCGTCTTTTATATCTGTCATTTTAAATTTTTAACCAATTATTAAGAATGGGGCCGAAGCCCCACCTAAAAGCTTATTTGCCGCCTAATGGCAACTGAAGTAAATTACCGCCAGAGCTTTGAACTACAGTAGATGGCATTTTACCATCCCACTTTTCAGCCTGGATACGATTTACTTCGATACGACGCAATTCTAATAACTCGCTTGTGATCTGTTCACGTTGAGCTTTTAAACCAGCAGCTTCGGCTTGTGCTTTAGCCAACTGTTGTTGAGCATCTGTTTGTGCCTTTTGTAATTCCAATTGAGCACGTTCAACGTCTTGAGAAGCAATCTGTTTCTTTTCAATTGCATCTTCAAATTGATCACTAAACTCAAAGTTTACAATTGCATAATCGTCGACAATGATGTGATACTTTATTAAAGAGTTGCGAATCAATACTTCAACCTGATCACGAACTTCATTCCGTTTACTGGTCAATTCAATCAAGGTGTACTTTGCAGTAATTGATTTTAAGGATTGTTGAATAACCTGTGGAATGATTTTATCAGCATAATCATTACCAACGGACTGCTTAATTTCAGCTACCATTTTAGGATCTGCATGATAATTCAATGTCGATTTACTAGTAATCGTTTGAGTATCAGAACTAACGGTGCTTGAGTCTGTTTCAAGTTTAAAAATACGTACATCCCAAGGATCAACCTTTTGCATAATTGGAATAACAAAGTTTAAGCCTTCACCCAATTCTTGATTTTGAATCGCACCCCAATTAGACACAACACCACGATGACCACCTTCAACAATATAGAAGGGATTAAGAATTGCAATAAGCAAACCTAATGCACCGCCACCTAAAAACAATTTGCCACCATGTGGTAATTCACTTGGATATTTTTTACCAAGAACCATTGGACCAAATTGAAAGACAAGACCAGCAAGAATTGCAATAAATGCAATAAGACCTAATAACCACATAACACGTTAACCTTTATTTGTTGAGTTGATTGAGCAGAAGACCTGTCATTGTTGCACGACAACCTTCATTGGGAGAGTATTTAGTGACACATTCAATTGGTATGGCTTGTGTATTGCCATCAACTTTGACATCACGCAGCATCCAAAATAACTGAGAAATTTACACCACGAGGTGCATATCCAAGACGGTAGGCAAGCGCAGTAGCTGTTGCTTCTGGCACAATTGCTCTTCCTGATTTATCAATGTAGACCATTACATAGTCTTCAACTTCATTACTACCAACTTTTGCTTTTACAAGAGCTTCTTGTTGACGCAAACCTTCCATTAAGTTACCTAATGTTTGATTACACCATCCGTATCGCTATGAATCTCGCTCTCATATTGAGCTTGAGTTTCATGTCTTGGAGGCATTGTTAATACAACACCCATATTGTCAGGAGTAAAGCTATAACTTAAGTCGGCAGGAGAAATACCTACCATTGAATGAGTAATAGTTACAGGATTATCATCAATCCAGACATCAATATGGATACCTAAGGACTTGCAAAACGCATCCTTACCTTTACGACCAGTGAATACAATGCCTTTGATAAAATCATAGTGCTTTAAGTATTCAAGATCAAAACTTTCAGTGTTGATATCATAACGATAAGTTACAACATAAACATTGATACCATACGTATGAAATAATTCAGCTACCTTTAACCACATTTCTGGATTTAAGGTAAAGGTTTCATCATAGTCAATGGCAAAATTCTTTTTATTGGCATCAGTAGCGCCAATAAATGTCTGAGACGTCGGATACAACATAGACGCAGACTGTGGAAACAGATGGGCTACTTGAGCACTCATTTTGCACCTACTGGTAATCGAAGCATTGTGTGATTTGCCGAAATATGTCTGGCTGCATATGCATGACAATCAAGATAATCAATCCAGTTATTAAAGTATTTAAACAATTCATTGCGACGAGGATGAGTCAACGCATGATATTGTAAAAAGTCTTTATAGTTTTGAACCTTGTCAGCAATAAGCATTAAGCGAACATCTTCAACGACTAATGGACATGCAAATTTGATATCTTCCATTGTCCAATTATCTGTTTCTGGCTTACAAAGATAAGCATTAGCTACCTTACGATATTCCATACACAGCAATAAGACTCTTGCAGTGACATTCTGAATCACTGATTGATTGATATTAGCAGGATACTTATCAACCAATAAGCTTGCATTTAAGACCTGTTCATCATCTTGAATTAAAGGATGTATCACAAAGGCTTTAATAGCATCTTCATGAGCCTTATAGTCCGTCATAATGCATATGCCTTCATCGACATGATTCATTAAGAATAGACCAGTACGTTTTGCAACATCACTACCATAGTGAGACTCCATAGTCTTATATTCATACCAGTCCAAATGAGGAGTTAGTAAGCAAACATAAGGAACGTCGTACTTTTTGAAATATCTTTCAATATCGCAATCAGGGATAGTAAGCATTCGTGCCTTTTCATCAGCACAGATATGTATTAGTTCTTTTGCTAAAGATTCACCAATACCAGCTTTACGATTATCGAGAGGAACGAAAAACGAAAAGTAGCGATTGCCTTCTTTGTCTAAGAAAGACCACATACGGACTTCAAATGTTTTACCATTATGAGAATGATAAAAGAAACAACTATTGTTGTATGTAAATCCATATGGATAGGCTTGGTGAGATCGAATTGCAAAATAATCTGCAATTACAGAGGTATCATTTGTTTGGGATTCGAGACGTTTTGACATTTTAAAATACCAAATGAGAAAAGTTATTTGTTTATATGCACTAGGATTAATACATATGAAGAAATAATTTAAGAATAGAAAGGATCTTCACACTATCAAAGTAGTAAAGACCCTTAGAGCAGCAGTAATCTATAAATGGTTTAAATTAAAAAAATTTAACCCATCGGCGCCTCACCTCCGTGCGGCAATACAATAGACATTGAGAATTTGGGAAGGGTAATAACAAGAAGCTCGTTAAGAGGCAAACTTATTACAATCTCGTTGCGAGTTAGAGCAGTAAATAGTCATTTCTGTAGAATGTTGATGGCGCGAAGGAGTCGAACCTTCATCTTGGGTTTTAGAATAACCTTGTAATGCCATTATACTAGCGGCCTAAGTTCTGTTTAAACTAATCACTGTGGAAATTTAAGCAACAACGAGCAAGTCTTATTTGCATGAAGCTGGGTAGACAAAACCCTCATAGTATATAGATAGTAGGTAGTATATAATTCACATAGGAATTATGAGCGTAAGGATGATTACATCCCGCATGACCTTCACATGCAGTACCCTGCAAAAGCAGGGCAGCCACCTTTCGATGGCTACCTAGGATTCCAAATGTTAATTTACTGTGAACGACAGACCAAGTTTGACTGCAACCTGTTCTACTTCGTATCGCTGAATTGTTTGACAACCAACTTCTACACGATTATCTCTAATATATGTATTGTTGGTACGACCAGCAGCTTGAATGCTAACATGGGTAGGAGCTCCAGGAGTCTTTGTCCACGCAGCAAGACAATGGCCCCATAGCTTATCAAATGTTTTATAACCCATTGTATAGTCACCACGCTTAATAGTGTTTTTCAATAGGCTAATATTTTCAGTACCATCTTCTATTCCATCGGGCAATGCCATAAACGGATAGTCAATAGGATCGACTGAAAACATTTGATCTAATGCTTTTTGTGCATCAGTATAACTATTAACAATAGCCAAATGATCTGGTGTAATTGTCTTATCAAGGAAATATTCCAAATGTTCTTTTAAACAAGTACCTTTGGCAACATTAACTCTAATAATTCGTAGACTAATATAAGGAGTAAGATCAGTAATCATCTTAACTTCTTTCTTATTTTCCACGAACTTGGCAATAGCAAGCATTACATTAAGCATTTCTTCATTAGAAAGTGCTTTAAATGCTGCTGCATCAACAATAACAACTTCAGAAAGTTCTTTATAAACTTTTGCAGCCATTTTTATTTACCCTTAATAAAGGATTGAGAGAATGGTCCGATAGGAGGGAGTCGAACCCTCGGTGTGATCATTAATCCGTGCGAGATTTTAAGTCTCGTGTGTCTCAGCCAGCTGCACCACTATCGGAAAACTTACTAAGCCGCCGTATCAGGCTTATCTTCTTTAGGCTTCCAGCCTTCAGGAACGGCAATCTTTTCTTTATGCTCTTTGCCAAGAGTCAAGGATTCGTCCAGCTTAACAGCTAATGGCAACCAGTTATTGGTTTCAATAGCATAATCTTCAGCTAGATTAAGAGCTTTAATTTTACCAAGTAATTTGCTTTCTTGGTTACGAATAATACGCAGTTGAGACACTAAGTCTTCAACTTGTAATGTTTTTGCATCAAGCATACTGACAATATGTTCAGCAGCTAAATCAATAGCTTTATCAGCGGCTTCTTGTTTTTTACGGTTGATAGACTCAACTAAACGAGCAGGCATTGATGTGCTACGACGAGCAAGCTTGGTCAGATCTTCATCTTCTTGACCACCAGCTAAAACAATTAAGGCATTAACAATGGCTTGAGCAATACGCATGATCATACTTCCTATGGGGAAAAGTTAAACACAAAAGCAACATGACACTAGTTTATCAGTTTATTCTAGTACCAGTTACAAGACTGAAAAGACAGTTAAAGAAATCGTTCTTTATCAATATGTTTCATAGCTAAATAATTATTGTAATAGGAAACCATGTTTCCAGTTCCAACACCATTCTTACTATGAAATACACATTGAGGTAAAGGTATATCTCTAATGTCACAATAAACAATTAAAAACTTAAGACAGTCATAACCATCTTGTTCTTTACCATTACGATCAAAACAAGCAATATCATGATCAAAGCTAAATATCTTTGGAGGATCAGTCCAGTCGATCTTATCTTCTACGAGTGTGCAGAAATCATCATATGTTCTGATAATATTCCAAAGCACACCTTTCGGATATTCCATCCAATAAGGATCAACAGGATATCTTTCATCGTCTAAAAATACGCCATTAAAAAATGCCATATTATTTCCTTATCAAGTTTCAGTTAAAGTTTCCACAGCCACTTTCTCAGGAGCATATTTATAATAAACTTCTCTTTGAGTACAGCCATTAAATTTGATAGGAATAGAAGGATCTTTAGCCATTTTACGTAGCTTCTTACGCAACGTGTCAAAACGATACATGTTTCTGTCTACGACAAATTCACCATTACGTTTTGCAATAGCTAATATCTCTTCTCTGGTCCAAGTTCTTACTTTAAAAAATGCCACAATAACCTCTTAATGAATTCCTTTAGGGTGAGCCATAATAGCTATAGAGTGAGCTGGACAAGCCATATTTGTTACCCTCATATTGGTTCCCATCATATCTGCGTTATCCATAGCTGGACATTTACAGTGTGGCAACTTATACCAATAAGAATGGTAATCAGCATTTTGAACAAAGTTCCAATTAGCTTGCAATTCATACTCAATACCTTCAACCTGCATTGCGTATATAGGCATACGAGACATATCTGTTTCTTTATAAGCAGATTCAAATACATTGGCTAATTCGTTATATAGTCTTTGTAGATTATTAAATTGATTTTCAGTTACTTTTTGTTTAAGCAATAATTCTTCATTAAGCTTAAATTCTTTTACTTCCATTTGAAACTCTATTATTTTATTAAATTGTCGTTAGGCTATCTAGATATTAACTGCGATTTTCGTCAAAGTGCAGCCGAAGGCATAGAAATAAGATATCCACTAACTGTGGTTTATCAGTTTATTCTAAAAACAATTGTTTATCCCAGAAAAATCGTCTAGTCATACAATCTAAATAACCCTTGTTAATAAAACTCTGGTGGTGATATAATAAAAAAATAAGAACAGAATTTTGTCTCGTCATACGAGAATTGAATATCTAGTTCGTTATAATATATTTAATTTAAAAGGAATCATTAAAATGACACCAGTCAAAAAACAACAAAATATTAGAACAGACTTAGGGACTTTAACATCTGAAGAAAAGAACCTTCTAATGAAAGACCTGCAATCTATTGGACAAATCATTCAAGCACATGACCAAGGAATCTTTCAAGTCATAGTTGGGCTTAACATAATTCAAAAAATATTATTAGATAAAAATATTATTACAGTTGAAGAACTAGAAACGTTATCAATTAATGAAGCTAACAGACTAAAAGCTGAATTTCTAAAAAATACAGAACCAAAATCTAATTAAAGAATAAAAAAGATTTACACAAAAAATGTTTATGTTATTTATTCCAAGAACTTAAAAACAATAATAAGAGTCACTTCCTTGTGACTCATGTTAGTTAACCAAATTTGAATACTTGTTTAACTCGGTCAATTAATGGACGAAACCAAGTTAGACCAAAGTCTGATAATGCACTTTCATCAGTTACGCCATAATTAAAATCTAATTTCTTAGCGTTATTGACAACCGTTGTAATATCAAACAATGGTTTCACTAGAGAACCAAAGTACGTAAACCGAGCTACGTCAATTTCCAATTGTTCGGATAGCTCGCCAATTGCTTCACTACCTTTGTTATATCGGCGGATAAAATTCTGCACCGCATCCATAACACCATTCTTTTTAGACCACTGAATAACATCCATTAAAACATGGCAAGACTTGGATGACAAACCGAATTCTTTTGTCAACTGACGTGCAACCACATCAAGGTTTGCTTCTTCAGTAATCTTCTTGAGATAATAAATCTCAAAGTTACTACTACCGCCTTCCATATGCTTAATAGCATTGATCACATACTCTTCAACAAGTCGTGTGTATACATATGAAATTTCATGAATCTCTGCTGGAGTAATTGTCTTAGGAGCATAAGCAGAACGCTTACGCCAAGGAGCAATATACTTTTTATAGAGATCAGCATCTTCAGCATATGCACGATACATTTGTAAAATTGCATATAAAGCCCAAATGTTCGAAGTAGCAGGACCAATAGTACCCTTAGCAATAGCCGAATTCAGAAGATACTCTGAATAAGTCTTTTTATTGTTAGGGTCTGGTTTAACTGGTAGGTCATATAACTTATAAACTGGTTCATCATGCAGGTCTTGATTGGCTTCAAACTCTTTGAAATAATATTCATGAGTCCACATAGCCTCACCATATGTAACACCTTCAAGTTTAAAGTCTTTAAGAATTTCTTGACCTTCACCATGAGGAATAAACAATGGAATCAAATCGCCATCAGCATCAGAATGTTGAATTAAGGTAAGATAAATACTAACCAATAATCCGCCTTTTGCATGCTTAGCAGAGATGTGTTTTTTAGGATCAACGCCTACACTAACAAGATATTTTTCGAAGCGTACCCGATCCCAAATTTCAACAGGTGCAATTTGACTACACCAAAGCATGGGATTACGGATTGCTGCACCATAAATGATGTTATCAATCAAAGTCAAAGAACCAAGGAATTTATTTTCAAATGTACTTTTAGTCACATCTTCTAATATCTTCTGATAATTCTTGTCATCATAAATAACAACAACATTCCAAGGAACCAAATGATCTGGAACCTGTTTCATACTTAAGCCCATAACTTCAGGCTTAACAAAGGATTGAGCAATAACCATACCTTTCTCTTCATGAGAGAAGAGCATAGCTTGTGCTTCTTGCAAATAAGAAGTCATTAAATCCTTCTTCTTTACAACCTTTGTAGTTTGATCTTGTTCATCACCTTCAGCAGGATCCATTACCTTACGACATACAAAGCCAATATCATAATAATTACTGCCAGGACGCTTCACTATACAAGCACGAAGAATACGAGAGACCGTAACTAAGATGAGTGGGAAAATAAACTTCCCGTTTGGCATAAGTGTTTTAAACTTATTAAATAGCTTTGCAGAAGGCATACGATAAATGCCAGCATTTTGGGAACGCATATCAAGGTAAAAACCTTTATTATATTCCTCGTCCAATAACTTAGAATCTGCATCCCAACGACTTTGTGTAGAAAGAATCAAGTCTTCAGAAGAGAATACGGTCAACAACTCTTTTGGAGTGTAAACTGGTAAGCTATCAACAGGCGCATAAACAGCCACATCATCTTTAAGGATTTTGTGTAATTCTATTGCAATATCAACCTTTGCTTGGTTCAAACAATCTTTCCAAATAAAATTGAAAAGCTTGGGATCGCTTTGCATTTGAAGATATTTACCAGCTTCAAACATAAATGCTTGAGGCTTAAACTTGCTGTACATGCTACCAATTTCAGTAACATAGTATTCAACATAACCAGCCCATACTTCAGTTACAACACCATATTCATTAGTGTACTTAACCTTTTGAACAAGGGAAGCAGCCTCATTAATTTCATCTGGATCAAGACTATCCAAATAACCCTCATTATTATTGTTATAATATTTTAATTTTGCAGCTAATGCCGCACGAGCCAAAACTATAGTGTTTTGTTTACCCTTTACAGCATTCATACCAGTTACTAAATCAACATGCAGTTCAATACCATCTTTCATAGTAATAAAGCCAAGATTTGGTCTTGTCTTTGTAAATCCTTTTAATCCACTTGCACTTACAATACGAGCATCACCAGCTTCAATTTGACAATCAACAACAATTTTTGCAGATGATGTTAATTCATCTTCAACAATTGCCGTAACAGTAGCTTCTTGAAAGCCTTGCATTGTAATCAATTGATCATCTTTATCGTTGCCAATAACAAGACGACCATCGGTTGAAGATAAGCCTTCATATGCAACTAAATCTTTAAATTGCACATTCATAACTTCACGTTTAACAATTTGACGTTCAGCTAAATCAAGGGTCTGTTCAATCTCACCAAATACAAATCTGCCAGTATGCAGATCCATATCATGAAAAACTACAATAGCTGGAAGCAAACATTGATCCTTAACAACTGGATTGCCATCATCATCAAGATAAGTATCCTGTTGAAAGATTGGTTTTTCAATATTATTTACAGCACGAAAACCATCAGTAAGAAGATGAGTTTTTAAACGAGCTGGAACATTTTGCTTTGGTGGAAAAATAGTACGAATAATAAAATTACCATTCTCCTCAAGCATTTTGTAACCAACACCACGATAAAAATCACTCCAATTGTATACAACCAATTTACGATTCTTTTCAATCATGGATTCTGATTCAGGATGAATCTTCAAATGCTTTAAAACAAACTTCATATAATCCCAAGAGATTTTACGATCAGATTGACGAATCAATTCACCCATTGGCAATTCAACATTGGTGCCTGGAGTACAACGATATTGTAATCTGTTCAATTTTGAAGATGGTGCAAATGCATCAATAACACAATACGAATATTGTGACTTGAGTAAAGCATTGTAAGTATTAGGAGTAATGAAATCACAATATGTACGTAACGTTGCAATATCTTTACGAACTAAGCCAACATAATGTTTTAAACCGTGTGTACGGAAAATCGCACAACGATGTAAAAGAATTGTATGAAGAATTTCATTTTGATTCATAACAAGATAAGAATACTTGTCAAAATAATCAATAGAAAGATTACCCTTACGAACCTCTTGCAATGATGAAACTTGCAAAATAAAATTTGCAAATGTTGCCTGATGTCTTTCGGGATTAAAAATATAAGACGGAATAATAACTTGATTATCGAAAGGATTCTCCGCATTTGGAAATGTTAAAATTACTTCACCTTTATGTCCTACACTTGCTTCCATAACATCCTCACAACCTTGTGGGATGAGATACTCCAACGCTTCTTCTGCGCTCATGCTTCCCGCTAAGGCTGGAATGTTTTGTGGTAATTCCAAAACGGCCTTTTGTCTTAATCCTGTACTAACCTTGTAATTTGCTGCGCTCGTCATTCTAAAATACACCTTATGATACAGCAATATAGCTGTTTAATATTATCGTGCACAATTTGTGCGCCCTCATTATACCTACGGTTAATTGTAGATAATCAAAACAATTAGAACAAAATAAAGGGTCTAAGATATATAGACCCTATTATTATCATTTAAGCATTTACTGTGGATATGATCTGATTTGCCCAAAGATACAAGGCGTTATGTGAACCATCCACACCCCTTTTTACATCATTCATAAACAACGTAAATATGCAATTTGCAAGACGATGTTGAAGCAATGGATGTAAATCATTTAAGCCATGAATACCATCAATAAAATAGATACTCATTGCAGAACCTAAGCTTTGAAATTGCTCAGGAGGTGAATTATGTATTAGTTGCATTTTCAAGACTCACTAACATTTTACGAAGATTAGTTAAACCACCTTCACATTGAAGATAATTCTTTTTGTTGGCTGCTGCTAAAATATCTTTAATGGACGCTATTGGAAATCGACTCATTAAGATAATTGTATTGTCACTAGCAGAACCAGTTTTAATAAACTTTTTAGTAATTCTGTTAATTTCATCTTCACCAACATGGGTAATATCAAGTCTATTGCCAAATTCTTGATTAATAACACCAACAGATTTACCAATTAACCCTATAATAGTAACCTTTCGAAGTTTAGGTTTAACAACTATAGGAGCTGTAAGAACATCTTTCATTATGTTATCTATTGGATTGGCAACAGGAACAAAAGGAGTCTTATCTTGTTGAGGTTGATAAGATAAAGACAGATCTATTAAACTGTTTAAATTATCCATCATCGGCTTTAATGCTTTATCAATTTCTTCAGCAATAATACGTCGCAAAAGACTATAAGAAATTTTATCATCAATTTCTTTTTTAATAGCCTTTTCAGTTAAGGGTTTAATTTCAACCCTATTAATTATTGTATCTTTCCACTGTTCAATTATTTTAGGTGTCATTTTACTTGACCAATTAATAAGAGACTTATTATTTCTTTGCAATTCTTTTGGCAATATTGCTTGAGCTTCCCACAATGTTTGTAGCATTAAACCTCTAGGTAATGGTTCTAATACATCAAACTTACCAGCTATAAGTCTTCTAATTACTTCATTAACAATAGAAGCAGATAATTGAGCATTCCAAGTGATTTGTGGTTTAGTAGCATTCATGGTAATAGACCTTTAATAATTGAACAGAATTGTTCAAAGAGATCAGAACAAAGTCTGACCTCTTTATTTGAAACTTAGTGAATTACTTCAACTTCAGCTTGTGAAGAAGATGTTGTTGGCTTAAGAACTTCTGCATCTGAAATATCAGCAGAGTTTACTGGAACACGAATTCTCATAACTCTTACTATACCTTCTGCGCCGCCTGCAGCTTCATGAATTTTAGCAATAGCATCACGAACTTCTTGTGGCATATCATCAGGAACATTATTGATATCAAATTGAGAAGCTTTAGCAGAAATACCATCAGTAGACATTTCACCATTTTCAAATAAGGTTTCAAATAAACTATCCATGATGCCATCACCTTTAGGAGCATTGGCTAATTTCTTTTCAAGCCAAGCTTCAAGGTTTTCACTTACAACTGTGCCTTCAACAAGTTTGCGCAGCATCTTGACACAATCATTTGAACCAATTGCCATTTGAGAAAATACAGAATTAATATTTTCTTTATTAGCAACAGGAAGAATGTGTAAAACTTGATCAACAAAATCAAGATGAAGCCCTTCAGTTAATGTTTCACGAATACGATCTAATTTGGAGTCACGCAACACCAATGTTAAATCAGTAAACGTATCTAATAATTGAGCCAATGAACCCAATGTGCATGTGCAATGATTACATAAACGCATAATTTACTCCGTACTTCTGCATAAAAATATTCCAAGCATTGATAGAATCTTTTGCCTGGAACAGGATATTCCAAACATCTTGTTGAGTAACAAGACTTGGAACTGGGAAAACATTAAAGAAGTTTTCTTTTTCATTCTTTAATATGAAATCTGTTTCAGATTGAGTTAACGCATGTCTGGCATCAAATATGCCATTCATAGTTTCTATTATTATTATTCTTAAAGGATTGGGCTTTGGATTAGGATATGCCATCTTGTTGTTCATCCCATATGCATTCATGAATATAGTCTACAATTCTAGACCACATCTTGTCGCAGACTTTAATGCTATTACCAAATAAAGATGTAATTAAAGCATGTATGTAAAAACCAGACATGTCTTCGTATACTACGATATAAGGCCTTCCTAAGGCTTCTAGCCTAACGTCAGGTTGTTTTACAGTGGTGCCATCACTGTATACATATAAAGGCATAACTACTCCGTTAACGTGTCCAAATATTAATATTGTCTGGTAATTGTTGAATAATTGGTAAAACCTTTTCCAAGGTTAAACCTCCATTTGCGCATCCAGGCAGAGTCATATCAATCCTTTTATACTGATAAGCTATATCATGCAGCATATCAGTTGAATATTGTATTAAAGCAAGAGTTGATTTATGACGCCAATCAATCTTTGTTTGAAACGCACCAATCTTATGACCATGAGGACTAAGAATTAATCCATATTTACGGCCAATATAATTGTTTGCAGTAATATAATTACCTATAGCTAAATCAATTCCAGGGAAATTATCCCTTACTTCTTCAGCTATACCTGCGCCCATTACTAAAGCACCATTAGCTTTTAACGTTGAATTACTAGTAAACAGAAACAGATCAGTCTCATCATATATAGACCATATGTTCCCTTTACATAACTTCATATGAGATCTCCTTTTCAGATGTTATGAATCAAATAAATTAGAACAAGATGTTGGATATACCACAAATAGTGATATACCCAATACATACTTAAGCAGCGAAATTAAATACGTTTTGCCCTGTAATACTAGCAACATATGATTTGCAGTCTTGTATGTCTTCTTCTCTTGCCATATTAAAAACTGGAATACCATAGTGATGTGCTATCCGTATTGCTTGGCCAGTTCCGCCAGTAGACCAACTAGTAGGCCGTTCCTTAGTACCATTAGCGCCATCCTTAGTCCAACATAATACAAAGCTTGATAAGTTATCTATATTAAAAGGGTCATGCCCAGTAATTTGAAACACATTTCTGATCATTAATGTCTTAGCAGACTTACCTAAATTATTCCAAGCAGGATGAAATAGTTTAGATATCCTTTCAGCTTCAGCATATGCTTCTGAGCTGACAGTCATGCCTCCTTTAAGACTATTAAATCCTTGCCAAGGTAAATAAATTTCCTTGTTATCAGGACTATTCACACCTATTGCAAATGCAGTATCTGCCCCTGCCGCCCCTCCACTTCGAAGTATTAAACCCATACCTTCAAAAACAGTAGCAGCATCTACCATACGTTGCATTATTTCAGTAGGCGTCTCACGTGACCCTATTCCCGCGTAATACTTGCTCATTATAACCTCCACTCCAATTATGACGTCTCGTCTTATATGAAGCTAATAACCCTAATTAAGATACGTTTAGCACAAACATATCAAAATAATTAGAACAAGTTTAACGGAGCCTAGGTATGGACTAAGCTCCAAGTATATCGTTAAGCAGGAACAGTTTCAGGAACTACCTGTTTAACAGCATTGACGGGTGTCGCAGTATCTTTGACCTCGGACGGTTTATAAAAATCAATAAATAATAGAACAGCTAATAACACCATAGCCAGCCCGAAGAACATATGAAACAAGATTTCAAATGCCACAACCCATAACAATGTCTTGCCAAAGGACAATGATTTAGTACCATCTGCATTAACAACATAAAACAATTTGTCACGATAAGACGCGACAGATACCATCATATTCATGAGAGTCACCGTAACCATATAAAATGGCCTTAATTGAGGAGCAATGAATTACCAATCTTCCAGAACATTAAGAAAGCATACATAATAATGAATACTTCAAATAGGAAGAGTAAAAACATAGGATTGTAAACAAAGGTATATGCAGCAATCGCCACCAATATACCAACCTTTACAAATGAAATTTCACCATTCGGCTTACGATACGCATAAGCCAAGATATCCCCATTAGTCTTTTCAGGACAACTGGGATTAGAATTAGCATTAGTCGTCATAATATGACTCCTTAACGATATGAAACCAATTGATAGCAAGCACACTCATACCAAGTACCTACGGAACCAAGGCGAACATTCTGATTAGCTAATTCAGTACGTCGCGCAGATAATTCCTTTAACTTGGAAGTCGCATACTTACCAGATAACAATACAGACCCAAACATTAACTTGATACAGGTCCATAACCTAGAGATTTCAAAACCTCTAAATATCAATTTCCACATACTCCAGAGGCTGGAAAAGAATATTCCCAACCATCTGAAGAGATCACATATAGCATTAGATACCTTACAGATACCAATAACAATATATGACCATATAGCATTAAAAACCTTAAACACTTTCAGCGACATGTTTTTCATTAGTCACTCCACCAATAAAGCTTTTGGATCCGTTAATAATACTACGTACAACACGACCCAATAATCCACCAGCACCTTCCATACTCCAATTACCTTCATAAGTAACCCATTCAAAGGATAAACCTTTAACATGATGCAACTTAGAATAGCCAACAATATGTTTAGCAGAGTAAAGAAAAGCAGAGAAGATAAAACCAGTAATAGCAGAGACAATGATACCAGTAATACTACCAATCATAGAGAAATAGAACATCATGCCAAAAGACATGATAATATCTATAATATACTCATAGCCCAAGACTCTCTTCAACCACTTATCTGAAGCCTTACCAATAATGGATAAGAACTCAAATGCGGTGAATACAGCAGCTATGATAATGATGGTCATATTCATCGTACACCTCCAGTGTCCTTGAATATGTCATAGCCACAATAAATTGCAGCTATGTAATGTTCATATAGAACAAGAATGTTCATAACACACCTCCATAGAAATAGAGAGACAACAACAATAAGATTAGAACGAAATATTTATAAATACTATTAAATATTAGATAACGATAGTTAAAAACTATCAGATATAAGAGACTACGCATTAAAGAATAATGACTACGTTAGACAAATAAGGATAAAATTGTGTTATAAATGACATAATCGGAACAAGACACATGTATAAACTACATATATCTTAAAGATCCTCGTTAACACTCCTCGTCAATATCCCAACAAAATCCTAATCAAATCAAGCACATAGCTTTCAAGGTCAAGTCATAAACGGTCAATAAAACTCCCAAAGATCGCACATTCCCTCCCGACCATACCTTATACAACACAGTGCCAACCAGTTGTCCCTGTATCCGCTCGTCCTGCCGTCCTCGCTAGGTTCTATTTATTTACAAATAACACTTGACAAGATTTCATAGGTGCTTGTATACTTGATACAACCAGTTCTATTACAGATTTCTTATCTACCCCGACTTAGATAAGAATCTGCTCATAGAACTGAATCCAATTAAGTCAATCAAAACAATTAGAACAGAGTGTGCAGACCCTACATTTCTATAGGATCTGACACTTTTGGGCCAGTTATTACCAACAGTTGACGATAATAACGATTACGATGCCAATAATTACCGCAGCCATGATTTACCAGTCCTTCTTACCGCCACCGCGGACAGGTTGTTGACCTGCACGTTTGTTGGCTTGAGCCTTAGGCTTACCAGCGAGCCCACTAGTATCTACACCAGTAGCAACTTCAGTCTCTACAAGCACTGCACCCATATTTACAGTCGCAGGAGCAGCAGCATCGGCAGCAGCAGCCACTTCAGCAGCTTCATCACTAATACTAGCTAAGATGGCATTGGCATCAAACCCGCCTAAGTCAAACATTTTACCCGCATTGGCAGGATTATTTAACTTCGAGACCATAGAGTTATCTTGAATCAAATACCACTCGGAGTCATTAGTAACAACAGCTTCGAATTGGACTTGGCTAGTATTACCGCCTTCAGCCCCTACGGGATGACACCGTAACGTAGCCCGTTTAATTTCAGCATACGGACTCTTGGTCATCATGAAATCATGGAAGACAAGAGCGCGGCTACCCCGAGTCGGGATAACATGGTGTTGATCTACTACTTCATCACCTTCTACGGCAGGAGCATTATTCATTGGCGCATTATTGATATACGCAATGGTATTTACATCTGTAGCAGAGACACGGATTTCAACACGTTGTTGACGACGGTCATAAGTAGTACCGTATAAGGCACACTGATGACGTTTAGAAGCTTCAGTTTTACCAACTTCACGCATACCAAACTGCAGTTCTGTGCCATTGGCCAAGGTCATTCCTGTAGCACCACGATTAACATGGAAGAACAACGAGAAATTGTTAATCATCGGAACCCAAGTCATGGGCGCCTTAGGATCAGAGAGATACGCTACAGAATCCAAGGCAGGATCTGCTGCATTAGAACCAACACCATCCACACCTTTGAAAGGCATGAATTGGTTATCATCAACATAGATGACGTAGTTAGATTCTAAGTTGGCTTCGTGCTGCTTGAAGATATCTTGAGATACCATGAACACTTTGTTTAAAGCCTTTTTGTATTCATCAGTGTCACGAGGATGTTGACGAATCAGGTCTTCGAACCCGCAGTAGATCTTGGCAATTTCTGCACGGTTCTCTTTAGTAACACCCCAAGATGGTCTTGGTACATTACGAGAAGGAATGATTGTTCCCGTAATAACAGCCAAGTTATTGCCGCCGCCAAACATGTAACGGTGGAACGCACTTGGGTTACTGTTACGAACTGGGTTCTTTTCACTACGGTCATCATTTGCTTGACCAGCCCATTTGGAGTCCATATTGATCATAAGCCAAACCTCAGGAAGCTTGCGCGCAATAGAGGACGATTGAGTGTAAGGTAAGACTACATTGAATAGTCGATACCAATTGATACGACCTGTATCAGCGTTTTTCACAAAGTGATCTATGAAACGTAACTGATCAGGAGCCATTAAACCAACAACACCAGTGAAATGGTTTCCATGTTGGATACCGCTACGTGTATTAGTCAGCATGATTTATACTTCCTTTTTAGGAGATTGATGAGGATTACGGGCAATTGCTTGCTCCTTATAAGCACGTACCAACATGTTGGCAATATTGTGCTCACGAGGAATATGTTCAACACGTGGACTTTTTAATTTGTCTACTACGTATTGAGAATCCGTAAATATTTTAGCTAAAGGATACTTATCCATAGCAATTAGAACGGAGTTTAGCTCTGCTTCATTGCTATCCTTACAAATCGAAGGTTCACTACTAACGATAGCCATGTCTTGTGAGCAATGACAAAGAACAGATTTACCCGTCTCTTTATCGAAGCCTGCATCACAATACAACTCACGCTGCGACAGTGCTGATCGTAGCATCTGGTGTAGCCGCATTGACAGGCGCTTCCGTTTTTGTGATGACGTCAGGAACGATACCGTTGCCATTGGCAGCCCCTTCAGGCTCGAATGTTGGGACATACTCTGTCTTTCCTTCTTCAAGAAGTTGATTCACGTTAATGTCGGGCGCATCTTTCTTACCCAACTTGCTAACGCACCAGTTATAAAACGTAATGCATTGAGTCTTAATCCACTCATAGATATCAATGAGTACACCTTTAACCCAATTGTAGGCTTGAACTATCTTTCCCCAAATAAAGGTAAGACATTTCTTTGCCGCATCGTAAACAATCTCGACACCACTCTTCAAAGTATAATAGATTTTACCAATCATACCTTGAGGTGCACCAGCAGCATTAGCAATGATTAGTTTAGCAGATGGTGGTACTTCGGCATTTTTATTGCCAGCATCATACTTAACTAACCATTCTTTGGCTAACTGATTAACGGGATCTTGGAACGACGAATTACAGTTCAACAAACCTGTAGGATCATGTTCCAACTGTTTTTGATTAATACACTGTGCCAAGAAGCTCATGGTTGCCCACACTTCTTGTTTTAACACATTGAAAGTGTGCTTAACCTGCAACTCCTTGGTTGCTTTATTGTGGTTAATCACCTTTTCTTTAATCGCTCCAGTGTGTTTCGTAATCTGTCCCATTACTGAGACTGATACTGTCTTAGGTGCAGTTTGGTTGCCACCTTTTTTAGACATGATTGTCCACCTCCGCGAAATCGTTATAGGAAATGCCTACATTATTAACACAATGTAAGCCGCGTAGTTTTTCACCCAACTCGTTAATGGCATGCAACGAAGCATTATCATTAATAGCTTGATACAATGTTCCGCCATGTGTTGCCCCTTGAGGAGGCTTAACAAAGCGAGTACCAGCATTAATAATGTTGCCTTTTGTGCCCCATGCAACCAGTTCACTACTGATGTGGGCTACTGCACTGCCATCACGGAGTCCTACCACTAAGTAGGCCTTCTTCATGATGTTGCTCCTGAGACTAGATGTCTCAACGTGATTTGAACAGAATTTAGCGCCGTTACACCGATTAGATTTCAATGCGATGTTCGGAGCCGCGGAGCGGCGGAGATTATTGCTATAAGGATTGAGATGCCTTACACTATTAATTAACTTCACCACATTTTTAAGGAGATATTTTATATGATTGGTATTGTTTACTGAAATTGTTTAATAAATTATTAAATTAAAGGAGAGGGAAGGAGTGATCCAACCCTCTCTTTTATTATGGACGACGCATATAGCCAATATCATTTAATATCAGCCAACGCGTTAGACAGTTAATTGTGAAGTCCTGCTCTTCCTTATTAAGGAAAAAGAAGACTCCGCCATTGGATAACAACGTACACTCCTTAGATATTACGGGATGCCTGTATACGAGAATGCTTTTTAGCATCCAATTCATCTTCGAGGCGCATGATAGTTAAACGATGTTCACGTTCGGCAGCTTTATCTGTGTTCATAGCATGAGCTAGCTGTGTTCCAGCCATGATTAGGCTATTGAACATATCAGACACCACTTTATTAGTGGATTGCACTTCATCTGGTGATAAGTCCAGATTGTTTTCAAAATCAACTTTGTGCTCTTCTAATTTAATAGCACGAGTTGTAGTTATAACCTGAGGAACAAAATCTTTTGGCTGTGGCAAGATGCCCAAATACGTTTCGGGACGAGAAGTTGTCACCTCAAAGCTGAAGCCCTTGATGCTAATTGTACCTTTGGATAAGTCTTTCATGATATTTACTCACACTCACACACGGCGCGATATTACGCCAATTCTGGAGACCCAAACAATTCAAGTCCCAGAAATACAGAACATTGATCCTCGGACCAATATTCTACAATTTCACCAGCAACTGCCATGTCGTCTTTGACATAAGCAATTTGAGCAGAACAATACTGCTTTGCTGATAGATGTTCATTAGAAACACATATAATAGTATGTGCGTCTCTAGACGAAGAAACAAACCCATGTTCAAGGATTTTAGAATCCAAGAAGATTGTTAATTTAGACATGATGAACTCCTATTATTTTGCCATTATTTGAATTAGAACAAATTTAGAGTACACTGCACAGTAGGCCAATGCACTCTGATTTACTCTATAGCGATGAAGGATTCCCTTTCGGGAGCATACGGGTGGCCGTCGGTATGCTAGCAACGTCGGAGAACCTTTACGTCTTAAAGGGACGGAATTTCGGAGGACGAACAATACCTAACTTGGAAGGTGGACGTTCAGGCTTGACACTATTTTCAAGATCTTCCAACGTCTCACTGGTATGCGCAACATAGGCTGCACCAGCATTAAACGCTGCAAATGCTAAACCTAGAACCATACCTAAGTTATAGGGGTTCATTGCGGCATATACCAACTCAAGCTTTTCAGCAGGAGCATCTATAGTTGCCTCATCTTCGGTGTACGTAATGACACCAATGCCATCATCCACAATGCGTTTCTGCAGGACGTCCTTAATGGGCATACCTGTAATAGCTTCAAACAATCCTTCTTGACCACTTGACTCAATCCCTTGATCAATAAGGGCTAACACATTTTGCACACCGATTAAATCGGCCTTGCTCATGGTAATTTTCATATTCTTCTCCCGAAGATGCCAAAAGAAGGACTGGCCCAATGCCAATCCCTCAACGTGATTAGAACAGAGTTTAGCTCTATAGCGACTGAATGTCTGTCCTTAATAGGCTAACTCTATAGCGATGAAGGTCTGAGGCTGTTATCTATTTATCTTCGCCAATGGCACTTTTAAGCCAATTGACGCTAGGAGTGCATGAATTTGCACCCCAATGAAAATAAGACTCCAGCACAACAGCCTGTTCCTGCTGCGTATTAACAACATACGTTACAGGAGCGCCAGCGAAAGCTTCCATATCTTCCAATGTAAGTTCTACGCCACGCTTGTCAGCGGGAATAGCCATTGGAATTTCGGTAAAGCTTTTGGTCAAACAGCTAAGACTATGGGGCAAGACACCCCACACATGTTGCCCTTTGACATTTTCAGCTGTCGCGTGGTCAATAACTGTGGAGTCGGCACTTACATAGCCTTTAGTTATCAAAAATGCAACCAAGGCTGGGTGGCGAGTTACGATTAAAGCTTTCATAGCGATTTCCTTATAAGGAGTAAATGAAATGAATACAATCAGTCTCAATATTTCCGTAGCTGTTGTCACGGAGTTATATCTTTAATTCAAGATGATTAACTCTATAGCGATGAAGGTTTGAGAACCAACATCAATATGATTAGAACAAAGTTTTGGGTGCTTGCGTATGATTAGGGCTCTTGAGATGATACCTCAACGGAGAGCAGGATGTTAAAGCAGAACTTAGAACAAAGTTTGATGCCTTACGACGTCTCATCAACGGAGAGCGGATCCGTCTAACGAACAGTGTGAACAGAGTTTGCCGATAGTGCTCGGGCTCTCGGATCGGGGAGGCTGCGGAGTCAACTAAGAAATAGATAATATAAACTCATCTAATTCTATTTGTGAGGTGATCCTAATAACATTAAGATGTTTGCCATCACTATTTATCATGATCGGCATCTGTTTCTTTCTCTTCCAGTAAGTTTGAAACAGCCAATTGATAAGAGAGTCCTTTGACCACAGTTTCAAATGAACCCATCCATTATCAGTATTGGTTCCCCACAACACTTCCTTAGTTGTTGCCCGATTTATTATTCTTTTAACAAGTCTAGCCAATATAATATGAAACGGATAATCAAGCCATACGAGCGTATCTGCTCTGCTCCATATTATCTTCCTTACAGACTCATAGTTGCCATCCATGATCCATGTATCTGTATTAGCATACATGGTAACCTGCTTAACAAATGCATCCTTTGGAGAGCTAAGCCAATTCTCTAGCCAGAAGAGTGAGTCTAGCTCTATAAAAGGTATATCCAAAATATCAAAGAGTTCCTTTCCAACTGTTGTTTTACCAGCACCAGTTGATCCCATAATAACTATTCTACGCATTATGCCAACTCCTCAATGCTTCTTAGCAAATGAATCATAACTATATAGTACGCGCCCCATATGATATGCATCTGCCTCTTCTATGATAACCACATAAACACTACTGCAGTCATCATATTCGTCATACCTCTCGTAACAAACCTGCATGGTTTTAATCAGTCCATTCTCAGAGAAAATGGCATTTGCATATCTTTGCTTATCTATTCTTGGGTCGTATCCAAGATCTATAATCAGATCCTCAATAGAAGCTATTGGAAATGACGCATCAGCTCCATCCTTGGAGTAGAAGTTCCTAAGTATACTATTCTGATGATCCAATGTCAGTGGAAGAATATTCTTCACACTAATTCTCCTTTTGCCCATACAGCTGCTGCTGCTAATGTAGAGCAATGACACAAAGACGGGGCACAGTAGCATATTAACTTTCTACCAGCCAATGATGCCAGCTTATGTAGGCTAACTTGTCCAGATTCAATACGCTTAATTAGTTGTCGTCTATGCATAACAACAGCCTCATCACGTGTCTTAACCTTGAACTTAGCAGAGCTATTAGGCAAATGGGAATAATCATTGCCCCATTCAGATCCTCTACCGCAATAAATGCCATCCTTAAGATCTTCTTCATCTTCCCATCTTCTATTGCAGATGAGATGTCTATACTTTTCCATGTTAGCCATACATGTATCAACTTCTTCCATAAACATTTCGTGACGTTGTTCCATAACTATGTTATAGACTTCTTCAGCCTGACATGCATGATCAGCACTTCCAAAGATATCACAGAATCCTTGATACTCACTATTGGCAAGTTCAGCTAAGTAGCCTTGATGCTCACTAAAGAACATACGCCATAACTCAGAATAGAATTGACGACACTGTTCAATATTAACAGGCTTTCTACCCTTAGCATCCTTGACACTAAGACCAGTTGAGCCATCTGCAAAGACCTTCTTAGCCTGATATAGTTCTTCGATCGTCTTATTACCAAGACTAGCGATACGTGCATAGAATGCGCTAAATCTTTTATCACCACGACTTGAACATTCTAAGTAAGGTGATGTACCAAATTTCAACATAACAGTTCTCCGAGAATAGAGTTAAATAAGCACGTCCTTGTGCAGTTTAACTAATTAGATCTTTTTGCCGTTTGAACTACAGCTTTTATAGATCACCATGTCACGATCATCCAAATCGAATTCCATATCGAATTGAATTGCTTGCCATCCACCATTAACATAGGCTTCTTTAGCATCCTTGAGACGTTTAAATGTAGCAGACTTAACAACAATCTTCTTACGTTCAACATCATGCTCAACAATAGCCCATTGATCTTTCTTCAACTTGAATACTACCAATGTAGGTTCTTCAAGCTCTTCAGGTGCATTAACTACTTCCTTGACCACATCCTTAACTTCCTCAATTACAACCTCTGTATTAGCAGGTTCTGCAATAGTGAAGCTAGGATATACAAGGTTTTCATTATCCTCAATGAATGAGGCAACAGCACTGGCCAACACATCCATGTCATCTTGTGTAGCATCTACAACATCATCACTTGGGTCATTATAACCTTCTGTAACGATCTCAGCGATCATGGCAAACCAGTTAACAACATACGTACTGTTTTCATCGTATTCAGGTAGACATTCGATTTCAACAATTTGATGCTGTTTACGCCATCCGTTCATTACATCCTTGTCATTGATATATGCAAGACTAAACGCCTCATGAACACCAATTGCTTTATGACCAGCAGCTTTATTGACAGCATTTGACATCTTAATGATTTCAAACACGCCATTAGGCTCATAGCCAGCAACTTTCAATGTCAACTTAGCAGACTCAGCACCACCAACAGTTGGGCATTGCTCACATGCCGTATTGTAATAACCACGAGACAGGAAGTTGTAAGCCAACCAATCATCATGGCTATGCAACTTATTAGCACCCAATAGATGCAGCATGCCTAATTCAGTCATTTGACGGACTGTACCAGAATCCATGCCACTAACAGGGAACTTCTTATCGCGTTTATCGGACTTCTCATAATGATAGTAATTAAACAACTCACTACCATCCGCATAGGCCTGAGCAGTTTTCAAGATGCGATCTTCAATCTCTACACCATTAATATCAGTGTATTGACTAAATCTTGATAATAAACCATCACCAAGAGCACCAAGGCCATATGTCATGACTTCGCCAGCAGGAACGTGTTCACCTACCATTGGATCATACATAGTAGATGCCATCTTAGATGCTCTTAATGCAGCATAGAAGTTGGACGTAGTACCACCCATCTCATTCTTAACTTGTTTCATTGCCTCATCCTGAACAATGTAACCATAGAACGACCACAACAACTTAGCCCACTTAGCAGTGGTATGACCACTAACCAAGGTAGCATTAAGCAGTACACCAGCACGGAAATAGTTACTAGTCATCAACGAGATGTTGTTTTTAGCAACCATGTTATGCTCAATACCAAGTTGGATCTCATGCAATGTGTACCATTTCCAAGCTTTCATAGTCATGGCAAGATCTTTTTCACCATTAACATATGAAGATACACGCTTAGCAAGCACTTCCCATTGACCAGTATACAACGGAATAGATTGCCCAATATTCCAACGCAGACAGCATAAGTCACCATCAGTATCGTTTTCTTGAGACATCATCAACACATTGTTTACATGAGCCACAGAACGTAGTGCAAACCGTTCAATTTGATTCAGCTTACCGAACACGTACTCTGGATAATGGTTATCAACCATAACACCAGCCAATGCCTTATCAAAGATAACAGGATCTTTACTATAAGACATACGTTTAACATTGTTACGTTTACCATTGGTATCCTTACCAAGATTAGCACCTAAGGTTGTTACACGACATGCGTAATCATCATGTTCCAATCCCCAGAATCGAGGTTGCATTGTGAGATAACTACCCTTCACATTGAGACGATTTAACTCATCTTCAAAGATAGCAGCGTTCATATTGGTCATATGCTGAGCAGCATTAACAGCCCAATCAACAATAGACTTATTAGACTCCGCCATTTGACGAGTATGTACACGTAAAGCCTCGAACAATTTGAACAGTGCTTGCATACCGCCACTGAAATAATACTCAGGAACAGTATCCACAGTTTCTTTATCAACAGGGAAGATTCCACGTTGTAAGAAAATGGATGAAGGGATAATAAACGGATACCCTCCAACGCGCACGATTAACCCATCTTCGTTGTCAAGACCAGGCCAATAAGACCCATCCTCAAACTTGTGACCGTGGATAAGAATCTTCCAGTTCTTGGTCAACAACTCAACATTGTCACCATACATATCCAGTCTCCAACCATTTGGATTAACAGGAATGAATTCTTCTTGGCCAGTAATAGTTTTACCACCAATAATAATAGGCGACTCAGCAGGCTTACGGAACAAGAGATCAATCAACTTAATGATCACAGACTCATCAACAGTCTCCATGTTGGCAGTACCATTGACAACCATCTCTTGCATCTTACGATGTGCCTTAGAAGAACGCTTTTTATGCTCCTCTTTAAGCTCATCAATAAGAATACGCATTTTATCCATATGCGCAAAGTAGTTACCATCCTGATCTTGATCTAGCACATACGAGAAGTAGAAATTAGAGAACTCTCTAATACTAAACGACGTATACGCCCCACTCTTAACAATAATACCATCAGCTTCATCTTGCATGATCTTTTCAGGCAACGAATACAACTGATCAACATCAATTTGAGCATCCAAGTAGTAACTAGAAGAACGCTCATCATCCTCACTCCAGTCCTCTTTATCGTCACTACCAGCTGCAAACTCTTCAGCATAGCGATAACCATACAAGGAATAGAAGTTAGTCACATATACATCTTCTTCCACATCCACATAGTAGAAGCTGCAAGCATGACCCATAAAGATACAAGTAGAGGATTTAACAACACCAGCATCATACAAACGTTTTAAGGCAATCTCTGTTAGCTTAGCCTCTTCGTATGCATTAGCAACACTGATTTCGACTTGCTCCTTACGTGACATAATCCCTAGAACGTTCAGGATCATGTTTAAGGCACCTTTCACACTAGAAGTGTTACATAGTACGACATCATCCTTAACACCCTTAAACGGGCTTTTAGAACCAATCGTAGCCTTAATACCTAAAACCTTACACACAAAACGTGCAACACCAATGTGAGTAAGCAAATCATCACAATAGACTGCACCAGTGCACAACGCGTTCTCAACAGACTCCTGCACCAATTTAATGATAGCAGCCTGCACATCTTTACCTTTAACACCCTGAGCAAGGAACGTTCTGAATGTTTGACGATACCAGTTCTGTACCGCACGGTTATTCTTCTTGTTAAACTTGCCAATAACAGGTGCACCAAGCATTACACGGAATGTACGCTTACCAACCTTAACGCCGTCTTCATTACCAAAGATCTTGGTGTATTGATCATTAGTTTTGTTAGGTAGACGCATTAGGTTCATACCACGCTCATGGATTACATCCCATACGATCTCAAGGCCAGCACCACCAGAAGCTTCAATAGCCTCAACGGTGTTAGCCTCCTCTGGTAAATCAATCTTCTTACCAGCGTATTCTAAAACACCATCTTTGATTTCCCATGCAACAGGAGCTCGCCAGATGTTGTTAGCCTTATCGTTAGACGGGAACTTACGTCCACGAATACCAGCCGTTGACTCTTCTGCACGGATAAATCCATTCAGTTGATCCAACGACAATGGAGCCAATTCAAAACCATTAGCACCAAGATTGATGTAACAGCATTTAGTAATTGACTCAATGAACTTACTCATCAAGTTCCGTAATGTGGAATCCGCACAGATCCCAAACATTTTGTAGAAATACGCCATGTCTTCACTCAGAATGAACTGATTGTTGACGGCTTCTACAGCACGTTTGTTGAACCAAGTGATCGGAATATCTGTAGACTTCCACTCGAAACAATCTGGCATATCCGTCATTTCAGGATTGTTTGGCTTGATACATTTGACCTTAATAGACCGCTTGTTCTTGCCAAGTTTAACCTTCATACAGGTATACTTCTTGTTGAAGTCTTTAACAAACAGATAACCCTTATCATCAAACGCTGGTTTGTATTTAATCAAACCTTCATCATGACGAATAAGTGTGTCAACAGCCTTAAATAACAAGGTGAGATCTGGTTGTTGATCCTCATTACGAGTACCATCATTACGTGTAGCGATGTAATGGATGTACTGTTTCGCTTGGTCAATAGCTACCATTTTATTGGCAAATGCTGACTCTTTGGCGATTTTAATGAAACTCATGTTAGTTTCTCCGATGTGAATGTAAAGTTAGTTACGTTGCCAAACGTCTAACCGATTAAGTGAGATCCTTTTGAATCGAATCTACGGAACCGTACAACGAGCCTAAAGCAAGTTCTTGCTCAAGATCGTAGCACATTGTGAAGCGTCTATCGGCACAAGCCGTATATACTGCTGCTTTCTTTGTTTTAGCAAAGTAACAGAGCATTGCAGCCTTACCTAAAGCATTACGCTTCGTTTCTTCTCCAACTTGTCTACCCATAATGACCAACAGATCATTACCAGCAGCGACAATTACGTCGTTTATGACTAGCATATGCCAAGCCACAGTTGGTTTAAAAGCACGTTTAGTGTGCTTAGTCATTATATTTATAACCCTTATATACTTAGTAGTTGTAAGTATTTAAGTCTTAGTTAGCCAAGATCCATGATTGAACAGCACTACCTGCGGCAACCATAATATCTTTTGCAGAGGATACTGCGTTTGCAATGTTAAACACCACATTGCGTGTTTTTGAAAAGCCCATATCAGCTTGTAAGCCAAAGCCTTCGAATGCCTTGATTACATGCCATACAGCAGCACGTTTAGCACGAATGCTAATCAATGTTGCAGATGTGAATGATACGGTTGTTACAGCCTCCTTTTTGTTGCCAGATGCCTTTTGCACAGCTGCAAGTGACATACCTTTAACGTTAGAAAGCAATGAAACTAACCAGCTCATACCTACTGACTTGACAATAGGGGTTGCGCTTACACCAGTAGATTTCGCTACAGCGGTGCTAACACGAGCTTGATTGCGCCATACATAGGCAACACATGCCTTTTTAAATGAGCGAGCTTGTTCATCTGTTTTAATGAAACGAACAGTTGAATAGATTGCATCATAGCCGCCAGCAATAAGTTGACGACAAGCGCGCTCACCGAATGCACGGGCGAGGTTAAACATTTTCGAGTTAGCCATGATTTATCTCCGAAAGATAAAGAAGTTAAACATACACAGTGGCCAAACCATGTATGCCGTTAAGATAAGAGCTTTAAGGCGCTCTCAAACCTTCTCTAATACCTCACTAGGACAAGAACAGTATGTTCATGTACCTTTACTCAAAGTAGTAGAGAAAGACCCATCCTTGGGCCTTACACTTCCTTAGAACGGGAAGTAAGCATCGTCTTCAGGACTCAACATTTCATCTAGTTGAGGCATGTACTTAATGTTGTTAAACTTATAAGCCAATAACTCATTCCTTTTATACATAACCTCGTCAAGGCGATCAGCCTCGTCAATAATGAGCATGAACTCCTTACCATCAAGCCACCACCAACGACGCATATAGTGTCCATAATCAGGATACACACGACTCATATATTCATTCGCTCTAGAAATACGACCAACATGTTCGTTGATATACTTCATTTCCAACAAATAAGAATCGTAACCATTTACCTTGGTCATGAGTGGACTTAATGTCAATGACGCCATAATGATTTGCATAGTATATTTCTCCGATTGAAATAGATAACAAATGACAAGAGGTTTCCCATCATCAGATGCACAGTTACCAACTGCACATGACATACCCTCAATTAAGAGGGCATGTTTCGGGGTTTACATTTGACCGAATAAGCGTTTCAGCTCGGCAATATCATCATCCATGAGATATTCTTGAGCCTCCTGATACCAGGTTTGTTCAACACCTGATATAGCTTCCTCAAACAGTATTGGATTTTTGTTATAAACGCTTTCATTGCCACCCCAGAACTTAGGGGACATGACTAAATCTTTACCCTTTAATTTAGAGTAACGATCATTAGCCTTGTTTACTTTGATAGCATTCCATGTCAACAATCCACCACCACAGTCACATGGCTTGTGTGCTTTCTTCAAGGCACGATGAGTCTTAAATACATCTGTGAAAGTATGCTGACAGCTATAGAAATAACCGACACGGCCATTTAAACGTACACAGCAAACCAGTTTATTGTCTTTCATAGTATTTCTCCGATAAAGAATTGATCTGAGGCGAGTTACCACTTTGGTTTCCCATCATCAGCACATAGATTACCAATCTATATGGACACACCCTCAATTAAGAGGATGTGTTTCGGGAGGGTTAAGCGTTATTCATCATTTCAATGGCTTGATCAAACGCCCAATGGAATGAATCGTTAAGCTCATATCCACACTCTGTAGCAACATCTTGACGAACACCAGTATATAAAATATAACCGACGTTACGTGCTGATTCTGTTGCCCAATAGCGTTCCATGCCATCATAATGCTCGATGTGAGACCATACACCATTGACACGTTCGTAAATGTTCCAATCGGAACAGTCACGTTCGTATCCAAGTTTGATGGTTGTTCCATCAGCCATTGCAGAAAGTAGTGCAAGATTACCGTCATAGAAATCATTAGTATCTCTACGATCATAATTATGTACACTATGGTGTAAATGCTCAAATTGAGTGCCATCACTAGCAACAACGTAGCCTCCGACGTACATATACCCACCGTGGTAGGATGTAACTTCGGACACTTCAGTGGCCATTCCACAATCCGT
>Ga0075163_10000510_pt1 | contig 49926 bp, 46 predicted proteins | sample JI1023141ADNA_FD_71478 | JGI IMG/M metagenome (GOLD analysis project Ga0075163, IMG submission 71478) | Wastewater effluent complex algal communities from Wisconsin, to seasonally profile nutrient transformation and Carbon sequestration -... | ecosystem: Engineered > WWTP > Effluent > Algae...
CGGGTAAATCGACGCTGTCACATGCGGTTGCAGCGCGCACCGGCTTGCCGCTTTACCACATGGACAAGATCCACTGGCTTGCGGGTTGGGTTGAACGAGATCGCGATGAAGGCTTGGCCGAGGTTAAGCAAGTTCTGGCGCAAGAGCGCTGGATCATTGATGGCAACTATGGATCGAGCCTGCCCTTGCGGATCGAACGGGCTGATACGGTGGTATGGCTCGATTATCCGACCTGGCGCTGTCTTGGCCGTGCGTTGAAGCGCTGGTGGCGGCACCGTGGTCACACTCGCCCCGACATGACCGAAGGTTGTCCGGAGAGACTGGACATGGAGTTTTTCCTCTACATCCTCATGTTCCGCAGCGGCTGGCATCGCCGCAATGGGCAGATCTTGGCTAACTTTGCAGGACAAGTCATCCGATTTCACCACCCCCGCGAAGCCGAACATTGGCTAGAAGGCCTTGGCTCTCAAGCGTAACCAATGGTGGTGGTAACCTGTCGGTTTACTTGACAAAATTCACCCCCTCCCAAACTCGTTAACCACCGTATCCCGCAGCGAGCCCCAATTGGCACGGGGTTTGCGTTGTCTGTCGGCAACCATGGCAATGGCAACAGGGATCGAGTTTATGATGAAGCGCACTCTCATTTCGGCAATCGCATTTGGCGCTCTGGCAGCGGCTGTGCCGGCACAGGCTGGCGGTTTTACCTGGGGCGGCAGCACCGGTGGCCATAAGCATTACAGTGGCTGTGGTCACAGCGGCACCACCACGTCGAGCACCTCTGGTGGGACGACAACCTCGACCACTTCGGGGGGAACTACCACCACGACTTCGGGCGGAACCACCACCACGACTTCGGGCGGCAGCACCTCGGGTGGAACCACCACTTCAACCTCGGGCGGGACGGCGGTTCCTGAACCCGGCATGCTTGGCTTGATGGGTGTGGCGCTGCTTGGGCTGGGTGTGGCCCGCCGGCGTCGCCAAAAGGCCTGATCGCCACATTCTTCTGAGTTTCAGTTGATTTACAGAGGCCGTCACCGGGTTATCCGGTGGCGGCCTCAACCGTTATCAACCGGACACGAATTTCCAGATTGGCGGGGTCAAGCGCAGCAGCGCGTTGAAGCAAGGTGCGGGCTTGCGCCAGATCGCGCCCGGCTCGGTACCGGGCATAGGCGGCATTGTGCAGCAGCATTGGATCTTCTGGCGATAGAGCACTGGCCCGGTCTGCAAGGCCAATTGCGGCTGTTGGATCACCTGCCATCATCGTTGCCCAGGCCAGATTTCCCAACGTCTGTGCGCTGGTGTCCAGCGCCACCAATTCGCGGTAGTGCGCTGCCGCAGCGGACCAATCGCCCAGCATAGCGGCCTTGTCCGCAGCGACGGCATGACGTTCGTACAAAGCGTATTCGGGTGAGGCGAGCTTTGCTGCCAAAGCTTCTGCCTCTGGTTCTCCCGCCGCATCACCAATCCGGATCGCGAGCTCCAGAATTGAGCGTTCGGGAAAGCGGGTCTCAACCAGCGGTTGTACCGTGGCGAATGCGCGGTTGGGGTCACCAGTTGCCAGCTGCGCCTCGGCGGTCAGACGGCGGGCCTGGGGATTGTTCGGCTCTTGCGTCAATACCTGTGTCAGCATGGCCCGCGCCTGTTCGGGACGCCCCTGACGCAGCATGGCTTCGGCATAGAGCAAGCCGTCGGGTGAAGCGGGAACGATCTGTGTCTCCAAAGGTTGGAGCATCACCAGCACTTTGTCCCACTGACCTGCTGCGGCCGTAACCCGCAGGCTCATCGCACCAACGTCGCGCAAACCCGGCGCAAGTTCTGCGGCCTTGGCAACCATCGCCGCTGCCTCTTTGGTTTGGCCGGTCCGTTCAAGCACATCGGCGGCGGCAAGAAGCGGCTCCGGCCGACTGGGGAAGGCTTTGGCCGCCCTTGCGAAGCCCGCCAGAGCTGTGCTGATTCTGGCCTCAATCGCGGCCAGATCGGCGGCGATCATCATCGCTTCATAGGAATTGGGAGCCAGCTGTGACAGCATGGCAGAGAGCCGCCCTGCCCCTTCGGCATCATTGGCGCTCAGCCGCAGTCGCGCATAGGCCGTGATCAGGGGAACTGACGGCACTTGGGTCAAGCCCTGCTCAAACCGCGTAATCGATTCGCGCGTCTGGCCCAATGCTGCCAGCGCTTGGGCACCAAGCCGCATGCCTTCGCTGCTTTGATCGGTTTCGATCATGCCCCATGCGGCTTGGGGATCGCCCTTGATCAGCTGCACCTCGGCCCGCATCTGATTGACCTCAGCCGCGCTGCCGCCTGCTGCGGCATAGCGATCGATGGCGATGCCCGCTCCCTCACCATCATTAAGCCGCAACAAAGTGTGGGCGAACAACTGCAGCATCGCCTTGTCGCTCGGCTGGTCATGCAAGCCCGCGACCAGCTCGGTTCGTGCCGCGCTGTAGTCGTGCGCCGCCAAATGGGCTTTGGCCGATGCAAGATGCTCATCCGGCGTAGTGGCACAGCCCCCCAGCACGGAGGCCAGCAGCAGAATGGCAGCAAGGCGTTGTCGGTTCATAGCCTTAACCATAGCGGCCAGGGCTGAAATTTCGATGAAAGCCAGGCCGCGTTCAGCAAAACTGGCCAAACCCGCCCTGCCCCGCTATGGGCCCGCGCTTGAACGCGTGTTGGAGTGCATGATGGGATTTCGTTGCGGTATCGTTGGCCTGCCGAATGTCGGCAAGAGCACCCTGTTCAATGCGCTGACTGAAACGCAGGCGGCGCAGGCGGCGAACTATCCGTTCTGCACGATCGAACCCAACGTCGGCAATGTCGGCGTGCCCGATCCGCGGCTCGACAAGCTGGCAGCGATTGCCGGTAGCCAGAAGATCATTCCGACGCAGCTCGGCTTTGTCGATATCGCTGGGCTGGTGCGCGGCGCGTCCAAGGGCGAAGGGCTTGGCAACCAGTTCCTCGGCAACATCCGCGAAGTCGACGCCATCGTGCATGTGCTGCGCTGTTTTGAGAACGACGATATCCAGCACGTCGACAACAAGATCGATCCGGTGTCGGATGCTGAAACGGTTGAGACCGAGCTGATGCTGTCTGACCTCGAAAGCCTCGAAAAGCGGGTTCCGGCGGCACAGAAAAAGGCCGCGCAGGGCGACAAGGAAAATAAGCTGCTCGCTTCAGTGCTGGCCCCGGCACTTGAGCTGCTGCGCGAAGGTAAACCGGCCCGGCTGGCCTGGCCGACCGACGAGGAAGAGCGCAAGGTCTTCGCTTCGGCTCAGCTGCTCACCGCCAAGCCGGTGCTCTATGTCTGCAATGTCGAAGAAGAAGCGGCGGCCAATGGCAACGCCTTCTCCGCCAAGGTGTTCGAAAAGGCCAAGGCCGAAGGCGCCAACGCCGTGATCGTATCCGCCGCAATCGAAAGCGAGCTGACCGGGATGGACGACGAAGAACGGATGGTGTTCCTCGAAGAAATGGGCCTCCACGAAACCGGCCTCGCCCGCGTGATCCGCTCAGGCTATGACTTGCTTCACCTGATCACCTTCTTCACCGTCGGCCCCAAGGAAGCGCGGGCATGGACTGTGCATCAGGGCGCCAAGGCCCCTGAGGCAGCCGGTGAAATCCACTCCGACATGCAGCGCGGCTTCATCCGGGCCGAGACGATCGCCTTTGACGATTTCATCAGCCTTGGCGGTGAGAACGGCGCCAAGGAGGCCGGCAAGCTGCGTCAAGAAGGCAAGGAATATGTCATTGCCGATGGTGACGTGCTGCACTTCAAGTTCAATGTCTGATTGAACCCACGGCTAACCACGCTTAGATTGCCCCTGATGCTGACCCGCCTGCTCCTGACCCTGCTTGCAGCTTGCCTGTCGCTACCGGCGATTGCGGCACCGGTCAGCCATGGCATGGCGAGCGAGCAGAACGCCCAGACGGCGGCGGGCGATTGCCACAAGTCTGCGCCCCAACCCGGCGATCATGCGCAAAAACACGAATGCATCGGCTGTATCGCCCGGTATGACGGTATGGCTGCCATTGATGCTGCTAGGCTGCCGCCAGAACCTTTACCAGAAGCGCAATTGGCAGCGCAGTACGCCCAAATTCGCGCCGGGCCCGATACCCCCCCTCCCCGATCCTGAGGACAACCGTTGACAGGCACTGCCTGTCCGCTTGCCCTCAAAAATAATCGGAAACGCGTTATGAAATATCTACTGATCCCGGCTTTGCTGGGCGCAACCGCTTTGGCCACCCCAGCCGTTGCGCAGGACCATTCTGGACATAGTGGGCATGGCCAAATGCCATCCACGCCGCCCCCAGCCCAACCAACTGCTCAAACGCCGATCGACCATTCCAAGATGGACCATTCCAAGATGGCTGACGATGATACGCACGTCACGCCGCGCGGTCCTGCGGTTGCAACGTCGTCCGAAGGCTCCGGCACCGCACGCCTCCCCGGCAAAGAAGGCGGAATGCACGGCCTGCACATCATGTCCGGCGACTGGATGCTGATGGCTCATGGCACCGTCTCGCTCCAATACACCGACCATTCCGGCCCGCGTGGCGATGACATGACATACGTCACATCGATGGCGATGGTCACCGCGCAGCGCGACACCGGTTGGGGCCGGATCCAGTTCAAGTCGATGCTGAGCCTTGAGCCGTTGATGGCCCCACCCGGCTACCCCAACCTGTTTGCGACTGGCGAGACCGCCTACGGTGATCCGATTGTCGACCGCCAGCATCCGCACGATCTGTTCATGGAACTCGCGGCGCGGGTCGATGTGAATGTCGGTCCCGGCAGTCTGTTCCTCTATGGCGGCCCGGTTGGCGAACCGGCGATTGGGCCGAGCGCTTTCATGCATCGCGGCTCGGCCAAGCTGAACCCTGAACCGCCGATCACCCATCACTGGTTTGATTCCACCCACATCACCTATGGCGTGATAACCGCCGGGTACTCCGCGCCCAAGTGGCAGATCGAAGCCAGCGCCTTTCGCGGGGCAGAACCCGACGAAGCGCGCTGGAATATCGAAACGCCAAAGCTTGATAGCTGGTCAGTCCGCGCATCGCTGAACCCCTCGCCGCGCTGGTCGGTTCAGGCGAGCTATGCCGAGATCAAGGAGCCCGAAGCCAGCCATCCGGGCGAGGACGAGCAGCGCTTTACCAGTTCGGTCCACTACGCCGATGGCAAGTTCTCAGCGATGGGTGCGTTCTCAGCCAAAGAGCGCGATCACGGCGAAACGTTGACGGCTTGGCTGGGCGAAGTGAACTGGGATCTGGATCGGCACAACACTGTGTTCGGCCGAGTCGAGAATGTCGCCAACAACGAACTGTTTCCCGATCACAGCGATCCACTACACGAGCAGACGTTCCGCGTGACCAAGTTTCAGGCCGGTTACGCTCGGCGGATACCGATGGGTCCATTTGAGCTCGCGCTGGGTGGTTCGCTTTCCGCCTTCGCGAAACCGTCAGCACTCGACGCGGTCTATGGTGATAAGCCATGGGGCTATACGCTGTTTGCGCGGATCAATCTGGGGAACTGAGGTATGGAAGAAGGGCTGGTCTATTTTGAGGATCTCGTCGTTGGTTCAAAGGCGTCCTTCGGGCGTTATGAAGTCACCCGCGAGGAAGTGATCGAATTTGCCACCAAATACGATCCCCAGCCCTTCCACCTGTCCGACGAAGCCGCTGCGCAGACGCATTTCGGGCGGATTTCGGCCAGCGGCTGGCACACCTGTGCGATGGTGATGCGGATGCTGGTCGACAACATTACTGAGCGTAGACAGGCTGGCCTAGGCTCACCCGGCCAGGACGAGCTGCGCTGGCTGAAGCCAGTCTATCCCGGCGATGTGCTGCGGGTGGAGAGCGAGCTGATCAGCAAAAAGCAAAGCCAGTCGCGGCCCGAAATGGGCAGTTTCAAATCCGAAGTGCGGGTGTTCAATCAGGATGACGTGGTGGTCTACTCGATGAAATCGATCGGGCTGATCAGGGTGCGGGGCAGCTAATCCTCCCCCAAGGGGGAGGATTACTTCCGCCCGAACAACTTCTCGATATCCCCATGCGCCAGCTTCACCCAAGTCGGCCGGCCATGGTTGCACTGGCCGGAGCGCGGCGTCACTTCCATCTCGCGCAGCAGCGCATTCATTTCCGCCACTGACAGCACCCGCCCGGCCCGGACCGAGCCGTGGCAAGCCATGGTCGCCAGCACCAGATCGACCCGCTCACCCAGCAAGAGCGCAGCGCCGTTCTGGGCAAGGTCATCGGCAATATCGCGGACCAGCGCCTGAACGTTGCCCTGCCCCAGCACCGCCGGAACCGCGCGGACCAGCAGTGCTGTGGGGCCGAACCGTTCGACTACCAGACCAAATTCGCCCAACACTGATGCTGCGCCCTCAACCCGGTCACAGTCCGGCTCGTCGAATTCGACCACTTCGGGTATCAGCAGCGCCTGACTGCGGTTCGCGGCAGCCTGCGCCCCGGCCGCCTTAAGCCGTTCGAGCACCAAGCGTTCGTGCGCCGCGTGCTGATCGACGATCACCAGCCCGTCTTCGGCCTCGGCAACAATATAGGTCTGCGCGACCTGACCGCGCGCCACTCCGAGGGGATAGGAAACTGACGGGGCTTGAATCGCTTCCTCGGCCCGCGCCGCTGGCAGAGCAGCTGGAGCGGCTTCATAGGCGCGCCAGGCCGGTGCCGCCTCGCGCACTGCCCCGCCGCCAAACAGCGAACCAAGCGCAGGAGCGATGGGCTCGGTCTGCCAATTGCCCATCGCTGGAGCCGCCGGAGCCTGCGCGCTGCGCTGTCCCGCACCCTCAAGCGCGTGGCGCAGGCCCGACACGATGAACCCGCGAACAAAGGCCGGATCGCGGAACCGCACTTCGGTCTTGGCCGGGTGGACGTTCACATCGACCTCCTCGGGCGGGACATCGAGGAACAGAGCCAGCACCGCATGGCGATCGCGCGCCAGCATATCGGCATAGGCCCCGCGCACGGCCCCCACCAGCAACCGATCCTTCACCGGGCGGCCATTGACGAACAGGTACTGGTGATCGGCCACCCCGCGGTTGTAGGTCGGCAGGCCTGCCACGCCAGTCAGCCGTGCCCCGGCGCGTTCGAGGTCAATCGCCACGCCATCTTCGGCCAGTTCGCGCGCGACGATCCGGGCAACCCGGACAGCCAGTTCTTCGCCCGCCTGCACCGCCAAGATCCGGCGGCCATCGTGTTCGAGCACGAACCCGACATCAGGCCGCGCCATCGCAAGGCGGCGGACCACATCGAGGCAGGCGGCATATTCGCTCCGGGCAGACCGCAGGAATTTGCGCCGGGCGGGCACTTTGCCGAACAGGTCTTCAACCCGGATCCGGGTGCCGGGCGGCAGCGCAGCGGGGCCTTGTTCGATCACCACGCCATGATCGACCACTCGGCGCCAGCCCTCCTGAGCCGAGCGCGGGCGGCTTTCCAGTATCAATCGGGCGACACTGGCAATCGAAGGCAAGGCCTCCCCGCGAAAGCCCAGAGTGGCGACCAGTTCGATCTGCTCGTCCGGCAGCTTCGATGTGGCGTGCCGCTCGAGCGCCAGTTCCATTTCGTCCGGGCTCATCCCGCAGCCATCGTCGGTCACTTCGATCCCGGCGAGCCCGCCTTCGGACAGGCGCACAGCAATGTTCTGCGCCCCGGCATCGATCGCATTCTCGACCAGTTCTTTGAGCGCCGATGCGGGCCGCTCAACCACCTCGCCCGCAGCGATCCGGTTGACCAGGCTTTCAGGCAGGCGGCGGATTATGGGCATGGCCACGGCCCTATCCCCAATCCTGCACAAATTCGAGACGGGGTGAGCCGCTTATGAGACCAATTGACACAATTTTTTAGCCTTTCGCCAAGCCCCCTGCTAGGGGGTGCGCTCCCACGCCAACGCAACGGCCTTTCGCAGCCGCGCGAGTCGCGGTATGCGGCGGTAAACATACGGATTTTTCAATGGCTTCGTTCCTCTCGCGATTCTTTAAATTCCGCGCACAGAACATGGCAATCGACCTCGGTACAGCCAACACGCTGGTCTACGTCCAAGACCGCGGTATCGTCCTCAACGAACCTTCGGTGGTCGCCATCGAAACGATCAACGGCGTCAAGCGCGTCAAGGCCGTCGGTGATGACGCCAAGATGATGATGGGCAAGACCCCGGATTCGATCGAAGCGATCCGCCCGCTGCGCGATGGCGTGATTGCCGATATCGATATCGCCGAGAAGATGATCGAGTACTTCATCAAGAAGGTGCACGGCAAAAACACGATGCTGCGCTACCCCGAAATCGTGATCTGCGTCCCTTCGGGTTCGACCTCGGTCGAACGCCGCGCGATCCGTGATGCGGCCAGCAATGCTGGCGCTAGCCAGGTCTATCTGATCCTTGAACCGATGGCCGCCGCGATCGGCGCCGATATGCCGGTGACCGAACCGGTCGGTTCGATGGTCGTCGACATCGGCGGCGGGACGACCGAAGTTGCGGTGCTGTCGCTGAGGGGCCTTGCCTATACCACTTCGGTCCGCGTCGGCGGGGACAAGATGGACGAAGCGATCGTTTCTTACGTCCGCCGCCACCACAACCTGCTGATCGGCGAATCGACGGCCGAGCGGATCAAGAAGGATTACGGCTGCGCAGTGATGCCGGCTGACGGGATTGGCGAAACGATCCACATCAAGGGCCGCGATCTGGTCAATGGCGTTCCCAAGGAAATCACCATTACCCAGGCCAATATCGCCGAAGCCCTGTCCGAACCGATCGGGCAGATCGTGGAAGGCGTGCGGATCGCGCTGGAAAACACCGCGCCTGAACTCGCCGCCGATATCGTTGATCAAGGCATCGTGCTGACTGGCGGCGGGGCGCTGATCCACGGGCTTGATGAATTTCTGCGCGAAGAAACTGGCCTGCCGGTTACCATCGCGGAAGATCCGTTGTCGTGTGTTGCACTCGGCACTGGGCGGGCCATGGAAGATCCAATCTTCCGCGGCGTGCTGATGACGGCCTGAGGCGGACAGGGGCGATGATCCGCGCTGCCGCCAACAGGACCTAGACCGGTGGTTTCGGCGCCTGGCAACCGGCGCCCGGGCTATTCGCGGCGGGCGCAGTACGGAACGTTTTTTGGCTATTTGATCGCGCTTGGCGGGGCCGGGATTGGCGCCGCGCTGCTGTTTGTCACAACCAATGATACGGCTGCATTCGCTGGGCTAAGGGCCGTTGCAGCCGATGGCGTGGCACCGGTGTCGCAAGCTGCTGCGGCCGGCCGAACTGAGAGCCAGTCTTTGCTGGCTGTGATTGGCGGCTATTTCACGCGCGGCAGCCGGGTTGCCCAGCTAGAAAAGGAAGTCGCCGAAGGCCGGGTAAAGCTGGCTGAACAGGCCGCACTCAAAGAAGAGAACGCGCGCTTGCGCGCCACATTGGGGTTGACCCAAGGGGATCTCAAACCGGTTGCGGTCGCGCGGCTGCTTGGTTCTACATCTTCTTCAACTCGCCGGTTTGCGACGCTCGGAGCGGGTGCCAGGCAGGGCGTTCAACCCGGTATGGTGGTGCGATCCCCGCTGGGGGTGGTGGGCCGTGTGCTGGAAGTCGGCAGTTCATCATCGAAGGTTCTGCTCATAACCGACAATGAAAGTTCGATCCCCGTGCGCCGCGCCGAAGACGGGGTGCAGGCCTATGCCACTGGGCGCGGTGATGGAACCTTGCAGATCAAGCTGGCAGTCAGCGGGTTGAACCCCTTCAAGAAGGGTGACGCAATCGTCACGTCTGGATCGGGCGGCCTGTTTCGTCCGGGTGAAGCCGTAGCAGTGGTTGTGTCACTGACCGTGGACGGCGCCATCGCCCGCCCGCTCAGTGACCCCGGGATGACCGAATTTGTCGTGGTAGAACCGGTCTATGACGAGGTCTTGTCCGCAGAAGCCAACAAGCTTCAGGCTGGTATCTGATGCCCAGTCCGCTGATCGCGCCAATCACCGACGTGCTGCGTGACTTTGGTAAGCCACGGATCAACCGCGCACCCTCACCTATTCTCGCGGTCAGCTTGCCGTGGCTGCTGGTCATGGTGGGATCGCTCAGTCCGACATGGCCGATCATCTCTTCGGCTCCGCTGGTTCCGCCGTTCGGGTTCCTGCTTCTGATCGCCTGGCAACAATTGCGGCCGGGTCTATTTCCGATCTGGGCGGGTCTGCCGCTGGGGTTGTTTGATGATCTCTATTCGGGTCAACCGTTCGGATCGGCGGTGATGCTGTGGTCGTTGACCATGCTGGCGCTGGAATTTCTGGAAGTACGCTTCCCGTGGCGCGGCGTGGTACTCAACTGGCTTAGTGCCGGCGGCATTATTACTGTCTATCTGGTTCTTGCCTTGATGGTCGCCAATGCTGGCGGTGGTTCGGCGGCGATTTCGGTATTGGTCCCGCAAATTCTGTTGTCGATCCTGGCCTATCCGATTGCCGCGCGGTTGGTAGGCGCAATTGATCGGTTCCGGCTAATTCCGATCATCACGGTATAACGCGATGCTTGGCGAAACCACTCACGTCAGTTCAGCAACACTCAAGAACAGCTTCAGCCGTCGTTCGATCTTTATCGGTGGATTGCAGGTTGGCGTCGGCGTCTTGCTGGCCGGGCGGATGGGCTGGATCGCCCTGATCCAGCGTGACAAATACCAGACCGCAGCGGAGAGCAATCGCGTCAATCTGACGCTTATTCCGCCCAGGCGCGGCGCGATTGTTGATCGCAACAATGCACCGCTCGCGTCCAACAAGATGGAATACCGGATCGACATTATTCCGGAACGCCTGATCGATCCGAAAGGTACTGTGACCCGTCTGGGCACGCTGCTGGGTATGGATGCAATCGCGCTGCGCGATCTGTCCGACAAGCTCGAGAAGGTCCACGGCTTTCAACCGCTTGGCGTGGCTTCGGGCATTCCGCCAGAAATCTATGACAAAGTGCTGGTCCGCCTGCCCGAGATGCCGGGTGTAGTGGCTGCGCAAGGGTTCACCCGCTGGTATCCGACCGGGCCTTCAGTTGGCCACTTGCTGGGTTATGTCGGGCCGGCCTCGGCTGAGGACTATAAGAAAGAGCGCAACCCGCTGCTGGTGACCCCCGGCTTCAAGATCGGCAAAGATGGGTTCGAAAAGCAGTTTGAGGCGCGTCTGCGCGGGCAGCCGGGGGCCAAGCGGGTCGAAGTGACCGCGACCGGCAAGATCGTTCGCGATCTGGAAATGCGCGATGACGTGCCGGGCCAGCCGATGAAGCTGGCGATCAACGGTCCGCTGCAGGATTATGCCGCACGGCGGATCGGGCTGGAAAGCGGCGCGGTGGTGGTGATGGATTGCGACAGCGGCGATCTGCTCGCAATGGCCTCGATGCCCAGTTACGATCCGAACAGCTTTTCCGATGGGATCGGCCGGATCGAATGGAAGATGCTGTCCGACGATGATCACGTACCGCTGCGCAACAAGGTGCTGCGTGGGCTGTTCCCACCGGGCTCTACGGTGAAGCCAGCAGTGGCGCTGGCCTTCCTTGAGGCGGGGCTTGATCCTTCGGCCAGCGTCGGTTGCGGCGGCGGGCTGCGCGTGGGCAACCGCGTGTTCCACTGCTGGAACCGGCGCGGTCACGGCTCGGTTGATATGGCCAAGGCGATCTATCAAAGCTGCGACGTCTATTTCTATCACTTCGCCCAGAAGATCGGGATGGAGAAAATCGCGGCGATGTGCAAACGGCTTGGCTTGGGCGAGAGCTTCGACCTGCCGGTTACCGGGCAAAGCTATGGCACGGTTCCAGATCCGGCCTGGAAGGAAAAGAAGTATGGCAAACCGTGGGCGATCTTCGACACGGTGAACGCTACGATCGGGCAAGGTTATTTCCAGACCAATCCGCTGCAGCAGGCAGTGATGGCCGCCCGGATCGCCTCTGGCAAAGCACTGCAGCCGCGATTGCTGTACGATGAAAGGCCGCAGCAGGCGGCCTCGCTCGGCATTTCTCAGGAGCACCTTGATTTCGTCCATGCTGCGATGAGCGAAGTGGTCAACGGACGCGGTACAGCGGGCAGAGCGCGGCTGCCAATCCCCGATGTCCTGATGGCTGGCAAGACCGGCACCGCCCAAGTCGTCGGGCTCAACATCTCAAAGGGCAAAGGCGGTCTTTGGAAGCACCGCGACCATGGTCACTTTGTCGCCTTTGCGCCGTTCGACAAGCCGAAATATGCCTGCGCTGTGGTGGTCCAGCACGGCGGCGGATCGGGTGCCGCCTATCCAATCGCGCGCGATGTGATGACCTTTCTGTTCGACCCTGGCAAAGCGATGGAAGCATTGCACGGGATGGAAAGCGGTTGGGGCGGGACGCCCCAACAACGGATGGCCGCACGTTATCGCTCGTTTGCGGCGCAGTATGGCGTCAATGCGCCCAAGCCCGCCGATGATGACGAGATCCAACGGCAGGTCCAAAGCACCGATGCCGCAGCGGAAGGACCGCGTTCGCCGGTAACCGAGGCTGCAGCACCGCCGCCAGAGCCGGATGCAGATGCCGCGCCCACTGCGGCGCCAACCGCAGGTCCGGCTCCCGCCCCCACCCCTTCCACGCCAGCCGGTCCGCAATGAGCCGCCGGATAGTCCCCGAAGCGATTGCGCGGGAACCGTGGGAGGTATTGCTGCCGCTGTTCGCGCTCAACACGTTCGGGTCGGTGGTGCTTTATTCTGCGGCGGGCGGGCGGCTTGAACCTTGGGCCTTGCTGCACATGATCCACTTTGGCGTGTTTCTGGTGATGGCCTTTGTGATCTCACGCCTCCCGCGCGAATTGTTCAAAACCGCCACCTACCCCGCCTACGCCGCTTTGGTGTTGCTGCTGGTCGCCGTCGACCTGTTCGGCAGCGTACGAGGCGGCAGCCAACGCTGGATCAACTTGGGCTTCATGATGCTCCAGCCATCGGAGCTTATGAAACCTGGGATCGTCTTGGCCCTGGCTGTCTTCTTCGATAGCCTTCCCCCTGCGATGACCCGCAGCTGGCGCGCCCTGTTACCTGCAGCCGCCTTGGCGGTGGTGCCGGTTCTGTTGGTGCTCATCCAGCCCGATCTTGGCACCGGGTTGTCAATCGCAGCAGGGGCGGCGGTGGTGGTCTTTCTCGCTGGCCTGCCGATCCGCTGGTTTTTTGGCGCGGGTCTGGCCGGAGCAGCTTTGGCTCCGGTAGCGTTCTTTACGCTGCTTCATGATTATCAACGCAAACGCGTGTTCGTGTTCCTGGATCCAGAAAGCGATATGCTGGGGGACGGGTATCACATCACCCAGTCGAAGATTGCAGTCGGTTCGGGCGGTTTTTGGGGCAAGGGCTTTGGTAATGGCAGCCAAAGCCATCTGGAATACTTGCCTGAAGCCCACACCGACTTTGCCTTTGCGACCATGGCAGAGGAATGGGGCATCGCGGGCGGCTTGTTCGTGCTGGCGGTGTTCTTGTGGACTTTTCGTTGGGGATTGCGGGTGGCCCGCCGCGCGCCGGACCGCTTCTCCAGCCTGCTAGCTGCGGGGATGACCTTCACGATCTTTTTCTACATGGCGATCAACATGCTGATGGTGCTCGGCCTTGCTCCGGTGGTGGGTATCCCCCTGCCCTGGATTAGCCATGGCGGGTCGGCGCTGATGACCAACATGATCTGCCTGGGCACGATCATGGCCGTCAACCGCTGGAGCCGCCGGGGCGGTTCCTTGCAAAGTTGAGCGGCGCAAAGCCGTAAGTCCAAGAAACCCCTTCCATCCTTAAAAACAGCCGCTATAGGGAGCGCTCCCCGACGAATCGGGGTCAGGAAAGTGGACGCATAGCTCAGTTGGTAGAGCAGCTGACTCTTAATCAGCGGGTCCTTGGTTCGAGCCCAAGTGCGTCCACCACTCCCCTTCGAAATCGATGTCGAATTGAGTTGCACCTTGTCCGGTAAAGCGGGCAAATGCGTCGATGGAACAAATCAGCACAACCCGCAGCCACGGTGGCACCCAAGGCGTCTACACACATCAGAGTGACACCACCGGCACGCTGATGACCTTTTCGGCGTTCGTGCCTGACCACGCGCCCGGCGCGAAGCTGCCCGTGCTGTGGTACCTTTCCGGCCTGACCTGCACTCACGCCAATGTCACCGAAAAGGGCGAATTCCGGGCGGCTTGCGCGGCTCATGGCATTATCCTGATCGCACCTGATACCAGTCCGCGCGGTGATAAGGTGCCTGATGATGATGGCTATGACTTCGGCAAAGGCGCTGGATTCTATGTCGATGCGACCGAGTCACCTTGGTCTACCCACTTCAAGATGCGCAGCTATATCGAGCACGACTTGCCTGAATTGGTTGCAGAACATTTCCCGGTCGACATGGCGCGGCAAGGGATTACCGGGCATTCGATGGGCGGGCACGGCGCCTTGACCATCGCGCTACGCAACCCTGAAAAGTTCCGCTCGGTCAGCGCTTTTTCGCCGATTGTCAGCCCGATCAATTGCCCCTGGGGACAGAAGGCACTGGGCGGCTATCTTGGGCCCGATCAGGCGGCATGGCGCGAATATGACGCCTGCGCTTTGATAGAGGATGGCGCACGCCTGCCCGATCTGTTGATCGATCAGGGCGAGGCCGATAACTTCCTCCACGAACAGCTCAAGACCGGTTTGCTGGTGATGGCCGCGCGCAAAGCCGGGATACCTGCGACGATCCGAATGCAGCCCGGCTATGATCATTCGTATTACTTCATCTCCAGTTTTATGGCCGATCATGTCAGCTGGCATGCGGAGCGACTAAAACGGTGACTGAGAGCGAGCAGCTTGCGGAAATCCTCACCGCCCACACCGGGCGCAAGGGGCCGCTGCTGCCGATCCTGCGCGATGTTCAGGCCGCCTTTGGCTGTGTGTCTTCTGAAAACGAGACTGCGATTGCCAAGGCGCTCAACCTCAGCCGCGCCGAAGTACATGGCGTAGTCAGCTTCTATCACGATTTCAGCGCCGTTCCCGATCCTCGACCCTGCATTGAATTGTGCCGCGCTGAAGCCTGTCAGGCGCGCGGGGTTGAGGGAATCGCCGCAGCGGCAGAAGCGGCGGCTGGTGATCGGGTTCGGATCAAGACCGTCTATTGCCTCGGGCTGTGCAGCGTCGGACCCGCAGCGCGCGTTGGTGGCGCCCTCCATGCGCGGCTAGACGAAGCGGCTTTGGTTCGCTTGGTGCAATCGGCATGAATGTGGTGCGGATCAGCGACGACGCATTGGCGCTAGCGTGCGGAGCCGATGTGGTTGCGGCGGAATTTGCAGGCGCAGGCTGGAGTGTTGAACGGGTCTCCAGCTGGGGCATGCATTGGCTTGAGCCACTGGTCGAAATCAACGGAATTGGCTGGGGTCCGGTCTTGCCCGGCAGGGTTGCGGAGATCGCGGAGGGCAAGGCTGATGACCTGTGCATCGGGCCAGTTGCCTCGCATCCTTTCATATTGAGTCAGCAGCGCCTGACTTTTGGCCGGGCGGGCAAGACGCGGCCGCTGAACCTGAAGGACTATGCTGCCACTGGAGGCTGGCAGGGTCTGACCCGTGCCCGGGCAATGGACCCCCTAGCGGTCGTGGCCGAAGTGGCCGCATCGGGCCTGCGCGGCCGTGGTGGGGCTGGGTTTCCAGCCGGGATTAAGTGGCAGACTGTCGCTTCGGCGCCCGGTTCTCCCAAGTATATAGTCTGCAACGCTGACGAGGGTGACAGCGGGACCTTTGCCGACCGGATGCTGATGGAAGGTGATCCATTCCAACTGCTTGAAGGCATGGCGATTGCTGCGCATGCGGTCGGAGCGGAGCGGGGCTATATTTACGTCCGCAGTGAGTATCCGCACGCCATCGCCAAGCTGAACGCCGCGATCGAACTGGCCGCAGAACACCTTGCCCCATTTGCCGTTGAAGTGCGGGTCGGCGCCGGGGCCTATGTCTGCGGTGAGGAAACCGCATTGCTCAATTCAATCGAAGGCAAGCGCGGCGAGGTTCGGGCCAAGCCGCCCCTGCCCGCGATCGAAGGCCTGTTCGGCTGTCCGACTGTGGTCAACAATGTGCTGACACTGGCCGCCATTCCGCATGTTTTGGTCGAGGGCGGCGCGGCGCATTATGACAGCCACGGTATTGGCCGCTCCAAGGGCACGATGCCGATCCAGCTGGCGGGCAACATCAAGCATGGCGGACTCTATGAAGCCGCGTTCGGGATCACGCTGCAGGAGCTCATCTACGACATCGGCGGCGGCACCGCTTCGGGGCGTCCAGTCAAGGCTGTGCAAGTCGGCGGACCGTTAGGGGCCTATAACCACCCGAGCCAGTTCCACTTGCCGTTCGATTACGAGGCCTATGCCGGTGCCGATGCGCTGATTGGCCATGGCGGGATCGTGGTGTTTGATGACACCGCCGAAATGGGCAAAATGGCGCGGTTTGCAATGGCGTTCTGCGCCGCCGAAAGCTGCGGCAAATGTACCCCATGCCGCATTGGCTCGACCCGGGGCATTGAATTGATCGACCGGATTCGCAGCGGCGGCAAGGCCGAGGCGGACGCCGTCGAAGCCCTCCCCCAGATGCGCAACGCGCGCAAGGCCGGACGCAGCCGCGCTGATGACCTCCAACTGCTTGAGGACCTGTGTGAGACCATGCAGTACGGCTCGCTTTGTGCGCTTGGCGGGTTTACACCCTATCCGGTGCGGTCGGCACTGAAGCATTGGCCGGAGGATTTCGAATGATCCTGGGCGCGGTTCTGGCGGGCGGAAAATCGACCCGGTTCGGCAGCGACAAAGCGGTCGCCGTGCTGGGCGGCGAAACGCTGCTGATGCGCGCGGTCGATCTGTTGTCTGGCTGGTGCGAGAAGGTGGTGGTTGTCGGCCGCGAAGAGGCCCCTGCTCCCACTCTGCCGGATTGGCATGGCTCCGACATGGGGCCGCTGGGCGGGATCGCCGCTGCGCTGCACGATGCACGGGATGAAGGTTATGCCGCAGTGCTGACCTGCGGAGTTGATTCTATCGACCTGCCGGAAAACCTGATCGCGCTGCTCTCCCCCGCCCCGGCCTATCTGGCCGATCAGCCGGTCGTCGGACTTTGGCCGATCAGCGCAATCAAACCGATCGAACAGATTTTGCGCGGTGATGGGAGGCATTCGGTTCGGGCCTTTGCCGAAGCCATTGGTGCGCGCGCGGTCGAGCTCGAAAGGGCCACCACCAATATCAACACGCCGGATGATCTGGCTGAGGCGGCGCAGCGCCATGGGCTATGAACCGCAAGCCGACTTCGGTACGCCCGAAGTGCAATCGGAAACGGCTGTCACGCTGACAATTGACGGGCGCACGGTAATGGTTCCAGCCGGGACTAGCGTGTTGCGCGCTGCTGCGATGAGCGGCGGTTCGATCCCCAGCCTGTGTGCGACCGATAGCGTCAAGGCATTTGGATCGTGCCGGTTATGCCTGGTCGAGGTTGATGGAATGCGCGGCACGCCCGCCAGCTGCACGACACCTGTGGCCGAGGGCATGATTGTCCACACCCAAACCGAGCGGCTCGCCCGGCTGCGCAAGGGGGTGATGGAGCTATACATTTCGGACCACCCGCTCGATTGCCTGACCTGCAGCGCGAACAATGATTGCGAATTGCAGGATACTGCCGCCGAAGTGGGCCTGCGCGATGTCCGCTATGGCTATACGGGCGCGAACCATCTGGGCGAGGCAACCGACAGCTCGAACCCCTATTTCGATTTTGATCCCAGCAAATGCATCGCCTGTTCGCGCTGCGTCCGTGCTTGTGACGAGGTTCAAGGTACACTGGCGCTGACCATCGATGGGCGCGGGTTTGCCTCCAAGGTCAGCGCGGGACAGGCTGGAGACGATTTCCTCTCGAGCGAATGCGTTTCCTGCGGCGCCTGCGTTCAGGCCTGCCCGACCGCGACCTTGCAGGAAAAGGCCATCAAGGAACTGGGCAAGCCCGAGCGTGCGGTGGTAACGACATGTGCCTACTGCGGGGTCGGCTGCACCTTCCGCGCGGAGATGAAGGGCGAGCAGCTTGTCCGGATGGTGCCGTGGAAAGACGGCAAGGCCAATCGCGGCCACTCCTGCGTCAAGGGCCGCTTCGCCTGGGGCTATGCCAAGCATCAAGACCGCATCACCACACCGATGATCCGCGAAAGCATCGAGGAGCCGTGGCGCGAGGTTGACTGGGCTGAAGCGCTAAGTTTCACCGCCGCGAAGCTGAACGCGATCAAGGCCGAATATGGCCCGCGTGCCTTGGGCGGGATTTCTTCCAGCCGCTGCACCAACGAAGAAGCCTATCTGGTGCAGAAGCTGGTCCGAGCCGGCTTTGGCAGCAACAACATCGATACCTGCGCGCGGGTTTGCCACTCTCCCACCGGCTATGGCTTGTCCAAGACCTTTGGGACCAGCGCAGGGACGCAAGACTTTGACAGCGTCGAGCAAGCCGACGTCATTCTGGTGATCGGTGCCAACCCGACTGAAGCCCACCCGGTTTTCGCCAGTCGGATGAAGCGACGCCTGCGCAGGGGTGCCAAGCTGATCGTGATCGACCCGCGCCGGATCGATCTGGTCCGCAGCCCGCATATTGAGGCATCACACCATCTGGCCCTGCAGCCAGGCACCAATGTCGCGGTGCTGACCGCGATGGCGCACGTTATCGTCACCGAGGGCCTCGCCGACGAGGCGTTCATTCGCGAGCGGTGCGATTGGGATGAGTACCAAGACTGGTCCCGCTTCGTTTCCAACCAGCGGCACAGCCCCGAAGCGCTGGAGGCAGTGACCCGCGTTCTGGCCGCAGACCTGAGAGCAGCGGCGCGGCTCTATGCCACCGGCGGTAACGGGGCGATCTACTACGGCCTTGGTGTGACCGAGCACAGTCAGGGTTCTTCCACCGTGATGGCAATCGCCAACCTTGCGATGGTCACCGGAAATATCGGACGGCGCGGCGTGGGGGTAAATCCCTTGCGCGGGCAGAACAACGTTCAGGGTGCCTGCGACATGGGCAGCTTCCCGCACGAACTGCCCGGCTATCGTCACATCTCCGGCACAGAGACGCGCGCGCAGTTCGAAACCGATTGGGGTGTGGCGCTCGACCCCGAACCGGGCTTGCGGATTCCCAATATGCTCGACGCTGCGCTCGATGGGTCTTTCCGAGCGCTCTACGTTCAGGGCGAAGATATCCTTCAGTCGGACCCCAACACGCACCATGTTGCGGCGGGGCTAAAGGCAATGGACTGCGTCATCGTCCACGACCTGTTCCTCAATGAAACCGCCAACTACGCCCACGTGTTCCTGCCGGGCAGCACGTTCCTGGAAAAGGACGGCACCTTCACCAATGCCGAACGCCGGATCCAGCGGGTTCGCAAGGTGATGGAGCCTGCGGCCGGCTATGCTGACTGGGAAGTGACACAGGAACTGGCCAGAGCCATGGGGCTCAATTGGAACTATGCCCACCCGAGCGAGATCATGGACGAAATTGCCCGTTTGACCCCGACCTTCTCCTGCGTATCGTTTGCGCGGCTTGAGGCCGAAGGCTCACTGCAATGGCCGGTCAACGAAGCCGCACCCGATGGCAGCCCAATCATGCACGTCGATGGCTTTGTTCGCGGCAGAGGCAAGTTCATGGTCACCGACTATGTGCCGACCGACGAGAAGACCGGCCCGCGCTATCCACTCCTTCTCACCACGGGCCGCGTGCTCAGCCAGTACAACGTCGGCGCGCAAACCCGGCGGACTGAGAATGTGGTCTGGCATGACGAAGACCTGCTCGAAATCCACCCAAGCGATGCCGAAAATCGGGGGCTTAAGGATGGCGACTGGGTTCGCCTCGCCAGCCGCACAGGCGAAACCACGCTGCGTGCACAAGTGACCGGCCGGGTGGCACCTGGTGTGGTCTATACGACCTTCCACCATCCTGCGACGCAGGCCAATGTCGTGACTACCGACTATTCCGATTGGGCGACCAATTGCCCGGAGTACAAAGTGACTGCCGTTCAGGTGCTGCCCAGCAATGGCCCGAGCGAGTGGCAGGAAAGCTATGCCAGCTGGTCAGTCAAGAGCCGCCGAATCTCAGCGGAACCGGCGGAGTAGCGACGGTGGATTTTGCCCGGCTAACCTATATGGCCAACCAGATCGCCCGAAATTTTGCGGCGCAGGGCGATGCCGCGGCGGCGCTGACCTGTCAGCACATCAAGGACTATTGGGACCCGCGAATGAAAGCCGCGATCTTGGCGGGGGAGCGCAGCGGGCTCGATCCAATTGCGCGCGCGGCAGTGGAGCTGCTGGAGAGCTGAAAGCGGCGAGCCCGCTGTCGCATTTCGGCAAGGCTCTTGCGGTCCCTTGGGCTATCAGGCGCTCAACCACAGGGGACCACCATGCGCCTTCGCTCACATGCTGCATTCATCACTGCACTCTCGCTTCTCGTCCCTTCAACTGCCCCAGCCAAAGCGCCAGCCAACCCCAAGGCCGAAATCGCCAAAGTATTGACCCGCCAGCTGAAGAGCGGTTTTTCACACCACAGTCAGGCAGAGATCAAAGCCGCGATCCAGCCGGTCGATATCAACGGCGATGGTATTCAGGATTACGCGGTCAATTTCACCAGCTTCGGATCAGCCTGGTGCGGCACTGGTGGATGCCGCTATCAGCTGTGGCTCGGGCGCAAGTCCGGCCTGCCGATCCGGGTGTTTGACCGGCAGATGCGCGATCTGACGATTGAACGGCGCGGGAGGCAGATCGTATTCGTGTTTGACTTCCACGGAAGCCATTGCGGCGGATTTGGGGCCGAGGCTTGCCCTGGCGAATTCGCGTGGAACGCCAAGCGCGGGCGCATGGTGCTGCTGCCAACCCCGGCCAAACACACCTCTCAAGCCAGTCCAATAGTCACTTTTTAGGTGGCGTGGCGGCTTGTGCTGCAAGGCATTTGGTGAGCGCATCGCGGGCTGTCAGTCCGCTATGCCATTCGCCGTGCATCAGTGTGCTGCCTTGATAGTCGATCTGGAAATCTTGCCGATCCTCGATCGATTTCAGCAGTGCTCCAGCCGATGGCACGGCAAACAAGACAAGCCCTAGTTTCGGCGCGGGGGTGAAAGTCATATTGATCCCACGCACGGTCTGTTTCTCACCTGATTGCGTCAGATCGAGCATGAATATGCCAGGATCCTTGCGTGCGGGGATCATTGCGCCAAAGAAACCCAGCATGGTAATGTCAAGCTTGCCGCCCCAATGGATCATCGTCACCCCGCCGTTGATGGCCCAGAATGTGGCGGCACACATCGGCTGGGGGTCACCGGGGTCGGACTGCATGAACGTCCAGACACCAGCGTTGAGCTTGCGATAGACCGGATCGTTGGCCATGCGGTGCTCATGATGCTTCTGTTGTAGCTCCATGCTTTCGGCAATGTAGTTGCGCCACGGCTCTGGAGGGGCCGACGCGAAACGCGACCCGCGATCATATTCGTAGTCGTCGTCATCGCCCTGATTGGCCGCAGCATATTCCGCCTCGTCGTAGTTCTGCTGCATGATCTGCTGCTCTTGGGCGCGCTGGCGCGACATATCTTCCTGATAGGTCGGTTGCGCGGCGAGCGGTGTCGCCGTCAGGCATAATCCCAGCCAGATCGAAAAGAATTTGGTGCTTCGCAACATGAATTGCCCCTCGTCGAATGTCTCATTTGGCCGCATGCCCGGTTCGTTCTGAACCGCGCCTGACAAAGCCCGTTGTCGCAGGAACCGCAGGGCTTTTTGACTGCAATGCTTGACCTGCGCCGCCAAGCTGGCAAGTTGCGCATCAAGACTGGTTGTCGAGGGGAAATGGGGATGCGCAAGGCCATAGTCATGGCGGCGTTGCTGGCTGGATCAAGCGCGCTGGTTGCCGGGTGCGATCGATCGAAACCTGCCGAGGTTGATGCCGCAAAAGTTGAACCGACTGCCTATCCTCAGCGGGTATTCTGGGGTGACACCCATCTACACACGTCCAATTCTCCCGATGCATTCGGGTTCGGCAATCGGCTCGATCCCGAAGCCGCGCTGCGCTTTGCCCGGGGGGAAGAAGTTACCTCATCCACCGGCGTCAAAGCCAAGCTGGCCCGGCCGCTCGATTTTTTGGTGATCGCCGATCACTCGGATGGATATGCGTCGATCAAGGACCTCTACAACGCGCCGAGGATGGCGATCACCCATCCGCTGATGCTGCGCTGGTACGATATGATGCACGCCGGACCTGAAGAGTCCCAGAAGGCGGTTGGCGAAATCATCACGGCAAAAGGCAACAATTCGTTGCCGCAGGAACTGATCAATCCAGAGGGCGCTGCGGAGCGGCTGCGCAAGAACTGGTTCGCCGCCATCGCCACAGTTGAACGCTATAACCAACCCGGTGCGTTCACAGCGTTCCACGGCTTTGAATATACGCTGATGAATGGCGGCAACAACCTGCACCGAAATGTGATCTACCGTGACGGCGCCAAGGAAGTGGCAGAGTTCATGCCGCTGGCTTCGTTTGGCACGGTCATTCCCGATGGCCTGTGGGACTATATGGAGGCCTATGAAAAGAAGACCGGCGGTAAGGCGCTGGCGATCCCACACAATTCCAATCTGTCCAATGGGATGATGTTCCAGCTTACCGATCCCAGCGGCGGCCCGATGAGCGCTGAATATGCCCGCCGCCGCGCTGCGCGTGAGCCGTTGGTTGAAATTACCCAGATCAAGGGGGATAGCGAAAGCCACCCCTTCATGTCCCCCAACGATGAATTCGCCAGCTATGGCGATGCTGGTTGGGAGCTAGGCAATCTCGACATGTCTGGTCTTACAACTCCAGATATGCAGCCCGGGTCCTACGTTCGTGAGGCACTCAAGCGTGGCTTGCTGATCGAAGCGCGAATGGGCGTGAATCCCTATAAATACGGGGTCGTCGGATCGACCGACAGCCACACCAGTCTGGCCACCGCCGATGACGACAACTTTTTTGGCAAGCACCCCGGCGCCGAACCCAAAGTTGGTCGGATCGAAAAATCGCAAGGCCTGGGTGAGCGCGACAAACGCAAAGGCTGGAACTATCTCTCCAGTGGTTATGCCGCGGTCTGGGCTACAGCCAATACTCGTGGGGCGATCTTCGATGCGATGATGCGCAAAGAGGTTTACGGCACCACGGGCCCGCGGATGGTGCTGCGCGTGTTTGGCGGATGGGATTTTAAGGCGGAGGATCTGTCAGGTGATTGGGTCAAAGCCGGGTACACCCGCGGCGTCCCGATGGGCGGCGAGCTTAAGCCTGCAGCTGGCGCGGCGCCCAGTTTCATCGTCTCTGCGCTGAAAGACCCGCAAGGGGCCAACCTTGACCGGGTGCAGATCGTCAAAGGCTGGCTCGATGGATCGGGTCAGGCTCAGGAACGGGTCTATGACGTGGTCTGGTCCGACATGGCCAAGCGTGCACCGGTTGGCGGCAAGGTTCCTGAAGTGGGCAATACCGTTGACACGGCGACAGCAGCCTATGCCAATTCGATTGGCGCACCAGTGTTGACGACCGTCTGGAGCGACCCTGATTTTGACCCCAAACAGCGCGCGTTTTATTATGTGCGAGTGCTGGAAATACCCACGCCAAGCTGGGTCAATTTCGATATGGTCCGCTTCAAGCTGAAGCTCGATCCCGCAATCCCGCTGACCCAGCAGGAACGCGGCTATACTTCGCCGATCTGGTACAAGCCGAACTGATCGAACATTTCTGGGAGGGAATGAGGAATGCGCAAGACTATCACTCTGGCGGCACTGCTGCTGACAACGACCGCGCTGGTTTCAGGCTGTGACAAGCTGGAGCAGGCCGTTGGCGGCAAGGCTGAGGTCAAGAATACCGCCTATCCTGAGCAGGTGTTCTGGGGTGATACCCATCTCCATACCAGCAATTCAGTCGATGCGTTTGGTTTTGGCACCAGACTTGGGCCGGAAGAGGCGCTGCGGTTCGCGCGGGGTGAAGAAGTCGAGGCGTCCACCGGAACGAAGGCCAAGCTGGCCCGTCCGCTCGATTTTCTGGTTATCTCCGACCACGGTGAAGGGATCGGCGCGACCAAGGCGCTTTATGATGCCCCGCGCATCGCGATCACCGATCCAACGATGCTGCGTTGGTACGATCTGATGCACGAAGGTCCCGAAGGGTCGCTGAAGGCAACTGGAGAGATGCTGGCGGCGCGGGCGAACAACACCATTCCCGCCGCGTTCAACGATCCCAAAAAGGCAGAATCACGGATCAAGAGCCTGTGGGATGACCATATGGACACGGTCGAACGTTATAACGAACCGGGCAAGTTCACCGCCTTCATGGGTTTTGAATATACCCTGATGGACCGCGGTAACAACATGCACCGGAACGTTATTTTCCGCGATGGCAAGGACCGGGTTTCGTCGATCATCCCACTTGATCCATCGGGTGAGTTGAAGATCGACAAGCTGTGGGATTTCATGGACGCCTATGAAAAGGGAACCGGCGGCAAGGTCCTGGCAATTCCGCACAATTCCAACGTCTCTAACGGCTTGATGTTCATGTTCACCGACCCGACCGGCGGACCGATGAGCGCTGAATATGCCCGTCGCCGCGCCGCGCGCGAACCGATCGTCGAAATCACCCAAATCAAAGGCGATAGCGAAGCGCACCCATTCATGTCGCCAAACGATGAGTTCGCTGGTTATGGCACGTCGGGTTGGGATCAGGCTAACTTGCTCGGCAACATCAAAACCAAACCGGGTGACTTGCCTGGCTCCTACGTTCGCGAAGCGCTGAAGCGCGGTCTGCTGATCGAGGCGCGGACCGGGGTGAACCCCTACAAGTTCGGCGTGATCGGCTCGACAGACAGCCACACTTCGCTGTCCACGCCAGAGGAGAACAACTTCTTCGGCAAGCATTCCGGCGTTGAACCCAGTGCCAAGCGGGCAACTGCGGGCTTTGTCCCGGGGGTCAATTCCGGCCGGATGAACTGGCAATCGCTGGCCAGTGGCTATGCAGCTGTCTGGGCCACATCCAACAGTCGTGAGGCCATCTTCGACGCGATGATGCGTAAGGAGGTTTACGCCACAACCGGGCCGCGGATGACGGTGCGCGTGTTTGGCGGGTGGGACTTCAAAGCCGCCGACCTGAACGGCGATTGGGTTAAGGCAGGTTATGCCCGCGGCGTGCCGATGGGCGGCACATTGAAGGCTGGTGGCACCGGCGCCCCCAGCTTTGTGATTTCGGCGCTCAAAGACCCGCAGGATGCCAATCTTGATCGGGTGCAAGTTGTCAAAGGCTGGGTTGATGCCGCCGGGCAATCGCACGAACAGGTGTTCGATGTGATCTGGAGCGAAATGGACGGCAGCCGCAAGGCAGCGGGCGGCAAGATCCCGGCGGTGGGCGATACGATCGACCTCGCCACGGCAACCTATCAGAACACGATTGGGGCGCCGACTTTGGCCACAGTCTGGTCCGACCCTGAATTCGACCCCAAGCAGCGTGCGTTCTACTATGTGCGCGTACTGCAAATCCCGACCCCGACCTGGATGGCCTATGACGCGGTCAAGTATAAGCTGACCCTGCCGCCAGAGATCCCTTTGAAGCACCAGGAACGCGCCTATACATCGGCGATCTGGTACAAACCAAGCTGAGGTCATGACGATCAACGATACCGTCCGGCGGCTCCTGAGGGAGCCGCTGGTTCATTTCCTGCTGGCCGGCTTGCTGGTCTTCATTCTGCTGTCCGGCCGCGCCCCTGACTTGGGTGAGCGGAGGATTGTGGTCGACGAGCGCGTGGTCGCCGGTCTGGTTGGCAGGTTTCAGGACAGTTTCCGGCGTCTTCCGACGAAAGAGGAAACCGACGGTCTGATCCGCGATTGGGTGCAGGATCAGGTCTACTACCGCGAAGCGCTAGTGCTCGGGCTGGATCAGGGCGACGAGGTTGTCGTCCGCCGAATGCGCCGCAAGATGGAAGGGATGGCGGTTGCCGAGGCGGAGACCCAGACTCCATCAGATGCTGAGCTGCAAGCACTGATCGACAACGATCCTGCTCGCTACGCCGAGGATCCGCGTATCAGCTTTGAACAGTTGTATCTGGGTGCGGACAGCCCCGACACGCGCAGGACTGCAGAGCAGCAGTTGGTCTTGCTGCGTCAGGGTAAATCGGTGCCGGCCTTGCCGATCCCGCTCCCCGGCAAATTCAGCAACGCCTCGGGCGCCGACATCGCTGGTCAATTCGGTGACGAATTCACACTGGGCCTGCGCAACTTGCCTGCGGGCCAGTGGAGTGGCCCGATCGCCTCTGGGCTTGGCCTCCATCTGGTCCGGGTGACCGAGCGCGGCGCGGCTGAACCGCCCAAGCTGAGCAAGGTGCGCCAGCGGGTGGAGAACGATTGGCGTGCTGCAGCGGCGGCCAAAGCGCAGGGCGATGCCTATTCCCGGATTTTGAAGGGCTATGACGTGGTGATCGAGCTGCCCAAGTGAGCATGCTGCACCGCTTTTGTTTTGCAGTGCTCATGCTGTTTGCGGCCCTGCCTGCGCAGGCCGATGAACTGCGCCCGGGGTATCTTGAACTAACCCAGCTCGATACTCAGCAATGGAAGCTGGTATGGAAAGCACCTGTGCTTGGCGGCCTGGCCACCCGCACCCGCCCCGCCTTTCCCGAATTCTGCAGCCAAAGCCCGCCACAAGCTCGGGTTGAAGGGGCGGTGCTGGTTGCCGAGAGCCGCCTTACTTGCACAAAGGACCTTGCCGGAGCGCAGGTTGGGCTAGCCGGAATGGACGCTGCCTTTACTGATGCCCTGCTGCGGGTTGCGCCGCTGGGCCGCCCAATCCAGACCACCCGGCTGACCCAGCAGACCACGATGGTGACCGTCGCCACAGTGCCCGACGCCTGGGAGGTGGCGCGAAGCTATTTCGTGTTGGGGGTAGAGCACATCCTGACGGGTTATGACCACCTGCTGTTCGTGATCGCATTGGTTTTGCTGCTCGGGCGGATTAGTCCGGTAATCAAAGCTGCGACGGCCTTTACAGTCGCGCACTCCCTAACTTTGGTCGGATCGACACTGGGGCTGGTCGGATTGGCCCAGGCTCCGGTTGAAGCGCTGGTGGCATTGTCGATCGTGTTTTTGGCGGTGGAGATCGCCAAGCAGAAACCCGGCGATCCAGGTCTGACTGAGCGACTACCCTGGCTGGTCGCTTTCCTGTTCGGGCTGCTGCACGGTTTCGGGTTTGCCGGAGCACTGCGCGAGATCGGCCTGCCCGAAAGCGACGTGCCAACCGCACTGCTGACTTTCAACCTGGGCGTCGAGGCCGGGCAACTGGCAATCGTTGCGGCCGTGGTCGCAATCATCGCGTTGACCCGCCGGCTTCGTCCACAGACGCTGCGTCCAGCCACTTTGACAGCGACCTATGCCATCGGCATCACTGCAAGCTTCTGGTTCATCGAAAGACTTGTGTCTTGAGCGACAGCCGCCGGATCCACGGGCTCGATGCGATGCGCGGCCTGGCTGCCTTCTGCGTCTTTGCGTTTCACGCCAATGGCCTGTTCGATGAAATCCCGAATGTGTTCGCCAAGGGCTATCTGGCGGTGGATTTCTTCATGATGCTGTCAGGCTATGTGATGGCCCGGACCTATGAAGGCCGTATGCAGGCCGGACTCTCGCCCGAAAAGTTCTTCGCGCTGCGGTACCGGCGGCTGTGGTTGACCATGGCGATCGGCAGTCTGTTTGGGATTCCCTACCTATGGCTGGTGGCGGGTGATCCGGCGCTATTTGCGATTGCTTTGGTTCTCAACCTGTTTCTGATCCCCTTCCCGCTCAACAACGAGCTGTTTCCGCTTAATATTCCGGCCTGGTCGATCTTTTACGAACTTGCCGCAAACCTGACCCACGTTGTTCTGTTGCGGCGGATGTCGACACCGTTATTGCTTGGCTTTGCCTTGCTGCTGGCGCTGCCGCTGGCCTATTTCACCAGCTTCAAGGGTGACGTCGATTTCGGTGCATTCAAACTACAGTTCGGGCCCGCGTTGGTCCGCGCGTTGGTCTCCTATTCAATCGGGGTGGTGTTGTGGCGCTGGTGGCAAGACGAGCCTCCGCTTAAGATTCCGCCAGCGCTGGCTATCATCGCCGCACCGCTCGCGATGACAACCCCGTTGGTCGCACTGGGTTGGGCATATGACACTGCCTTCACCTTGCTGATCTGCCCGCTGTTACTGGCAGGTGGACTGCGGATGCGGGGCGCACCGCGTTGGGCAGTGCTTTCCGGGATGGTCTCGTTCCCGCTCTATGCGGTACACATGGCTGTGCTGCGCAGCGGCTATATCAACCACACCAACCCATGGTTGACCACCTCCGCCGCGCTGGTCGCAGGTATTGCACTGACAGCATGGTTGTTCATCCGCGAACAGCGTGCCAAAGCGCGCGCAACAATTTGATCTGGAGACATACCGACCATGGATAGCCCGGTCCTCTACTCGCTCGACGCCGATGGCATTGCCACGATCACGCTCAACCGGCCCGAACTACGCAACCCGATTTCGGATCTCGACCTGATCGAAGCGCTGCTCGATACGCTGGCGAAGATGGAAGACGATCCCAAGGTCCGGGTCGCCATCCTGACCGGGGCTGGCACGGCGTTCTCCGCTGGCGGTAATCTGAAGGCCATGTTGCCGGATTCGGGCGGGCTTAATGCCAGCCTCCCAGCGCGTACCCGCCGCAACTACAAGAGCGGGATCCAGCGCCTGCCGCTGGCCTTCGCCGCACTGGAAGTTCCGGTGATTGCCGCTGTCAATGGTCCTGCGATCGGTGCCGGGCTCGACCTGGCCTGCATGTGCGATCTGCGCGTCGCGGGTGAAAGCGCCAAGTTCGCCGAAAGTTTCGTCAAGCTGGGGATCATTCCGGGCGACGGCGGGGCTTGGCTGATCCAGCGGATCGTCGGCTTTTCCAAGGCTGCGGAATTGACCCTGACAGGCGAGACGATTGATGCCGCCGAGGCGCTCAAGATCGGTCTGGTCAATCAGGTTGTGCCCGATGGCGAACTGATGGAAGCTGCCCGCGCCTTTGCGCTGCGGATCGCCTGTAATCCTGGCTTCGCGGTACGAATGGCCAAGCGGCTGATCTGGGACGCGCAGTCGATGAGCATTGGCCAAGTGCTCGAAATGTCCGCCGCGATGCAGGCCGTCGCTCATGCGACTAAGGATAATGCCGAGGCGGTGGGTGCGTTCCTCGAAAAACGCAAGCCGGTGTTCAAGGGCGATTGATCCACTGCAATGTGATTCGGTGTCTGGACATCACATTTTAATGTGATACCCAGTCAGCATGTCAAACACGATCATCGAACGCGTCCGCCGCCTTGTCACTGACGGGGGTATGTCGCGCGCCGGTCTGGCCCGCGCGGCCGGACTTCACGCCAACACCTTGCGCGATTGCACCGAAGAAGGGTGGAACCCCACTTCCGATACGTTGCGCAAGCTCGAACGCTGCCTGTGGGATAGCGACGAGGAGCCGGTGCTGGTCGGGATTGAAGAGATAATCGAAGAAGCCCGCAATGGCCGAATGTTCATCCTGGTCGATGACGAAGACCGCGAGAACGAGGGTGACCTTGTCATCCCGGCACAGATGGCGACCCCGGATGCCGTCAACTTCATGGCAACGCATGGCCGCGGGCTGATCTGTCTAACCCTGACCAGGACGCGGACCGAGCAGCTTGGCCTGGAATTGATGAGCCGCAACAACGGCACCCGCCACGAAACCGCTTTCACGGTCTCGATCGAGGCACGCGAAGGGGTGACCACCGGCATTTCAGCAGGAGACCGGGCCCGAACCGTTGCCGTGGCGATTGACGCCGGAAAGGGCCGCGATGACATTGTTACCCCGGGTCACGTCTTTCCTCTGATCGCGCGTGATGGCGGGACGCTTGTTCGCGCTGGCCATACCGAAGCCTCGGTCGATATCTCGCGACTGGCCGGGCTCAACCCATCGGGCGTGATCTGCGAGATCATGAATGAGGATGGGACCATGGCCCGGATGGACGATCTGGTGCCCTTCGCCCGTCGTCATGGCCTGAAGATGGGCACGATCCGCGATCTGATCGAATACCGCCGCAAGCATGATCGGCTGGTAGAATGCGTCAGCGAGGCCCCGTTCACCTCAGATTATGGCGGAGCATGGACCGCCAAGACCTATCGCAACAAAATCGACGGGTCGGTCAACATCGTGCTGCAGAAGGGCCATGTTGTTTCTGGCGAGCCAACTCTGGTGCGGATGCATGGAATCTCGATCTTTTCCGACGTGCTGGGTCAACCCGGCCCCCGCAAGCGCACCTTGCAGCGAGCCATGGATGCCATCGGCGATAATGAATCCGGTGTCATTGTGCTGCTTATGCCCAATTCACCCGATCAACTGAGTGCCGAAGTTGGCGGAACCAAGGGACCAGAAATGGATCTGCGGGCCTATGGAATCGGTGCCCAGATCTTGGCGGACCTTGGGATCCATGACATGATCCTGCTGACCAACTCCCACCGAAATATCGTTGCGATTGAAGGCTATGGCCTGAACATTGTGGGCGAACGCCCGATACCCGAAGGATAAACCCATGGCCAAATTTCTGATCGTCGAAGCCCGGTTCTATGACCACCTCAACGATATGCTGATCGCCGGTGCCAAGGCTGCACTGAAAGGCGCTGGGCACAAGTCAGAGGTGCTGACCGTTCCCGGCGCACTCGAGATTCCCGGCGCGATTGCGCTGGCTGAACAATCGGGCGAGTTTGATGGCTTCGTCGCGATCGGCGTGGTGATCCGGGGTGAGACCTATCACTTTGAAATCGTAGCAGGCGAATCTGCGCGCGGGATCATGGCCCTGACCATGGACGGTATCGCCATCGGCAATGGCATTCTGACGGTCGAGGATGAAGCGCAGGCGCTGGTCCGTGCTGATCCTGCTCAGAAGGACAAGGGCGGGGAGGCCGCCAAGGCTGCTCTGGCCCTATTCGCGCTGAAGGAAAAATTCGCATGATCACGCACCCTGCGATTGCCGGCATCCCGCTTGTACTGGGCGGCAACGTGTTCGGCTTCACCGCTGACCTCGACGCCAGCTTTGCGGTGCTGGACGCGTTCTATGAATGCGGTGGGCGGATGATCGATACTGCCGATGTCTATTCCGCCTGGGTCCCCGGCCATAAGGGCGGAGAGAGTGAGACCGTACTTGGCAAATGGTTCGCGGCCAGCGGCAAACGCGGCGAAATGCGGCTACACACCAAGACCGGGATGCTTGGCGGAGCTGAACTTTATGAACCGGCGCGTATCCTGACTTCGCTTGATGCTTCGCTGGAACGTCTGCAAACCGATTACGTCGATCTCTACTACGCCCACCGGGACTATGAGGAACTGGCTGTTGGGGACATTGTCAGTGCTTTCAATGGTGCAGTACAGACCGGCAAAGTTCGCTCGCTAGGCGCGTCGAACTTCACAGCAGAACGGCTTGCGGCTGCACTCGATGCAGCAACTGAGCAAGGCGCCATGGCATTCAGCGTGTTGCAGAACGAATACAACCTGGTTTCCCGCGAGGCCTATGGTGCCGAGCTGCAAGAACTGTGCACTGGGCGATCAATCCCGATGCTGCCATTCTTTGGTCTCGCTTCAGGGTTCCTGACTGGCAAGTACCGCACCGAAGCCGATCTCGGTAAATCGGTTCGTGGGCAGCGAATGACAACGTTGATCGAAACAGGACAGCCGATGCTGGCAGCGCTGGACGTTGTAGTCCGCGAAACCGGCGCAAGCCACGCGCAGGTTGCACTCGCTTGGCTGCGGGTTCAGCCTGGTATCGGCGCACCAATCGCCAGCGCTACGTCGGTAGAGCAAGTCCGAGAGCTGTGCGAATCAGCCAGCCTGAAGTTGACTGATGAACAGCTCAATCGGTTGACTTTAGCTGGCTAACTGCTGGCACTTGTCGCCGCGGCGGGCTTGATCCGCTGCGGCGAACAGTTCGGCATTCGGTGCCAGTCGCCGGTCAAGCACAATGCCGCGCACCGTCGGCGAGATAACCGCCTTGGTCCCTGCCGGGGTGGCCTGCCCTTCTCGCGCCAAAACAAAGCGAATGCCTTCTGGCGATTGGCTGGTGTCAAACACTGCGATATTGTCAGTGTTTGCCGCAAACACGGAGATTGAGACATAGCCCTGATTGGGGCTGGGTGCGGCTTCGATCAAAAGAGGGCCATTTGAAAGGTCATAGGCGCAGGTGGCATAGGCCAGATCGGGTGAAGGCCGCACAACACTGCGCGAGTTCTGGGTGGTGCGGCTGCCAAAGGCGAACTGGTTGATCAATTCTCCGTCCTGCGAGACCCGCTCCATCGCAATGTTCATCAAGAAGTGCGGGACGAACAGCACCAGTCCGATATGCCCGGCAACGGCGGCGACAATAAACGTCAAGATCAGTTTAGCGCGGCGGGTCATGCCTTGCCTCCGCAGTTCAGTTTGGTGACTTTGGGCATGGGTATCGTTGCGAAATCCGCCTGTGCCTGTTCATTGGGCTGGTATATCCGCAGGGTGATATCGTAGGCGCCAGCTTTGCGGGTTGAAGCCCACGCGGTTCCTTCCGGCCGCACCGGCGCCAGGATTGCGCTCCACTGTCCGCTCGCATCGGGCTTCACCTCGGTAGCATCGAACGACAACGCATCATCATCATTGAGCGGCAGATAGTTGTCGGCCGCATAGACCGTCACCGACCACCACTGACCCGGCAGAGCCCCGCCGGTGACGCGGTAGCTGCACTCTTCGCGCAGCGGATCACCGGCATCGTCGGTTTTCCGGGTGAAATAGATCGCCTGGCTCTTGTTCAGTGCCAGCAGCCCGCTGACCGCAACGCGGGCCCGCAGCCAAGGATCAGCGTCTGCTGATCCGGTTACCGAACTACCGCTCCAGCCGTTGTAATTTTCTCCGCCCATGCCCCGGGTGATCGCTGACCATCCGCTAAGGAGACCAACAATCAGCCCACTGGCGATTGTTGCAGCAATGGCCCAACTGGTCAGTTGTCTGGTGTCAGCCAAGGTCCATGAACTCCTTCAGTCCCATCGGCGCATAGGGGCCAATGATCAATTGCTCGAATACGCCGGTGCCTTCGCCATGCTTGTCGCTGGTGATCTTGCAGGGGAACTGGACGTGGTAATTGTCCATGCTGCCAGGATCGCACTGCATCAACCCAAAGTCCTCACGCTCCACCGCCAGTGGGCCATGCCACAATCCATGGCCCCATTTGGGTGAGGTGTAGCCGATCCCGCGCATCTGAAACCGGCCGAGCGGTTCGAAGGTCAGCGTTTCGGGGCCGTCTGGGCCCTCGATCACCAGTGTACCGCCATCGGGCCACCGGGTGCCCTTGGCCAGTGGTGAGGCCATTTCACCTTCGGTATCGATCAGCGCGGCGGCGTCCGCGCCATCGGGCGCGACCACTGCACGAGTGTTCCACTTGTTGCCTTTGGCATCGGCATTGACGTGGAAGAACACCGAACGGTCGGAGAAGTTGATCGGGGTCCATTGCCAGAAGAACCCGGGTACAACGCCGGTTCCGTGGGGCTGTTCGTCGCGGCTGCCAACCGGACGGACACCCCAACTGCGGTCGCGAGTCCCCGCTGTTCCCGGAGCGCAATCCTCGCGAACTCCGTCAACCTCGATCCAGCCGGTATAATGTCCGTTCTGGGTCATCCGGGTGTAGTCCATGAAAGTCCGCGGGCCGATCCGGTGGATAAAGCGCGGCTCTTCGATCGGAAAGGCGCGGCCGGTGAAGGTCAGGTCGGCTATCAGCCCTTCCCCATCGACCACCACTCGCAGCTTCTGCAGCGGCTCCAAAATCTCGATGCGGATCGGTCCGACCTGCAGATCAAGCCGTTCCATGCCCAGTTCTTTGCTTGCGTGCAGGTTGTACTGCACGCCATCCCGGATCGTCGAAAAGTGTGCGTCCATGACGTTGAGGTGGGGATAGACACCAAGCGCTATGGCGAAGAAACCCGACCCATCGGGGGCGTAGCCATTAAAGAAGTAACGGTCATAGAAATTTCGGTCGGTTCCGGCATAGGCCACCGGCTCAGGCGTCTGGTGCAACGGATAATCGTCGCCGCGGGTCAGAACCATCAGATCATACCTTTCAGTTTTGCCATGCTGCCGTGCTCCAGCGCCAAGGCGCAGCCGCCCCGGGCCATCGACAGGAAATTTGCATCGCCGCGTTCGGTCCGTTCGACAAAGGCCGCGCTGAACACTGCGGTTGAAACCCCGCTGAGTGCGCCCAGCACGTAGTCATGCCAGATCGCATCGCGGGTCAACGCGATCCCGCGAGCCGACATTTCATCGCAATAGAGGTCAAGCAACTCATCCTCGTGAGCGCGCCGCAGGACATCACCAATTCCGGTGCCCATAAAATAGCCGATGTCGGTCAGCGGATTGCCGGCAGCAACGGTCTGCCAATCCAGCACCGCGATGTCCTCTGCTCCGCCTCGAATATCAAACAGCAGATTGTCGAGCCGGAAATCTCCGTGGATGATGCTGCGGAACCCGCCTTCGTGGCCGAACCAACTGTCACGTACTTCGTTCAGGGCGTCGCAGATCGCCATGTACTCCGGCTCCAGAAGGTCCCTGTAGCGGTCGCGAAAGATCGTCTGGGCCTGCCCATAGAGCGCCTTGATTTGATCGACCTGCCCTGGCAGCGGTTTAAGCCATTCCAGATCGGTCAGCGCTGCATTGCCCCAACTGGGTGCATGAATGGCCGCAGCTTGCCGGATTGCGGCGCGGGCATCGGCAATCGTGCAGCTGGCCAGCTGATTGCCGCCGCGGGCCGGTCCCAGATCTTCAAAGATCAGCACGAATTCGATGTTATCGGGGGCAATCTCTGCGGCCAGCACCTGCGGCACCCGCATAGCCAGATGCGGCGCGATTTCGCGATAAAAGCCGACTTCCTTGGCATAGAGCCGAAAGGCTCCGGCTGTGCCCCGGCTGGTTTCATCGGCGGCAGGGAATTTACCGGCAACGGTCGCCGGTCCAGCGCCAGGTGGGTCATAGCTCAAGTGGAACCGAACCGAATCGCCAACTTGCCCGGTCCCGATCGCTTCCCAGCGGATTTCGGTGACCGCGCCATCCGCAAGCAGCTGTGCTTGCCGCAAACGCTCACTCAGCCATTCGGGCTGCACCGCATCAGGATGCGAAGGTATGGCGTTCATCCAGCTCCACTCTCTTGTCGTTTAACCGAACGGCTAAACCACAAGAGCGAAGCTGGCAACCGTTCAGCTCAGGCGGCCGAACGCGCCTGCCCCGGCATAGTGCGCGGCGTCACCCAGTTCTTCCTCGATCCGGATCAGCTGGTTGTATTTGGCGAGCCGGTCCGACCGGGCAAGACTGCCGGTTTTGATTTGCCCGCAGTTCGTCGCAACCGCCAGATCGGCGATGGTCGAATCTTCGGTTTCACCCGAACGATGGCTCATCACCGCGGTATAGCCGTTGCGGTTGGCAATGCTGACCGCGTCGAGCGTTTCCGAAAGCGTGCCGATCTGGTTGACCTTGACCAGCAGCGAATTGGCCAGGCCCTGCTCAATGCCCATGGTAAGGCGCTTGGGGTTAGTAACGAACAGATCGTCGCCGACCAGCTGGACTCTGTTGCCGATTTTGTCGGTGATCGCCTTCCAGCCGATGAAGTCGTCTTCGCCCATGCCGTCTTCGATCGAAACGATCGGGTAGTCAGCACAAAGAGCGGCGAGATAGTCGGCCATCTCGACCGGGCTGAGCGAGAGGCCTTCGCCGCTGATCTCGTATTGGCCATTCTTGAAGAACTCGGTCGCCGCGCAGTCGAGCGCTAGCTTGATTTCGGTATCGGTGTTGAACCCGGCCTTAGCCACCGATTCCATGATGAAATCTAGCGCAGCGCGGGTGCTCGACAGGTTCGGGGCAAATCCGCCTTCATCGCCGACCGCCGTCGCTAGGCCCTTGTCATGCAGACCCTTTTTCAGCGTGTGGAAAATCTCGCTGCCCCAGCGGACCGCTTCAGCCAGGGTCGGAGCGCCGACCGGCATGATCATGAATTCCTGAAAATCGATTGGATTGTCGGCATGTTCGCCGCCATTGATGATGTTCATCATCGGCACCGGCAGTACATGCGCAGAAACCCCGCCGATGTAGCTGTAGAGCGGAAGCCCGCGCGCCGCAGCGGCTGCCTTGGCCACTGCCAGCGATGTGCCAAGGATCGCATTAGCGCCGAGCCGAGCCTTGTTGTCGGTCCCGTCCAGTTCGATCATCCGCGCGTCAAGATCGCGCTGATCCTCGGCGTCAAAGCCGAGCAAGGCGTCGCTGATCTCGGTATTGACGGCTTTGACAGCCTGCAGCACGCCCTTGCCGAGATAGCGCTTCTTGTCGCCATCACGCAGCTCGACCGCTTCATGCGCGCCGGTTGACGCGCCAGAGGGAACCGCGGCCCGACCAAAGCTGCCATCTTCCAGCAGGATATCGACTTCAACCGTGGGATTGCCTCGGCTGTCGAGTACTTCGCGGGCGTGAATATCGATGATCGCGGTCATGGCGGACTTGCTCCTGCTAGGCTGATGGCGGCTCATTAGCAGGCGGGTCTTGGCAGGCAAGTTGCAATGCAGCAATTTGGGCAGCATAGTGACCACTTGCGAAGCGCATCGTGCGCTCCCACATTCGTATTCCGCCCACCCCCCGGGCACAGAAAGGGTTCAAGCCATGGCCAAGACCACCACCGAAACCGTCAAGACCACCGCTGCCAAAAAGCCAGCCGCCGCCAAGAAGCCCGCTGCTGCAAAGGCAGCCGCCAAGGCTGCCGCCGCTGCACCTGCTGGTGAGGCCAAAGCCAAGTTCACCAAGGCGATCGAAGAAGCCCGCGCCGGGGCGACTGCACTGACCAAGGAAGCCTCGGCCAAAGCTGGCGCCTACAAGGAACAGATTTCAGCCAAGAGTGGCGACTGGGTCGATGAAGCCAAGGATCTGGCCGGACAGGCCAAGGTCCGCGCGTCCGATCTCGCCGTCGAAGGCAAGGCCAAGACCAGCGACGCAATCGCCAGCCTGGGCCAGATCGTTGCCGACAACGCCGGAACCATCGACGAAAAGCTTGGCGCGAAATACGGCGATTATGCCCGCACCGCCGCCCGCACGATGCAGGAAACCGCCGCAAAGATCGAGGCAAAGGACATCAACGAGCTGGGCGATGACGCCAAGCAGTTTGTCCGCAAAAGCCCGGCGATGGCACTCGGCATTGCCGCCGTGTTCGGATTTCTGGTGTCGCGGCTGTTCAAGGGTGGATCGAACGAAGCTTGATCCTGCGCTGCTTGCCGGACCATGGCAGATGACCACCCCCCGCTGACTGTCGAAAACGCGGCCGAACGCTCGCTGGTGGATGACGTCCGTCAACTCGCCAGCGACGGGCGGACCTTGCTGGAAGCGGAATTGGCTTATCAAAAGTCCCGCGCCTTGGTTGCGGGGCAGGCTGCCAAGGGTGTGGCCGGCTGGGGCGCTTTGGCGCTTGCACTGGTGTTCTTTGCGCTGATGGCTTTGGTGTTGGGACTGGTGCTGGTGCTGGCCGAAGCGATCGGGGCGCTCTGGGCGACGATCGCAGCTTTTCTGGGGCTGCTTGCGTTTGCCGCGTTGTCTGGATGGTTCGCGCTACGCCGCTGGCAGCGCGCCTCGGCGCAATTGACTGACGCTGAGGGGCAACCGTGAGCAAGGCCGAAGACCAACTCGCACAGGATCGCAGTTTGCGTGGAACGACGCGCGGGCTGTTCGATACGCGGGTCGCCCAGGTCAAGGCTGATCTGGCCGCGCGCAGTATCGGCGGTAGGGTCAAGGCAAAGGCGCAAAGCGAAGCGTTCAAGGCGCTAGATACCGGCATCGACGTTGCCAAAGAAAGCAAGGGCATCATCGCCGCGACAGCCGGAGCGCTGCTGGTTTGGGTGTTCCGTGCTCCGCTGTTCAATTTCGCCAAGGAACTATTCGCGCCAGCCTTGGTTCAGGATCCCGAGCCTATTGCCGACGTGCATCAGGATGAGGAGCCAGCAGCGTGAGTGATGTCGATAGCAAACGTGCCAGAATCCAGAGCCGGGTCGAAGCCTCGCAAGAGCGACTGAAGCGCGAAAGCGATCAACTGCCTGCCCTGCCCCCGCGCGCTGCGCCGGCTGATGCCTATCCGCCCGAAGGTTTTAAATCATTGGCCAAGGAGCATCCATGGCTGCTAGTGGCCGCAGGTGCTGGGGCAGGATTGCTGGTGGGAGCATTGCTGCCCAAACGCGCTGGATCGAAGCTGGGTGGCCGTACGCTGGCACTTGCAACCGCCGGGGCCGAATTGGCGATGGCGCTCAGCCGTAATGCCCGCGATGTGGCGAGCGACAGTGCCCGCGAAGGGCTGCAGCGGATCGAAGATAGCACTGCGCCGCTGCGTCGCCGGGCCGGGTCCGCTGCCGCCAACAGCACCCGCAATGCCCGTTCTACCGGAATCCGGATTGCTGGCGAAGCGATCAAGCTTGCATCACGGCTGAGGAAGTAGCTCCGCTTACGACCTTGGTGGCACTTGCCTTAAGGATAAGGCGCGATTATGCGCGCGCTTTCCCCTCCCCCCAAGGTATTCGATATGAGCGAACAGAAACTCCACCTTGTGATCGGCGGCCGGGTCAAAGACCCGCAGACGCTGGAATTCGAAGATCTTGATAGCATGGACTATGTCGGGATGTTCCCGGACTATGCCAGCGCTGAGGAAGCCTGGCGCAGTGCCGCGCGGCGCACGATTGACGATGCCGAGATGAAATATGTGGTGGTGCACCTGCACCGCCTGGTTCAGCCTGATATGCTGAAGCGCTGACCAAAAAAAGGCCCCGGTACGCGGGGCCTTTTTGTTGATTCAGATGAACTCTATCTTGTCGACAACATAGAACCGGTCGCCCGCTGGCACCGAAACCTCGATCTCTTCTTCAACCTTGCGACCGATCAGAGCCTTGCCGAGCGGCGAGTTGTAACTGATCCGGCCCATCTTCGCATCAGCCTCATAGGGTCCGACGATCTGGTATCGCACCGGCTTGTCATCATCGTCGAGCAGGGTCACGGTCGCGCCGAAAATGATCTTGTCACCCGACAGCGTGGTCGGATCGACCAGCTGGGCCCGGCTGACCTTGTCTTCCAGATCGGCGATCGACATTTCGACCTGACCCTGGCGTTCCTTGGCGGCATGATACTCGGCATTTTCCGAGAGGTCGCCGTGCGCGCGCGCTTCCTCGATCGCGTCGACGATCTTGGGACGCTCTTCGCGCAGAGCCCTGAGCTCAGCGATCAGGCGCTCATAGCCCTCTGCCAGCATTGGCAGCTTCTCGATACTTGCCATCGTTCCCTGTCCTCCTGCCACGCTTTCCCAGAGACTAGGACGCAGGTCCCGCGCCTTTGGCTACGGGTTTTGTCCGGTCGCTTGTTGCGGGAAAGCGCGAAGTGTCAGTTGCTGTAATAGTCCTGCAATGACCGCACTTCAAGACTCGTATTTTGCATTGCAGCAATCGCCTCTGCCGCAGCCACCGATGCGGCAGCGGTCGTATAGTACGGAACCCGGCCGGTCAGCGCGGACCCGCGGATCGATTGCGAGTCCTTCAGGCTCTGCCAGCCTTCGGTGGTATTGAAGATCAAAGTCACATCACCGTCGATGATCTTGTCGACGATATGCGGGCGCCCTTCGGCCACCTTGTTGACCCGCTCAACCGGCAATCCGGCTTCGGCCAGGAAGCGCTGGGTGCCGCCGGTTGCAATCACGGTGAACCCGTTGTCGATCAATTGCTTGACCGCAGGCAGGATCACCGTCTTGTCGCTGTCCTTGACCGAAACAAAGGCCGTCCCGCCGGTCGGCAAGCGGGTTCCCGCCCCCAGCTGGCTCTTGGCAAAGGCAACCGCGAAAGTGCTGTCGATCCCCATCACTTCGCCGGTCGATTTCATTTCCGGTGAAAGCACAGGATCGACTCCCGGGAAGCGCGCGAAGGGGAACACGGCTTCCTTGACTGCCATGTAATCAAATTCGCGCTTGAACGGCGGGAAAGTGCTGAGCTTTTCGCCCGCCATCACCCGCGCGGCGATCTTGGCGACTGGCTGTCCGATTGCCTTGGCAACAAACGGCACCGTCCGGCTGGCGCGCGGGTTCACTTCGATCAGGTAAACGTCGCCGTCCTTGACCGCGAACTGGATGTTCATGAGCCCTTTGACGCCGAGTGCGAGCGCCAGCAATTCCGCCTGCCGCTCCATTTCGGCGATAATCTCGGCCGGCAGGCTATAGGGCGGGAGAGTGCAGGCGCTGTCGCCCGAATGGATCCCGGCTTCTTCGATGTGCTGCATTACGCCTGCAACGACGACCTGCTGCCCATCACACAGCGCATCGACATCGCATTCGATCGCATCACGCAGGTACTGGTCGATCAGCACCGGACTATCGCCCGAAACTGAAACGGCAGTGGTAATATAATCATCAAGCTGCGCCACCGAATCGACGATTTCCATCGCCCGGCCGCCCAGCACGTACGAAGGCCGCATCAGGACCGGGAAGCCGATCCGGTTGGCCACGGCGACCGCTTCATCGCGGCTGCGCGCGATGCCGTTAAGCGGCTGCTTGAGCTTCAGATCGTTGACCAGCTTGGAAAAGCGTTCGCGGTCTTCGGCAAGGTCGATCGCATCGGGTGATGTGCCAAGGATCGGAATACCGGCGTCTTCCAGCGTCTGCGCCAGCTTCAATGGGGTCTGCCCGCCGAACTGGACGATCACGCCGACCAGAGTGCCGTTTTGCTGCTCGACGCGCAGGATTTCCAGCACGTCCTCACCGGTCAGCGGCTCAAAATAGAGCCGGTCTGACGTGTCATAATCGGTGCTGACCGTTTCCGGGTTGCAGTTGATCATGATCGTTTCATAGCCGGCCTCTTCCAGCGCGAAGCAGGCGTGGCAGCAGCAATAGTCGAACTCGATCCCCTGCCCGATCCGGTTGGGTCCGCCGCCCAGAATGACGATCTTTTTACGATCCGTCGGTGCGGCTTCGCACTCCGGCTCGCCAAACATCGGGGCTTCGTAGGTCGAATAGAGATAGGGCGTGATCGCCTCAAATTCGGCGGCGCAGCTATCGATCCGCTTGAACACCGGGTGGACGCCCAGCTTGGTGCGCAGCTCACGCACTTCGTCCTCGGTCGTCGCGCCAGCCATCGCCCGCAGCGCATCGTGGAGCAAGCCAGAACGCCGCGCGGCGAGCGTTTCGCCAAGCCCGCCAGCCACGCCAACCCCGCGCACGGCGAGGATCGCCAGGCGCTTGTCGGAAAAGCCCATGGCTTTGAGCCGGCGCAGACCGGCCGCGTCGTTGGGCAGGCCGTCTTCCATGATCTTGGCTTCTTCGGCCACGATCTCTTCGATGTGCCGCAGGAACCACGGATCAAAGTGCGTGATCGCCTGGACTTCTTCCATCGTGAAGCCTTCGCGGAAGGCCTGCGCAATGATCAGGATCCGGTCCGGCGTCTGCTTCGACAGTGCCGCCGTCACCGCATCGCGCCCGGCCCCTTCAAGGCTGAGCATCCGGTTGAAGCCGTCGAGCCCGGTTTCCAGACCGCGCAGCGCCTTCTGCATCGATTCCTTGAAGTTGCGGCCAATCGCCATCACTTCGCCAACCGATTTCATCGCGGTCGACAGCAGCGGCTCGGCGCCCTTGAACTTTTCAAAGGCGAACCGGGGGATCTTGGTGACGACGTAATCGATGCTCGGTTCAAACGAAGCCGGGGTTGCGCCGGTGATCTCGTTGGTCAGCTCGTCCAGCGTGTAGCCGACCGCCAGCTTGGCCGCGACGCGGGCAATCGGGAAGCCGGTGGCCTTTGAGGCGAGCGCGGATGAGCGCGAGACGCGCGGGTTCATCTCGATCACGATCAGGCGGCCATCCTTGGGATTGACCGCGAACTGCACGTTCGATCCGCCGGTTTCGACGCCAATCTCACGCAGCACCGCCAGGCTGGCATTGCGCATGATCTGGTATTCCTTGTCGGTCAGCGTCAGCGCAGGGGCGACAGTGATCGAATCCCCGGTGTGGACCCCCATCGGATCGACGTTTTCGATCGAGCAGATGATGATGCAGTTGTCCTTGCGGTCCCGCACCACTTCCATCTCATACTCTTTCCAGCCGAGCAGCGATTCTTCGATCAGCACTTCGGTGGTGGGGCTGGCGTCGAGGCCCGAGCGGACGATCGTTTCAAACTCAGCCTTGTTATAGGCCACCCCGCCCCCGGTCCCGCCGAGCGTAAAGCTGGGCCGGATGATCGAGGGCAAGCCGGTGCGTTCCAGCACCGCAAAGGCCTCATCAATGTTGTGCGCCACGCCGCTGCGCGCGCTTTCGAGGCCGATCTTGTCCATCGCATCGCGGAACCGCAGGCGGTCTTCGGCCTTGTCGATCGCATCGGCATCGGCGCCGATCATCTGGACGCCGTACTTTTCCAGAGTGCCATCATTGAACAGCGCCAGCGCGGTGTTGAGCGCGGTCTGCCCGCCCATCGTTGGCAGGACGGCGTCAGGGCGTTCCTTCTCGATGATCCGGGCGACCACATCGGGCGTAATCGGCTCGATATAGGTCGCGTCGGCCATGTCCGGATCGGTCATGATCGTGGCGGGGTTGGAGTTGACCAGGACCACCCGGTACCCCTCCTCCTTCAGCGCTTTGATCGCTTGCGTTCCGGAATAGTCAAACTCGCAAGCCTGCCCGATAATGATCGGACCAGCGCCAATGACGAGGATCGAGGAGATGTCAGTGCGTTTGGGCATAATTAATTCAAACTCTCAGCGGAAATGATGCGCACCTGATTGTCTGTGGGGTCTTTGAGCAGGCCAAGAAAGATATGCCCGCCAATTCCGATTTTGTGCTGCAAAATCCAATTCCAAAATCTCGGCAAATCCGCGAGCAACTCAGCTTTGCTTTTCTCAATGTCGTTGCCAAGCCGCTCGATATACGGGTTCCATTCGTGCAGCCACTTATGAGAACGTCTGTAGATATCTCTGACTTGATCGACCGCCAAATTAATGTCGGGACAGGCGACCATGTGATGCTTCACCGCTGGATCACTGCCTTCAGGTGGGTTCTCTCGCCGAAATGACTCGGGGAAAACCAAAGTTTCTCTTCGTTTCAATCTAATAAAGATATTGTCTGCGTTCCATTGCCCCCGAGCATCGCGTGGCACTTCTTTGAAGGCTTGGTCAAAGGCGACCAAGCAACCGAACGCGACGCCTTCTATCGACTTACGCAAGTGAAAGGCAGCTGTTTCAAAGGCAGCAAAACCAGATTCACTGTTTAGGTTGAGGCCTTCGACAATCTCAAATCTGGCGCGAACGTTCGTCATGAGCGTCAAATACAAGTCCTTTGGTTGGGTTTGTACCTTCCTCGTCACCCCAACATCCCCACAAACCGCTCAAACAGATAGAAGCTATCCATCGGCCCCGGACTGGCCTCAGGGTGATACTGCACCCCGAACGCACGCTTGCCCTTGATCGCGATGCCGCAGTTGGAACCGTCGAACAGCGAGACGTGGGTTTCCACCACTCCATCCGGCAGGCTTGCCCCATCGACAGCGAAGCCGTGGTTCATAGAGGTAATCTCAACCACACCGTCTTCCAGCCGCTTAACCGGGTGGTTGGCGCCGCGGTGGCCCTGGTGCATCTTGATGGTCTTGGCGCCCGCTGCCAAGGCCAGCATCTGGTGGCCCAGACAAATCCCGAACACCGGAATGTCGCGTTCCAGCAGGCCCTGAATGACCGGCACCGCATAGACCCCGGTGGCCGCCGGATCGCCGGGGCCGTTGGAGAGGAATACGCCGGCGGGCTCCAGCGCCAGCACATCGGCCAGCGCCGTGTTGCCCGGCACCACCGTCACATGCGCCCCGGCATGGTCAAGGCTGCGGAAGATGTTGTCCTTCGCGCCGAAATCCATCGCGACCACCCGTGGCCTTTTCCCCTCACTTCCGTTCGCATCGAGCGAAGTCGAGATGCCGCGCGCTGGTGTCTCGACTTCGCTCGACACGAACGGGGTTTTGGGTTTTGGACTCCACGAGCTGCGAGCATAGCCCTTGCCCAGTGCCCAGGTGCCGCCTTCCCATTCCTGATTGGCGGTGCGGCTGACCACGCGGGCGAGGTCCATGCCTTCCAGCCCCGGCCAGTCCTGCGCGCGCTTGAGCAAGGCGGGCAGATCGAACTTGCCGTCTTTGGCATGGGCGATCACCGCATTGGGAGCGCCCATCAGCCTGATCTGGCGGGTCAGCGCGCGGGTATCGATCCCGGCGATGCCGATCTTCCCCTTGCTGGCGAGCCAATCGCCGAAAGTCCCGGCAGAGCGGAAGTTGCTCGGTGCGGTCACGTCCTCACGCACCACGCAGCCGATTGCGCCATCGACGTGGCTTTCGAGGTCTTCCTCGTTCACGCCGACATTGCCGATATGCGGGAACGTGAAGGTCACGACCTGCCCGGCATAGGAGGGATCGGTCATGATCTCCTCATACCCGGTCATCGCAGTGTTGAAGCAGACCTCACCCACTGCGGAGCCTTCGGCGCCAAAGCCCCGGCCCCAGGCCACCTGGCCATTGGCCAGCACGAGGACTCCCGTCGCACCAGCAGGTTGCTGCGCGCGGGCAAGGGCGGCGTCGGCCATTTGAGGGGCGCTCCGTGTCTCAGGTTCCAGCAATGTCGCTAAGTGGTGGCCGCTAAGCCCCTCCTTCCCCAGCGTCAACCTATGAAACGGGGAATCTTTGGGCTAGATGGGTTCTTTCCCCAGCTTCACAAAGCTATTCAATCAGAACCGAAGGAACATCATGCTCCGCGATACCATCAAGGCCGCGCAGGTCACCGCGATGAAAGCCGGCGACAAGACCCGCCTCGCCGCTGTCCGCCTGATCCTGGCCAAACTGAAAGACAAGGATATCGAACTGCGCACCGTCTCGGCCCAGCCCGATGACGATGTGCTGGTGGTCGATGTGCTGCAAAAGATGGCCAAACAGCGCCGCGAATCGATCACGATGTTCGAACAGGGCGGCCGGCTGGAGCTGGCCGAAGTGGAAAAGAGCGAACTGGCGGTTATCGAGGAGTTCCTGCCCGGTCAGCTGAGCGAGGACGAAACCAAGGCCGCGATCGCCGCGATCATTGCGGAAACCGGTGCGGAAAGCATCAAGGACATGGGCAAGGTTGTGGCGGCCTTGAAGGCGGCGCACGGCACGCAGCTTGATATGAGCAAGGCCAGCGGGCTGGTGAAAGCGGCGCTGGGGTGAAGTTAGGAGCGGGTGTCTCGACTTCGCTCGACACGAGCGGGAGGTTTTATTGTTGATCCAAACCCAAGGTTCCGTTCGTGTCGAGCGAAGTCGAGACACTGCAGGCTAACATGGCCTTCTGGTGCTACATCCTGCGCTGCGCCGACGGCAAATACTACACAGGCCATACCGATGACCTAGATCGCCGCATCGCCGAGCATCACTCCGGTGGCTATTGTACCTTCACCACAAAGCGCCGACCAGTAGTGCTGATTTGGTGCGCTGATTTTCCCACCCGATATGAGGCACTCGATGCCGAGCTGCGGGTCAAGAAGTGGTCGCGCGCCAAGAAGGAGGCTTTGGCAGCCGAACACTGGGAACGCGTTTCCTATTTTGCCAAGCCCCCTAGTGAGCGCAAGGGGGCGCCGCCGGGGATGGGTGTCTCGACTTCGCTCGACACGAACGGAGCTAGTGGGTAATCCCATTTTCCTGAATTCAACCACATCCGTTCGTGTCGAGCGGAGGGCAAAGCCCGTAGTCGAGACACCACAGCGATATGTCCCTAACCCCGCAATGGCTTGATGAACTGCGCGCGCGGATTACGCTTTCGGGCGTGATTTCGCGCACCACGCGGCTGACCAAGGCGGGGCATGAGTGGAAGGCCTGTTGCCCGTTCCACAACGAAAAATCGCCCAGCTTTACTGTCAACGATGCCAAGGGGTTCTACCACTGCTTTGGCTGCGGCGCGCATGGCGACGTGATCCGCTGGATGACCGACCAGCGCGGGCTAAGCTTTATGGACGCGGTCAAGGAGCTGGCCAGCGAGGCCGGGCTGGAAATGCCCGCCCCCGATCCGGTCGCTGCCAAACGCGTCGAGCAGCAGAGCGGGCTGTATGAGGTGATGGCGGCGGCGCAGGCGTGGTTTGTTGAACGGCTCGCTTCCGATGAAGGGGCCAAGGCGCGGGCCTATCTCGCCACGCGAGGCTTCGATGGGCACACCGTGGAACGGTTCGGGTTTGGCTATGCCCCCGAAGGCCGTCAGGCGCTGAAGGCGGCGCTATCGCAGTTCCCTGAGGAAATGCTGATCGAGGCGGGCCTGCGGATCGCGGTGGAAGACAAAGATCCCTACGACCGGTTCCGCGGCCGCCTGATGTTGCCGATCGAGGATGCACGCGGGCGGGTGATTGCCTTCGGCGGGCGCATTTTGGACGCGCAAAAGACCGACGCGCCCAAGTACCTCAATTCGCCCGACACGCCGCTGTTTGACAAAGGCCGCACGCTCTACAACCTCCACCGCGCCGGACCCGCCAGCCGCCAGACCGGGCGGATGGTAGTGGTTGAAGGCTATATGGACGTGATCGCGCTGGCGGCGGCTGGCTTTACCGATGCGGTCGCCCCGCTGGGCACGGCGCTAACCGAGCGCCAGATCGAGCTGCTGTGGCGGATGGTCGAAACCCCGGTGCTGTGTTTCGATGGTGACGCCGCCGGGCAGCGCGCCGCGATGCGCGCCGTCACCCGCGCACTTCCACTGCTGCGCCCGGCCCATTCGCTCAACATTGTGCGGCTGCCTGCGGGCATGGACCCCGACGATCTGCTGCGGCGCGATGGGGCCAAGGCGCTTGAGAGCCTGCTGGCCCAGCCCAGCTCGCTGCTCGATCTGCTGTGGGAGCATGAACGCGATGCTGCGCCGCTAGCCAGCCCGGAAGACAAGGCTGGGCTCAAGGCGCGATTGATGGCGCATGTCGATACGATCGCCGATCCCGACATCAAGCCGCTGTATCGGCGCGAACTGGGCGACCGGTTCTCCGCCTATGCCTTTCCCAAGCGCGAGGAGCGCCAATGGCAGCCAAGCGGCCGCCCCGGCAAAGGCCCCGCCCCGGTTCGGCGCAGCGACCCAAAGACCACTGCATTGCTGCGGCGGACAACCGGAACCCGCGATGCACTGTCCGCCGCGGTACTGGCGGGATTGATGCGCTATCCATCCGAATTGGAGCGGCACGCCGACACCCTCGCCCATGCCGAACTGCCCGATCCGCGCTTTGCCGTGCTGGTCGATGCATTGGATGACGGCACAGCGCTTGAAACTGCGAATCTGGCCACCATATTGGTGAGCCGGGGGATGGTGACCCCGGACCCGGTTGAATATGCATCGCTGCCATTCGGCTTTCTCGCCGATGACGTTCCGGTGGACCAAGCCTGCGAGGGACTGGCCCAGGCGGTCGATCTGCTGATAGAGCGTCCGGCACTGGAGGCCGCTCTGGCAGCGGCAACTATGCGGTTTGAACGGGACGTTTCGGATGGAGCCTATGCCGAACAGCAAAGGCTGTTGAAGAGAAAACTGGAATTCGATGCGCGCTTGCGGCAAATGGCCAGCGCGCGGATAGCCGCTCCATCCGGGGCGGCCTCTCAAAAGACGGCGGACTAATGGACGAAGACGACATCTCGGTTGGCGAAAAAGAGGGCGGCGATGCGCCTCTGATCGACCTGAACGAAGCCTCGATCAAAAAGCTGATCGCCCGGGCCAAGCGGCGCGGCGTGATCACGATGGACGAACTGAACGAGGCTCTGCCGCAGGATCAGATGTCTACCGACCAGATCGAAGACATCATGTCTGCGATCAGCGAGATGGGCGTCAACATCGTCGAATCAGACGAAGACGCGATCGATCCCGAAGAGAAGGAAGTCGACGAGGTCGATGAGGCCGAATCGATGGGCGCTGAGCGTCCGGCGGTCGAAAAGAAGAAAGAAACCATCGACCGGACCGATGATCCGGTGCGGATGTACCTGCGCGAAATGGGCGCGGTCGAACTGCTCAGCCGCGAAGGCGAAATCGCCATCGCCAAGCGGATCGAAGCTGGCCGGGATACAATGATCCTGGGCCTGTGCGAAAGCCCAATCACCTTCCATGCGATCATCCAGTGGTCCGAAGCGCTCAACGCCGGTGAAATGCAGCTGCGCGAGATCCTCGATCTTGATGCCATGCTTTCCAAGGAACCTGCGCCTGAAAACCTGACCGAAGACGGTGAGGAAACCGGCGACGGCGAAATCACTGAAGCCACGGCCGGCCCTTCCTACAAGGAAGAGGAAGAGGTTGAGGAAGAACCCGCCGCTGACGAGGACGAAGACGAGGACGGCATCGAACGCCGCGCCCGCCGCCCGGTTGAGGAAGAGGAAGAGGACAACACTCTTTCCCTCGCCCAGATGGAAGCCCAGCTAAAGCCGCTGGCGCTTGAAAAGTTTGCGGAAATCACCACGCTGTTCAAGAAGTTCGAAAAGATTCAGGTGGATCGGCTCGAAGTGATGGGCGCCGGCGGGGCCTTTTCGGCTGCCCGCGAAAAAACCTACCATCAGCTGCGTGAAGACCTGACCGCGCTGGTGGAAAGCGTGCAGTTCCATGCGACCAAGATCGAATATCTGGTCGACAATCTCTATGCCTTCAACCGCCGCCTGACCGCGCTGGGCGGGCAGATGCTGCGTCTCGCTGAACGCCACAAGGTCAACCGCAAGGACTTCCTTGATAGCTACGTCGGCAATGAACTCGACGATGCCTGGCTCGCTGCGCAGGCAGGCAAGGACAAGAAGTGGGCCGCCTTTGCCGAAAATGAAGTCGATGCAGTGGAGCGGATTCGCGCCGAAGTGTCGGACATCGCCTCGGCCACCGGCATGGCGCTCACCGAATTCCGCCGGATCGTCAACATGGTCCAGAAGGGTGAACGCGAAGCGCGGATCGCCAAGAAGGAAATGGTTGAAGCGAACCTGCGTTTGGTGATCTCGATCGCGAAAAAGTACACCAACCGCGGTCTGCAATTCTTGGATCTTATTCAGGAAGGCAACATCGGGCTGATGAAGGCGGTCGACAAGTTCGAATACCGTCGCGGCTACAAGTTCAGCACTTATGCGACCTGGTGGATCCGGCAGGCGATCACGCGCTCGATTGCCGATCAGGCCCGCACGATCCGTATTCCGGTCCACATGATCGAAACGATCAACAAACTGGTCCGGACATCACGCCAGTTCCTGCACGAGCAGGGCCGCGAACCGACGCCGGAGGAAATGGCAGAACGGCTTTCGATGCCGCTCGAAAAGGTCCGCAAGGTGATGAAGATCGCCAAGGAACCGATCAGCCTTGAAACCCCGATCGGGGACGAGGAAGATTCGCATCTCGGCGATTTCATCGAGGACAAGAACGCGGTGATCCCGGTGGATGCGGCCATTCAGGCCAACCTCAAGGAAACCGTCACCCGCGTGCTGGCATCACTCACCCCGCGTGAGGAACGCGTGCTGCGGATGCGCTTCGGGATCGGCATGAACACCGATCACACGCTGGAAGAAGTTGGCCAGCAGTTCTCGGTCACCCGCGAACGTATCCGCCAGATCGAAGCCAAGGCGCTGCGCAAGCTCAAGCACCCGAGCCGGTCACGCAAGATGCGCTCGTTCCTTGATCAGTAAAGGCTAGGAGCGTGTCGCTCGACCTCACCCCGTTGACCAAGGCCATCGCGCGGCTGAGCGAGGGCCTTGAGCGACTGGGCCGTGAGGCAGGCGACACACAGCTTCGTGACGGGCTGATCCAACGGTTCGAATTCACTTACGATCTCGCCCACAAGATGATCCGCCGCGCGCTCGAGCAAGCTGCGGCGAATCCGGACGAGATCGACAGGATGAGCTTTCCTGAGCTCATTCGCACCGCCAGCGAACAGGGCTTGATCGGCAGTGACTGGACCGCATGGCGGA
>Ga0075163_10000511_pt1 | contig 49920 bp, 55 predicted proteins | sample JI1023141ADNA_FD_71478 | JGI IMG/M metagenome (GOLD analysis project Ga0075163, IMG submission 71478) | Wastewater effluent complex algal communities from Wisconsin, to seasonally profile nutrient transformation and Carbon sequestration -... | ecosystem: Engineered > WWTP > Effluent > Algae...
ACCATGCGCCGCCTGCTGGACAACATGGGCGTGAAAACCCAGACCCATGGGGAGCGTGGCGGCATGACCCTGCAGGCCGCCAACCCCATCACACCCGAAGCGCCGTACGAACTGGTCAAGACCATGCGCGCCTCGGTGCTGGCGCTCGGCCCCTTGTTGGCGCGCTTTGGTGAAGCCACAGTGTCGCTGCCGGGCGGCTGTGCCATCGGCTCGCGCCCGGTGGATCAGCACATCAAGGGTCTGCAGGCCATGGGAGCCGAGATCACGGTCGAGCATGGCTACATGATCGCCAAGTTGCCCGCTGGCCGCTCGCGACTCAAGGGCGCGCGCATCACGACCGACATGGTCACCGTCACGGGCACCGAGAACTTTCTGATGGCCGCCACGCTCGCCGAGGGCGAGACCATCCTGGAAAACGCCGCCCAGGAGCCGGAGATCCCTGACCTGGCGGAGATGCTGATCAAGATGGGCGCGAAGATCGAAGGGCATGGCACCCGTCGCATCCGCATCCAGGGCGTCGAAACCCTGCACGGTTGCGAACATGCGGTCGTGGCGGACCGGATCGAGGCGGGCACCTTCCTGTGCGCGGTCGCTGCCACTGGCGGCGACGTGGTATTGCGCCACGCGCGAGCCGACCATCTGGATGCCGTGATCGACAAGCTGCTGGAGGCTGGCGTCAATGTCACCGATCTGGGAAAGGACGGTGTGCGGGTGCAGGCCGCCTCACCGGCCTATGATTACCTGCAGGCCATGAGCTTTCGCACCACTGAATACCCGGGCTTTCCCACCGACATGCAGGCGCAGTTCATGGCACTCAACTGCATCGCGCAGGGCACCAGCAAGGTGACCGAGACGATCTTCGAAAACCGCTTCATGCACGTGAACGAACTGGTGCGCCTGGGCGCGCACATCCAGATTGACGGCAAGGTCGCAGTGATCGAGGGTGTTCGCGCCCTCTCGGGTGCCACCGTGATGGCCACCGACCTGCGGGCGTCCGCCAGCCTGGTGATCGCCGGCCTGGTGGCCGAAGGCGAAACGGTGGTGGACCGCATCTACCACCTGGATCGCGGTTACGACCAGATGGAAGCGAAGCTGCGCGGCATTGGCGCCGACATTGAAAGAATCAAATGATGACCCCCACGTTCGTCGCTTCGCGTACGTCACTGGCCCCCGAGGGGGCGCGCGCTGCCTTTGAGGCGGCTCGGCAGGTAGCGCCATGATCACTCTCGCGCTGTCCAAGGGCCGCATCTTCGAGGAAACCCTGCCGCTGCTGAAAGCGGCTGGCATCGAGGTGCTGGAAGACCCGGAAACCTCCCGCAAGCTCATTCTCCCGACCAACCAGCCGGGAGTGCGGGTGGTGCTGGTCCGTGCCACCGATGTGCCCACCTATGTGGAATATGGTGGCGCCGATCTCGGCGTGACCGGCAAGGACACGCTGCTGGAGCACGGCGGACAGGGCTTGTACCAGCCGCTGGACCTTCGGATCGCCAAGTGCCGCATGAGCGTGGCCGTGCGGGCGGACTTTGACTACGCGAGCGCGGTCCGCCAGGGCTCGCGGCTGGCGGTGGCCACCAAATACACCACCATCGCCCGCGAATTTTTCGCCACGAAAGGCGTGCACGTCGACCTGATCAAGCTTTACGGCAGCATGGAACTGGCGCCGCTGACCGGGCTGGCCGACGCCATCGTCGATCTGGTGTCCACCGGCAACACGCTGAAGGCCAACCAGCTTGTCGAGGTGGAGCGCATCATGGACATCAGTTCGCGCCTGGTGGTGAACCAGGCCTCGCTCAAGCTCAAACAGGCGCCGATCCGCGCCATCATCGACGCCTTTGCCGGCGCCTTGTCCGAATCCTGAACCATGAGCCTGAACGCCGCTCCCCTTCGCCTGTCCACCACCGATCCGGCCTTCGAGGCGGCGTTCGCGGCACGCCTGCACTGGTCGGCAGACACCGACGTCGCGATCGAGCGCCGGGTGGCCGACATCCTTGCCGACGTGCGCCACCGTGGCGACGTGGCGGTGATCGACTACACAGCCCGGTTCGATGGTCTGCAGGTGGCGTCGATGGCCGATCTGGAGCTGACCCAGGCCGACTTCAAGGCCGCCTTTGACCAGTTGCCGGCAGCACAACGCGACGCGCTGGAGAGCGCGGCGCGCCGGGTGCGCACCTACCACGAGGCGCAGAAGAAGGCCTCCGGCGAGAGCTGGACCTACCGCGATGAAGACGGCACGCTGCTGGGTCAGAAGGTGACCCCGCTGGACCGCGTCGGCATCTACGTGCCCGGCGGCAAGGCGGCCTACCCGTCCAGCCTGATCATGAACGCGGTGCCGGCCCATGTGGCCGGGGTGGGCGAAATCATCATGGTCGTGCCAACACCGGTGCGGGGCAGCGTGGCCACCGGCGGCAGCGGCGCATCCACCGCCACCCGCGGCGAGCGCAACGAACTGGTGCTGGCCGCCGCCCATGTGGCCGGCGTGACCCGTGCCTTCACCATCGGCGGTGCGCAGGCCGTGGCCGCGCTGGCCTACGGGACCGAGACGGTGCCCAAGGTCGACAAGATCACCGGCCCCGGAAACGCCTATGTGGCCAGCGCCAAGAAGCGCGTGTTCGGCACGGTCGGCATCGACATGATCGCCGGGCCCAGCGAGATCCTGGTGCTGGCCGACGGCAGCACACCGGCCGACTGGGTGGCGATGGACCTCTTCAGCCAGGCCGAACATGACGAGCTGGCACAGAGCATCCTGCTGTGTCCGGACGCGGCCTACATCGAGGCGGTGCAGGCCGCCATTGACCGCCTGCTGCCCGAGATGCCGCGGCGCGAGATCATTGCCCGCTCGCTCAACGACCGGGGCGCGCTGATCCTGACCCGCAGCATGGAAGAAGCCTGCGACCTCTCCAACCGTATCGCGCCCGAGCACCTGGAGGTCTCCAGCCGCGATCCGCACCGTTGGGAGCCGCTGCTGCGCCACGCCGGTGCGATCTTCCTCGGCGCGTACACCAGCGAAAGCCTGGGGGACTACTGCGCGGGCCCCAACCACGTCCTGCCCACCAGCGGCACCGCCCGTTTCAGTTCGCCACTGGGTGTCTACGACTTCCAGAAGCGCAGCAGCCTGATCGAGGTGAGCGAGCAGGGCGCCCAGCAACTGGGCGTGATTGCCGCTGAACTGGCCTATGGCGAAGGCCTGCAGGCCCACGCCCGCGCCGCTGAATTGCGGCTGACCCAGGTGCCGCCGATGCGGGAGAACAAATGACAGCAGTCAGCCCCCAACTGATGCAACGGATCCGCCAGGACGTGCAATCGATGCACGCCTATGCGATCCAGGACTCGGTCGGCATGGTCAAGCTCGATGCGATGGAGAACCCCTATTCGCTGCCGCACGCGCTGCAGGTTGAACTGGGCCAGCGCCTGGGCGCTCTCGCGCTGAACCGCTACCCGGATGCCCGGGTGAACGACCTGCGCAAAGCGCTGGCCGCCTATGCGGGCATGCCCGAAGGCTTCGACATCATGCTGGGCAATGGCTCGGACGAGCTGATCTCCCTGCTGGCAATGGCCTGCGACGTGCCGGGCGCTTCCGTCCTCGCGCCGGTTCCGGGTTTCGTGATGTACGCGATGAGTGCGCAGCTGCAAGGGCTGGCGTTCCACGGCGTGCCGCTGACGGCCGACTTTGAACTTGATGAAGCCGCCATGCTGGACGCCATCGCCACGCACAAGCCGTCCATCGTCTACCTGGCCTATCCGAACAACCCGACCGCCAACCTGTGGGACGACGCGGTGATCGAGCGGATCATCGAGGCCCAGGGCGCGCAGGGCGGCCTGGTCGTGATGGACGAGGCCTACCAGCCCTTCGCCAGCAGGAGCTACATCGACCGCATCCGCCGGCATCACCATGTGCTGCTGATGCGCACTCTCTCCAAGTTCGGCCTGGCCGGGGTGCGGCTGGGCTACATGCTGGGGCCGAAGGCGCTGATTGCAGAGATCGACAAGGTGCGCCCTCCTTACAACATCAGCGTGCTGAACTACGAGTGCGCGCTGTTCGCCATCGAGCATGCCGACGTGTTCGCGGTGCAGGCGGCGGAACTGCGCGAGCAACGCGGCCAGCTGCTACAGGCCTTGGGCCAGCTGCCGGGTGCACACCCCTTCAAGAGCGAGGCCAACATGATCCTGCTGCGGGTGCCGGACGCGGCGAAGACCTTTGCCGGCCTGCGCGAGCGCAAGGTGCTGGTCAAGAACGTTTCTAAAATGCACCCGTTGCTGGACAACTGCCTGCGCCTGACCGTCGGAACCCCCGAGGAGAACGCGCAGCTGCTGGCGGCACTGAAAGCCTCCCTATGACCCCCACCGCGCGCACCGCCGAAGTCACCCGCAACACCGCCGAGACCCGGATCACCGTCCGCGTCGACCTTGACGGCACCGGCCAGGCCCGGCTGTCCACCGGCATCGGTTTTTTCGACCACATGCTGGACCAGATCGCCCGCCACGGGCTGATTGACCTGGACATCCAGGCCGAAGGCGACCTGCACATCGACGGCCACCACACGGTCGAAGACGTGGGCATTACGTTGGGCCAGGCGGTGGCCAAGGCGGTGGGTGACAAGAAGGGCATCCGCCGCTACGGCCATGCCTATGTGCCGCTGGACGAGGCACTCAGCCGGGTGGTGATCGACTTTTCCGGCCGGCCCGGGCTGGTGATGCACGTGCCGTTCAAGAGCGGCATGATCGGAACCTTCGACAGCCAGCTGGCCTTCGAGTTCTTCCAGGGCTTCGTCAACCACGCCTTCGTGACCCTGCACATCGACAACCTGCGCGGCGAAAACGCCCACCACCAGGCCGAAACCGTGTTCAAGGCCTTTGCCCGGGCCCTGCGCGCCGCGCTGGAGCTGGATCCGCGCTCGGCGGGCACGATTCCGTCCACGAAGGGTTCGTTGTAGCATGATTCTTAGGGAAAAAGGCACGATCCCAGCGTCGGAAGGTCATAGTTTGCTATGAACAAGGTAGCAAAAAAGGTGGCGGTCGTGGACTACGGCATGGGCAACCTGCGCTCGGTGGCCCAGGCGGTGATCCACGCGGCCACCGACACCGGTGTGGACGTGGTCATCACGGCCAGTCCGCAGCAGGTGCTCGACGCCGACCGGGTCGTCCTGCCCGGACAGGGCGCGATGCCCGACTGCATGCGCGAGCTGCGCGAGTCCGGCCTGCTGGCCTCGGTGCTGGATGCGGCGGCCAAGAAGCCGCTGTTCGGCGTCTGCGTGGGCATGCAGATGCTGCTGGAACACAGCGCCGAAGGCGATACACCGGGCTTGGGCCTGATCGCGGGGGACGTGCGAAAGTTCGACCTGGCCGGCCGGATGCAACCGGACGGCAGCCGTTACAAGGTGCCGCAGATGGGCTGGAACCAGGTCTTTCAATCGGCGCACCAAGGCACGGTCCACCCGGTTTGGCGCGGCGTGCCGGACGCGAGCTGGTTCTATTTCGTGCACAGCTTCTACGCCCATCCGTCGGAAACACGCCACACTGCGGGCGAGGCCGATTACGGCGGACGCTTTGCCGCCGCGATTGCACGCGATAATATTTTTGCGACGCAATTCCACCCGGAGAAGAGCGCCGCCCAGGGTCTGGCCCTGTACCGGAATTTCCTGCACTGGAACCCCTGATTTCCTGCTCCTCACCTCCTTGTCCACGGCGTCATGCCCCACTGACATGATCTTGATTCCCGCGATTGATCTCAAAGACGGCCACTGCGTTCGCCTCAAGCAGGGTGACATGGACCAGTCCACTACGTTTGGCGAGGACCCCGCGGCCATGGCGCTCAAGTGGGTGGAACAGGGCGCGCGCCGGCTGCATCTGGTGGACCTGAACGGCGCCTTTGCCGGCAAACCGCAGAATTACGCGGCGATCAAGTCGATTCTCAAGGCCGTCGGTGACGACATCCCGGTGCAGCTGGGCGGGGGCATCCGCGACCTCGACACCATCGAGAAATACATCGACGGCGGCCTGCGCTACGTCATCATCGGCACGGCCGCGGTCAAGAACCCGGGCTTCCTCAAGGATGCCTGCACCGCGTTCGGCGGGCACATCATCGTGGGCCTCGATGCCCGTGGCGGCAAGGTCGCCACCGACGGCTGGAGCAAGCTCACCCGCCACGAAGTGGTGGACCTGGCGCGCAAGTTCGAGGACTGGGGCGTCGAATCGATCATCTACACCGACATCGGCCGCGACGGCATGCTCTCGGGCATCAACGTCGAAGCCACGGTGCGCCTGGCCCAGGCGCTGAGCATCCCGGTGATTGCCTCCGGCGGCCTGTCGAACATGACCGACATCGAGCAGCTTTGCGCGGTCGAGTCCGAAGGGGTGGAAGGCGTCATCTGCGGACGTGCCATCTATTCCGGCGACCTGGATTTCGCCGTGGCGCAGCGGCGCGCCGACGAGCTGAATGGCTGAGCGCGCGGCGCGAGCGTCTTTACACCTTCCGCAAGTGCCCTGCGGGATGAAGGGCCAGGGATCTGCGGCATCAGCCATCGAACACCATTCATTTCAGGGCCAGCCTTGCATTCGCCTGGCACTTCCCTGGGGCGACACGGTCATAGTCGCCTTGCATGGCGCGCAGGTGCTCTCCTGGCAGTCTGGCGGGCGTGAGCGTCTCTATCTGAGCCCCAAGGCGCTGTTTGACAGCCGTTCGGCCATTCGTGGCGGTATCCCCGTGTGTTTCCCGCAGTTCAATGCGCGCGGCTCGCTGCCGAAGCACGGTTTTGCACGTACCCTGCCTTGGGCATTGGTCCCGAGGTTGGTGGCCGGTATATCGCCACCTGGGTCCGACGACGGCGCGCAGGTCTGTTTGCAGCTGTGCGCGACGCACAGCACCCGCGCCCTCTGGCCGCACGCATTCGAAGCGGTCCTGACGGTCAGCCTTCAGCCCGGCAGCCTTCAGGTTGAGCTGAAGGTCGACAACACCGATGTGCAGCCGCTTCAGTTCACCGGGGCGCTGCACACGTACCTGGCGGTGGACGACATTGCGGGTGCGCGTCTCGAAGGCCTCCAGGGCCAGCGCTGCTGGAATGCGGTGACGGACCAGACCGGGCTGGCCAGCGGCTGCATCGGCTTCAACGGCGAATTCGACCGGGTCTATGCAGCCGCGCCTTCCGCGTTGACCCTGCACGACGGCCCGCATTGCCTGCAGATAGCCCAGAGCGCAAGCTTCGCCGACACGGTGGTCTGGAACCCAGGCACCGGACTGTGCCGCCGTCTGGGCGACATGCCGCCCGATGGCTTTGTTCGGATGCTGTGCGTCGAGGCGGCGCAGGTGATGACGCCGGTGGAAGTTGCTGCAGGCCAGACCTGGCAGGGCTGGCAGCGTCTCACCGTGCTTTGACGGCCGGGGCCGATCCGGTCCGGCGAGCGGGCTGCAATGGTCTGCAACCTACAATCCCGCCATGCTTGCCAAACGTATCATTCCCTGCCTTGACGTGACCGGTGGCCGCGTCGTCAAGGGCGTCAATTTTGTCGAATTGCGCGATGCCGGTGACCCGGTGGAGATCGCCGCCCGCTACAACGACCAGGGCGCCGACGAGCTTACTTTCCTCGACATCACCGCCACCAGCGACGGCCGCGACCTGATCCTGCACATCATCGAGGCCGTGGCCAGCCAGGTGTTCATTCCTCTGACGGTCGGCGGCGGGGTGCGCACCGTCGAGGACGTGCGCCGCCTGCTCAACGCGGGCGCCGACAAGACCAGCTTCAACTCGGCGGCGATCGCCAACCCGCAGGTGATCCGCGACGCCTCGGCCAAATACGGCGCCCAGTGCATCGTGGTGGCCATCGACGCCAAGCGCCGCTTCGGGGACGACCTGCTGGATCGCGGCGAAGGCTGGGACGTCTACAGCCACGGAGGGCGCAAGAACACCGGCCTGGATGCGGTGGCCTGGGCACGGCAGATGGCCGATTTCGGCGCCGGCGAGATCCTGCTGACCAGCATGGACCGCGACGGCACCAAGGCCGGCTTTGACCTCGAATTGACCCGTGCTGTGAGCGACGCGGTCAGCGTGCCGGTGATCGCCTCGGGCGGCGTGGGCACGCTGGACCACCTGGCCGATGGCATCCAGACGGGCGGGGCGGATGCCGTGCTGGCCGCCAGCATCTTCCACTATGGCGAGTTCACGGTGGCGCAGGCCAAGGCGCGCATGGCCGAACGCGGCATTCCGGTGCGGATTTGAAGCATTTCTGCCAATTCCCCAGCGTCGAATGGTCATAAGTAGCTATCAGAATGAAAGCATCCTCAAATCACTGACAATTCCCCCATGAACTGGCTCGACGAAGTGAAGTGGGACGCGCAGGGGCTGGTCCCGGCCATTGCGCAGGAAGCCGCGACGGGCGACGTGTTGATGTTCGCCTGGATGAACCGTGAGGCCCTGCAGAAGACCGCGGAGCTGGGTCGGGCGGTGTATTTCAGCCGCTCGCGTGGCAAGCTCTGGTTCAAAGGCGAGGAGTCGGGCCATGTGCAGACGGTGCACGACATTCGCCTGGACTGCGACAACGATGTGGTCCTGCTCAAGGTCACGCAGCTCGGGCACGAGCCCGGCATCGCATGCCATACCGGGCGCCACAGCTGTTTCTTTCAGCGCTATGACAACGGCGGCTGGAAAACCGTCGAGCCGGTCTTGAAAGACCCCGAGTCCATCTACAGATAGTGCCCATGTCCTCCCAAGATTCCATGGTCCGAAATGCTGAAGACGCTTTGGCGCGTCTGGCCGCCGTGATCGAGAGCCGCAAGGCCGCCAATGGCGGCGACCCCGAAAAGAGCTACGTCGCACGCCTGCTGCACAAGGGGCCGGACGCCTTCCTGAAAAAGATCGGCGAAGAGGCGACCGAGGTGGTCATGGCTGCCAAGGACGCCGACCATGGCGGCGACCCGAACAAGATCATCTATGAAGTGGCTGACCTCTGGTTCCACTCGATGATCGCGCTGGCCCACTACGGGCTGACTCCGGCCCAGGTGGTGGCCGAACTGGAACGCCGCGAAGGCACCAGCGGGATCGAGGAAAAGGCCTTGCGCAAGGCCCAGGCGCGGGAGGCGCAGGAATGAACGATTCGAAACTCGACTCCTTGCGCACCGTCAGCTGGGTCAGTTACCTTCTGCACCTGATCGTGGCGGTGGGCGCGGTGTTTCCGGGCGCGCAGGCCAGCCTTGCGCTTCTGCTTGTGGCGCTGATCATCGATCTGGTCAAGAAAGGCGATGCCGATGGCAGCTGGATGGCGACCCATTTCAGTTTCCGCATCCGCACGGTGTTGTGGGCCGGTGTGCTGTATGCCGTGACCTCGCCGCTGTGGCTGCTGCTGCTGGCGCCGGGCTGGCTGGCGTGGGGCGTTATTTCAATCTGGTTCCTCTACCGCATCATCAAGGGCATGGTGCGGATGAACAAAGACCTTCCGATGGAGACCTGAACCGTGCCGACCGCTGGACCATCCACTGCCCATGATCCGAATTGCCTCTTCTGCAAGATCGTCGCCGGCAAGATTCCCTCGAAAAAGGTCCATGAGGACGAGGAGGTGTTCGTCTTCCACGACATTCACCCCTGGGCACCGGTGCATTTCCTGATGGTGCCGAAAGTGCACGTTCCCTCGTTGGCCCACGCAGGACCGGATCATGTCGGCCTGCTCGGGCGGATGATGGCGCTGGCGCCAAAGCTGGCGCTGGAGCAGGGCTGCCGGCCCTATCCGGAAGGCGGCTTCCGGGTGGTGGTCAACACCGGCGCCGAGGGCGGGCAAGAGGTGCATCACCTGCACATCCACGTCATGGGCGGTCCGCGGCCCTGGCTGAAGGGTTGAATTGGCCCGTGGTGCCGTTGGCGCCCGGTGCCAGACTAGAATCCCGCATATTCGTTAGGAGTTATCCATGGGTTCATTTTCCATTTGGCACTGGTTGATCGTTCTGCTGATCGTGGTGATGGTGTTCGGCACCAAGAAGCTCAAGAACATGGGTTCGGATCTGGGCGGCGCCGTCAAGGGTTTCAAGGACGGAATGAAGGACGGATCGGCCCCCGAAGAGAAGCCCGCCCCGCCGGCCGGGCAGGTGAGCAACGCGGCCAGCGCCGAAAAGACCACCATCGACGTCGAAGCCAAGACCAAGTCCTGATCCGTTCGTTGCAGTCCCGACACCCGTGATCGACCTCGGCATTTCGAAGATCGCGCTGATTGGCGCGGTGGCGCTGATCGTCATCGGGCCGGAGAAATTGCCGCGCGTGGCCCGCACCGTCGGCACCCTGCTGGGCAAGGCGCAACGCTATGTGTCGGATGTCAAGGCCGAGGTCAACCGGTCGATGGAACTGGACGAACTCAAGAAGATGAAGGAAACGGTGGAAAGTGCGGCGCGCGACGTCGAGCAGACCATCCAGACCGGCACTGCCGATTTCGAGAAACAGTGGTCGGAGACCACGGCCGGGCTGGGGTCGGACAGCCCGGGTACGGCCTGGGAGCCGCCGCCACCCGAGTACAAGCATCCCCGCAAGAAGTGGCGGCTCAAGCAGGGCGCGACGCCTCAGTGGTACAAGGCCCGCAACGGCGTCCGGAACCGGGCCCTGTCCGGGGCTGCGCGCGTGGCGCGTTACCGTCCGCAGAAATTCAACTAGCCGTCTTCGGCTGCGCCCGACCCTCTGGTCTGGCTTGCCTTATTCACCATGTCCGATCCCCAGAACAAAGCAGAAGACGAACTCGCCGGCACCGAACAGCCGTTCGTGGCGCACCTCGTCGAATTGCGCGACCGGCTGATCCGCATGCTGCTCGCGATCGCCGTGGCGGCCATCGCGCTGGGCTTGTATCCGGGGCCTGGCCGGCTTTACGACCTGCTGGCGGCTCCGTTGATCGCGACCCTGCCCACAGGGGCCACGCTGATTGCGACCTCGGTGATCTCGCCGTTCATGGTGCCGTTGAAGATCCTGCTGATGGCGGCCTTCCTGATCGCATTGCCGGTCGTGCTGTACCAGCTCTGGGCCTTTGTGGCGCCGGGCCTGTATACACACGAGAAGAAACTCGTCTTGCCGCTGGTGGTTTCCAGCACGGTGCTGTTCTTCATTGGCGTGGCGTTCTGCTATTTCTTTGTATTTGGCCAGGTGTTCAAGTTCATCCAGGGCTTCGCGCCCAAGAGCATCACGGCCGCGCCGGATATCGAGGCCTACCTGACGTTCGTGCTGACCATGTTCTTTGCCTTCGGGCTGGCCTTCGAGGTGCCCATCGCGGTGGTCGTGCTGGCGCGCCTGGGGGTGGTCAGCATTCAGAAGCTCAAGGATTTCCGGGGCTACTTCGTGGTGCTTGCGTTCATCATCGCGGCCATCGTGACCCCGCCGGACGTGGTGTCGCAGCTCGCGCTGGCGATTCCTATGTGCCTGTTATATGAGCTGGGCATCTGGGCGGCCCGGATTTTCATCAAGCACACCCAGGCTCCGGACGCCGAGACAGGGGCTGAGCCCTCCTGAACCTGTCTTCTGGTTCGTTTTGGCCGATTCCCAGCGTCGAATGGTCGCCAGCAGCTATCAAAAACAGAGTAACTGATTACCGGGCTGCCTGGCGTGGCCGCGGTCGCAGGCCCGGTGTCACGTCAATGGCCACCTTTTCCTCACGGCGAAGCAGGCTGAAGCGCGCGGGCACGCCCGGTTTGAGTGCCGCCACATGCGACAGCAGTTCGCTGACCGACGCGACGGTCTTGCCTGCAACGGCGGTGATCACGTCACCCGGGCGGATGCCTGCCTGCGCAGCAGGTCCGTTCTGCAGCACGCCGGTGATGATGACCCCGGATGCGGCCTTCACGCCGAAGGTTTCGGCCAGCTCGGGTGAGAGGTCGTTCGGCTCGACGCCGATCCAGCCCCGGGAGACCTGGCCGTCGCGCACGATGCTGTCCAGCACCATCTTCGCGGTGGACACCGGGACCGCAAAACCGATGCCCATGCTGCCGCCCGAGCGTGAATAGATGGCGGTGTTGATGCCCATGAGATGTCCGTTGACATCGACCAATGCCCCGCCAGAGTTGCCGGGGTTGATCGCGGCATCGGTCTGGATGAAGTTTTCGAACGTGTTGATCCCTAGCTGGTTGCGCCCCAGGGCACTGACGATGCCACCCGTCACAGTCTGGCCGACACCGAACGGGTTGCCAATGGCCAGCACATGGTCGCCCACGGCCAGGGCATCGGAGTTGCCCAGCACGATCACGGGCAGCTTGTCGAGTTCGATCTTGAGGATGGCCAGGTCCGTGTCCGGGTCGGTGCCAATGACCTTGGCCTTGGTCCGGCGGCTGTCGTTGAGGATCACCTCGATCTCGTCTGCGCCTTCCACAACGTGATTGTTGGTGAGGATGTAGCCGGAGGGACTGACGATGACGCCACTGCCCAAGCCCTCCTGGGGCTGGTTGCCCTGGTCGCCGAAAAAGAAGCGGAACCAAGGATCACCGCTGCGCGGGTGCCTTTCGGCCGCCTTGCTGGTGTTGATGCTGACCACGGCGGGTGACGCGCGCTTGGCCGCGGGGCTGAAGCTGCCGGCGGCCACTGTGCCTGATCCGCCCGACGGTGCCTCGATGACGGACACGGCGCCGCTCAGCGTGGGCCGCTTGTTCAGCCATTCCGGCTTCATGACACCGACGACAAAATACGCGGCCAGCAGCACTGTGACGGATTGAGAGAACAGCAGCCAGAGTCGTTTCATGCGGTGAAGCCGGGATTCGCCCGGTCAGGCGGTGGCCAAATTGTAGGTGGGCCGGCCGCAGCCGGTGGTCGCGCGCGCCGTCAACCGGCCGGAATTCAGGGACAATGACCGGATGACTCCAGGACTTTCCCCGGCATCGCCCCTTGCAGTTGTCGAGCGTGGCGCGGTGCTCCAGGCGTTCGATGCCGTGCTGCAGCCCGAGCGTTTCAAGGATTACGGACCGAACGGCCTGCAGGTCGAGGGGCGGCAGGGCATCCGCAAGATCGTCTCCGGGGTGACGGCGAGCCGGGCGTTGATCGAAGCGGCGATAGCTGCCCAGGCGGATGCGATCTTTGTGCACCATGGCCTGTTCTGGCGTGGCCAGGATGGCCGCGTGACCGGCTGGATGAAGCAGCGCCTGGCACTGTTGCTGGCGCACGATGTCAACCTCTTTGCCTACCATCTTCCGCTGGATGCGCACCCCGAATGGGGCAACAATGCACAGCTCGGCCTTGTGCTGGGCCTGAGGGCCGATGCCCGTTTCGGCGAACAGGAGCTGGGTTTTGTGGGGGGCTGGGCTGACGGGCAGCCGTACCTCACCGCTGGGGAGACGACACGCCATCTTGAGCTGAGGTTGGGGCGGCCAGTGGTCAGTGTGGTGGGTTCGCAGGAGCCCATTCGCACGATCGCTTGGTGCAGCGGCGGTGCGCAAGGCTATTTCGAAGCGGCCATTGCGGCCGGTGCGCAGGCCTTCATCACCGGGGAGATCTCGGAGCCGCAGGCCCATCTGGCGAGGGAATGCGGCGTGAGCTTCTTTGCCTGCGGGCACCATGCCACCGAGTGTTTCGGTGCGCCCGCCGTGGCTTCCCGGGTTGCGGCGCAGCTCGGCCTGGCGCACGAATTCATCGAGATTGCCAATCCGGCCTGAGCCACGCCCGTGATTCCCGCGCGCCCAAGCCAGCTGCCGATCGCGATCACCATGGGTGATCCGGCCGGAATCGGCCCCGAAATCATCGCCAAGGCGTTTCGTGAGGATCCAGCGGTCACTGCAGGCTGTTTTGTTGTCGGCGATATGGCAACCCTGCGCCGCGCCAGTGCGGTCGTGAGCGGGCCGGGAAGGCCGCTCATCCCGGTGGCCGGGATCGACGCACCGCAGGAGGCCTATGCGACGCCGCCGCGCTGCATTCCGGTGCTCCAGACGCCGCAGCGCCTGGGGCCGGTCGCTGTTGGCCGGGTGAGCGCCGAGGCGGGTCAGGCGGCTGCCGACTGCGTGGTATGGGCCGCACAGGCGGCCCTTCGCAAGGAGATCGGCGCAATCGTGACGGCGCCCCTGCACAAGGAAGCACTGGCTGCGGCTGGCATCTCCTACCCCGGACACACCGAATTGCTGCAGGCGCAGGCGGCCGCCTTTCTCGGCAAAACCGTTTCGGACGTACCGGTTCGCATGATGCTGGCCAATGACGAGTTGCGCACGGTCCTGTTGAGCATCCATGTCGCCTTGCGCGACGCGATCGACGCCGTGACCCCCGAAAATCTGTTGGAGACGTTGCGCATTACGCACGAATCCGTTGGGGCCTTGCTACAACGGGCGCCCCGGATTGGCGTGGCGGGCCTGAATCCCCACGCCGGGGAGGGCGGCCTCTTTGGGCGGGAAGAAATCGACATCATTGCGCCGACGATCGAAACGGCGCGCAGGGCCGGTATGGATGTCAGCGGTCCTTTCCCACCGGATACCGTCTTCATGCGGGCGCGGGCAGCGGCAGGCGAACCGGGGGAATTCGACGTGGTGATTGCGATGTACCACGACCAGGGGTTGATTCCGGTCAAGTATCTCGGCGTTGACAAGGGTGTCAACGTCACGTTGGGCCTGCCGATACGTCGCACGAGCCCCGACCACGGCACGGCGTTCGACATCGCTGGTACCGGGCGGGCTGACGCGTCCAGTCTGATCGAAGCAATCCGATTCGCTCGGGTGCTGGCGCCGTGAGTCTCGCTTTTCAACAGTCGGGCGCGGGGCCCTCCCGGCCCGGCGTCATTTTCTGAGGCTGTCGCGGATTTCCCGAAGGAGCAGCACGTCTTCCGGCGTCGGAGCAGGCGCCGGTGCAGGAGCAGGCGGCGCTTCCTTGCGCAAGCGGTTCATCTGCTTGACCATCATGAAGATGATGAACGCCAGGATGATGAAGTTCACTGCCACCGTGATGAAGTTGCCGTAGGCAAAGACGGGCACGCCCGCCTTCTTGAGCGCATCCAGGTTTGTGGCCGTTCCGGCCGGCACGTTGCCCAGTACGACAAACAGGCTGGAGAAGTCCAGCTTTCCGAACACGGCTCCCACCAGGGGCATGATCAGATCGGCAACCACCGAATCCACGATCTTGCCAAAGGCGCCGCCGATGATCACGCCGACGGCCAGATCCATCACGTTGCCCTTGACCGCAAATTCCTTGAATTCAGACATCATTCCCATCGATCAAGCTCCGCCATTTGGTTGAAATAGGACAGTATTCACGAGAAACCAAGGGTGTCAAGCCAAGGTCTGGCCGTCTGCACCGCTTGATCGGTTCGAGGCCAAAGTCGTCAGCTACAATCTCGGGTTGACCCTGATACAGACCGCATTCTTGAGGATTCCCATGAGTGACACCCCAGTCGACAACAGCAAACGGACCTGGATGATTGCATCTGGTTGCGCCGGTGCCGCGGGCGGTATTGCTGCCGCCGTCCCCTTTGTCAGCAGCATGATGCCTTCGGAAAGGGCCAAGGCGGCTGGCGCGGCAGTAGAGGCAGATATTTCCGGCCTCAAGCCGGGCGAGAAACTGACCGTGGAGTGGCGTGGAAAACCGGTGTGGATCGTGCGTCGTACGCCCGAGCAACTGGCTGCTTTGCCCAAGCTCGACCCGCAACTCGCCGATCCCCTGTCATTGCGCAAGCCCGGAGAGACGCCGGACTATGCCAAGAACGGATGGCGCTCGCGCAAACCCGAAATCTTTGTCGCAGTGGGTATTTGCACGCATCTGGGCTGTTCCCCTTCTGACAAGTTCACGCCGGGACCACAGCCGTCGTTGCCGAACGACTGGCAAGGTGGGTTCTTCTGCCCTTGTCATGGATCGACGTTCGATATGGCCGGGCGGGTCTACAAGAACGTGCCGGCTCCTGACAACCTTGAGGTGCCGCCCTATATGTTCCTTTCCGACAGCAAGCTGTTGATCGGTGAAGACAAGAAGGCTTGAGGAAAACGACTATGGCTGATTTCAAGGAAATTTCCCCCAACGCCAGCGCTGGCGAGAAACTGACCAACTGGTTCGAGAACCGCTTCCCGACGGCGTTCTACGAGTACAAAAAGCACATGTCGGAGTATTACGCTCCGAAAAACTTCAACGTCTGGTATGTCTTTGGCGCCTTGTCGATGCTGGTTCTGGTGATCCAGATCGTCACAGGCATCTTCCTCGTAATGCATTACAAGCCGGACGCAGCGCTTGCTTTCGCATCGGTCGAGTACATCATGCGGGACGTGCCATGGGGATGGCTCATTCGATACATGCATTCGACGGGTGCGTCGGCATTCTTCCTGGTCGTTTACTTGCACATGTTCCGCGGCTTGATGTACGGCAGCTACCGCAAGCCTCGGGAACTGGTCTGGCTGTTTGGCTGTGCGATCTTCCTGGTTTTGATGGCCGAAGCCTTCATGGGCTATCTGCTGCCTTGGGGGCAGATGTCATATTGGGGGGCGCAGGTGATCGTGAACCTGTTCTCCGCGATCCCCTTTATCGGCCCCGACCTGGCCATTCTGATTCGCGGTGATTTCGTGGTGGGCGATGCCACGTTGAACCGCTTCTTCAGCTTCCACGTGATTGCGGTTCCACTGGTGCTTCTCGGTCTCGTGGTTGCGCACCTGCTGGCACTGCACGATGTGGGTTCCAATAATCCTGATGGTATTGAAATCAAGGCCAACAAGGGCCCGGATGGCATTCCGCTGGATGGCATTCCGTTTCACCCGTACTACACCGTCCATGACATCTTCATGGTCAGTGTGTTTCTGATGGTGTTTTCTGCGATTGTGTTCTTCGCGCCAGAGGTTGGGGGGTACTTCCTGGAGTACAACAACTTCATTCCAGCTGATCCGTTCCAGACGCCGCTGCACATTGCACCGGTCTGGTACTTCACGCCGTTCTATTCCATGCTGAGAGCGGTGACGGGCGAGATGATGTACGTGTTCATCGCCTGCGTCGTGGCCGGAGCAGCCTTCGGTGTGATCAAGGGCAAGCTTTCTGCGTTGATGAAAGGCGTAATCGTGGTGGGCGCGGCGGCTGTTGTGGCCATGATGCTGGCCATTGATGCGAAGTTCTGGGGTGTTGTTGCGATGGGCGGTGGGGTCGTCATCCTGTTCTTCCTGCCTTGGCTGGACAACAGTCCTGTCAAGTCGATCCGTTACCGGCCGAGTTGGCACAAAGTGATGCTGGCGATTTTTGTCGTGAATTTCGTAGTGCTGGGCTATCTGGGGATATTGCCACCCTCGGTGATTGGTGGTCGAGTTGCGCAGTTGGGAACCCTCTTTTATTTTGGATTTTTCCTGCTGATGCCGTGGTGGAGCACGATCGGTGAGCCCAAACCGGTTCCTGATCGCGTGACATTTACCGCGCACTGAGCTTGAGGTCGTCAACCATGAAAAACATCAAAAAACTGGCTTTCGGGCTGATTCTGGTCTTGGGTCTGGCAACCGGGGCGCAGGCCGCCTCTGGTGGCGGTATTGCCTGGGATAAGGCGCCGGGCAAGACCACGGACCTGGCGTCTCTCCAGAACGGCGCGAAGATCTTCGTCAACTATTGCCTGAACTGCCACTCGGCCGCCTTCATGCGGTACAACCGTCTGACCGATATCGGCCTGACGGAAAAGCAGATCAAGGACAACCTCTTGTTCACCACCGACAAAGTGGGTGAAACAATGAAGGCTGCGATCGACCCCAAGCAGGCCAAGGAGTGGTTTGGCGCAAACCCGCCCGACCTGACCCTGATCGCGCGTTCGCGTGCGGGCTCGGGGGGCAGCGGCGCAGATTACCTGTACACGTACATGCGGACCTTCTACCGCGACGACAGCAAGACGACGGGATGGAACAACCTGGCTTTTCCCAATATCGCCATGCCCCACGTGCTCTGGGAACTCCAGGGCGAGCGTCAACCGGTCTTCGAGGAGAAGGAAGAGCACGGCCATGTGGTGAAGGTACTCAAGAAGTGGGAGCAGATCACCCCCGGGACGATGACCCCCCTCCAGTACGATCAGGCGGTCGGTGACCTGGTGAACTACCTGCAATGGATGGGTGAGCCTGCGCAGAACACCCGGGTGCGGGTGGGCGTCTGGGTGCTCCTCTTCCTGGGTCTGTTGTCCTTCCTGACCTGGCGCCTTAACGCGGCGTATTGGAAAGACATCAAGTAATTCGATAGATCCCGGGCGGCTTGCCCGGGATGTTCGGAGTGGTTTGTGCCAGATGAGATTCTGGTGGCATTCCACTCTTTTTGGTTTTAAGGAGACTCCGACATGATGGTGCTGTATTCAGGTACGACCTGCCCTTTTTCCCATCGTTGCCGTTTCGTGTTGTTTGAAAAAGGCATGGATTTCGAGATCCGCGATGTCGATCTTTACAACAAACCCGAAGACATCAGTGTGATGAACCCGTATGGGCAAGTGCCGATCCTGGTCGAGCGGGACTTGATCCTCTACGAATCCAACATCATCAATGAATACATCGATGAACGTTTCCCGCATCCACAGCTGATGCCGGGCGATCCGGTGGACCGCGCCCGCGTTCGCCTGTTTCTGTTGAACTTTGAGAAGGAACTCTTCGTCCATGTTTCCGCATTGGAAAACCGCGCGACCAAGGGTAACGACAAGGCGCTGGAAAAAGCCCGCGCACACATCCGCGACCGCTTGACGCAGTTGGCTCCGGTTTTTCTCAAGAACAAGTACATGCTGGGCGACGGATTCTCGATGCTGGATGTTGCGATCGCCCCGCTCCTGTGGAGGCTGGACTACTACGGCATCGATCTCAGCAAGAACGCTGCGCCGCTGCTGAAATATGCCGAGAGGATTTTTTCGCGACCGGCCTATATCGAGGCGTTGACGCCCTCGGAAAAGGTGATGCGCAAGTAACATCTCCAGGCAATCCGATGATGAGCGCACCGGCTTCGACCTCCACCCGCCCCTATCTGATTCGGGCGCTTTACGAGTGGTGCACAGACAGCGGCTTCACACCCTATGTGGCGGTGCTTGTGGACGACAACGTTCGCGTGCCACGCGAATACGTGAAGAACGGCGAAATTGTGCTCAACATCAGCTTTGACGCAACCAGTTCCTTGAAGCTCGGCAATGAGTTCATCGAGTTCAAGGCCCGATTTGCGGGCACCCCACGCGAGATTCTTGTTCCCGTGGCCAACGTGATCGCCATTTACGCGCGGGAAAATGGCCAAGGAATGGCGTTCCCGATGTCGGTGCCCGTTGACGTGGATCCGAACGCTGGGGACGCACAGGGGTCTGACAAACCGGCGGAACTCGGTGAGACGAACGTGGTTCAGCTTGTGCATTCAGAGGCTGATGATGCCGATGCGCACGATGGACCAGAACCCCCCAAGCCGCCATCGGGTCCTCGGCCGATGCTCAAGCGCGTCAAGTAGTTCGGGGGAAATTGGGTCGGGTTTGGGCGGGTAAAATACGTTCGTTGCCGATTTAGCTCAGTTGGTAGAGCAACCGCCTTGTAAGCGGTAGGTCATCAGTTCGAATCCGATAATCGGCACCACGCGCATTCTGGTCAGGATGGGGCGAATGGTTTTTGTCAGTGGCTCTTTCATGGTTCCTTCCCGGGTCAGTCGTCCACAATTGAAGGCGGCGGGCCATGGGGGCCATTGCGCCAAGAAGCCGGGATCAGCGAGTTCCCTGGGCTTGGACCTTGACCCGGATGGAGGTGACAGTCCAGCCTCGGCTGTTGAGTGTGGAAACGAGGGACGGTAGCAGTTGCCTCAGTTTGGCGGCAGCGGTCGTGTTGCTGACCAGCAGACACCATGCATCGCCCTCAATCGGACCAGCCACGATGGAGGGCAGAAGGTTGGCGGGAATAAGGGGTTGAACGGTCCGGAGCCGTTCCTGTGAATCGCGCGCGAGTTCGGCGAGGTTGGCGAGCATCGGTGATGCTTGGGCTGCCTGTAGCAGAGAAACAGCGTGGTTTCGGCGATTCATGGGTGGGTCCGGTCACGCGGGCTTGAGAGGGAACATCAATGCACTTGATTATCACGGATGCCTGGCTGGCAAGAAGCCGAGCGGTTCACCTGTCGGGAACGAAGCTGCTGCTGACGGGCCTTGTCGTTTCAACGGGCCTCATGCTGGTCGCAGCCGGTCTCTATCACTGGGTTTTTCTGAAAGGCGCCCGCGAAGGCTGGCCCGTGGTGGGTTCCTTGGTCAGACTGGTGGTCAAGGATGAGTTCGATCAGCGTGACCGGTTCATGCGCGAAAACCTGGATGCCATGGCTCGCCGGGTTGGCGAAATGCAGGCCAAGATGATGCAACTGGAATCGCTTGGCGAACGTGTTTCTGGCCTGGCCGGCGTGAATCCCGTTGACATCAAAACGACCCCCGGGCGCGGTGGCATACTTGTATCCGGGCCATCTCTTTCGTTGGAAGAGTTGCAGACGACGCTGGTCGAGCTTGAGCAGCAAGGGGGGCGGCGATCCGACCTGCTGACCGTCATGGAATCGAGGCTGTTCGATCAGAAGATTCGCCGGTCCATGGTTCCGACGCAGCAACCCGTCTCTGCGGTCAGCCTGGGTTCCGCGTTTGGGTGGCGGATCGACCCGATTACCGGCCGGTCGGCCTTGCACACGGGGCTGGACTTTTCTGCTGATCCGGGCACGCCGATCCTTTCTGCTGCCGGTGGCGTGGTCGTCACTCAGGAGTACCACGCGGCCTACGGCAACATGATCGAAATCGATCACGGCAACGACCTCGTCAGTCGTTATGCCCATTCATCGCGGGTTTTTGTCAAGAAGGGTGACCTGGTGCGGCGCGGTCAGAAGATCGCCGAGGTCGGAACCACGGGTCGTTCGACAGGCTCACATCTGCACTTTGAGGTTCTGGTTCAGGGGGTTCAGCAAGATCCCCAGAAGTTCCTGCAGGCAGGGCAAGACCTGCCATCGCAAACCGTCGCAGTGGCTGCGGTGCCCAAGGGGCCGAATCGGACACCGCAGAGGTAAAATGCGCCGATGCGCCGTCGTTGCCATTTCGCAGTGACCCTTGCAATCGGTGATGGCGCCTTTACTTGAATCCAACCAATCTTAGGGATTTCGGACGTCTGCCAGCCGTAGAGGTTTGGTGGTCGGTCCTGCACGCATGGCCACCAACTTCCTGACCAAAATTTTCGGCAGTCGCAACGATCGTCTGCTCAAGCAATACCGCAAGACTGTGGAGCGAATCAACGCGATGGAGTCTCAGTTCGAGGCTCTGACCGATGAGCAGTTGCGCGAGAAGACCCTTGAACTCAAAGGCCGTGTGTCGGCTGGCGAGACGCTGGATGCAATCCTTGTCGAGGCTTTTGCGGTTGTCCGCGAAGGCTCGAAGCGCGTCATGAAGATGCGGCATTTCGACGTGCAGCTTCTGGGGGGCATGTCCCTCCACAACGGGAAGATCTCGGAGATGGGGACGGGCGAAGGGAAGACGCTCACAGCGACGCTACCGGTGTTCCTGAATGCCCTGACTGGCAAGGGCGTTCACGTGGTGACAGTCAATGACTACCTGGCCAACCGGGACGCACAGTGGATGGGGCGCCTGTACAACTTCCTTGGACTTTCTGTGGGCGTCAATTTGCCCAACATGTCCCGTGAGGAAAAGCAGGCCGCCTACCAGGCGGACATCACCTACGGAACCAACAACGAGTTCGGCTTTGACTACCTCCGGGACAACATGGTCTATGAGGTTCAGGACCGGGTCCAGCGGCCGCTGAACTACGCCATCGTTGACGAGGTGGACTCCATCCTGATCGACGAGGCGCGAACGCCCTTGATCATCAGCGGGCAGGCCGAAGACCACACGGCCATGTATCTGGCGATGAACCGCGTCGTGCCATCGTTGAAACGCCAGGAGGGCGAGGCCGATCCACACACGGGCGAAGGCGTCATCACACCAGGTGATTTCACGCTGGACGAAAAGACCCATCAGGTTTTCCTGACCGAAATGGGGCACGAGAACGCAGAGCGCATTCTTGCGGAGTTTGGGCTGATTCCGCCAGGCGCCAGCCTGTATGACCCGGCCAATATAGCCCTGATGCATCACCTGTACGCAGCGCTGCGTGCCAACCATCTGTACCACCGCGATCAGCACTATGTGGTTCAGGAGGGCGAGATCGTGATCGTCGACGAATTCACCGGCCGCCTGATGAGCGGTCGCCGGTGGAGCGACGGCCTGCACCAGGCGGTCGAGGCCAAGGAGGGCGTGGCGATCCAGGCAGAAAACCAGACGATGGCGTCGATCACGTTCCAGAACTATTTCCGGCTCTACGCCAAGTTGGCTGGGATGACGGGAACGGCCGATACCGAGGCCTACGAGTTCCAGGAAATCTACGGACTGGAAACCGTGGTGATCCCGCCCAACCGTCCCAGCCGACGCGAGGACCAACTGGACCGTGTGTACAAGACCGCACGCGAAAAATACGCCGCAGCGATTGCTGACATCAGGGAGTGCTACGACCGCGGCCAGCCGGTACTTGTGGGTACGACCTCAATCGAGAACTCTGAACTGATCTCTGGCCTGTTGGACAAGGAAAAACTCCCCCACCAGGTCCTGAACGCAAAGCAGCACGCGCGTGAGGCCGACATCGTGGCGCAGGCTGGGCGGCCGAAGATGATCACGATTGCAACCAACATGGCAGGCCGCGGCACCGACATCGTGCTCGGCGGCAATATTGAGAAACTTGTCGCTGCCGTGGAAGCTGACGAAGGACTTGATTCTGCCGCGCGCGCGGCCAAGGTAGAGGAACTGCGTGCCAACTGGAAGAAGGAGCATGAATTCGTCACTGGTCAGGGTGGCCTGCGGATCATTGCGACGGAGCGGCATGAATCCAGACGAATCGACAATCAGTTGCGGGGTCGCTCGGGACGCCAGGGCGATCCGGGGTCGTCACGTTTTTACCTGAGCTTGGACGATGCGCTGATGCGGATCTTTGCGGGCGACCGTGTGCGAGCCATCATGGAGCGGCTGAAAATGCCCGATGGGGAGGCGATTGAAGCGGGCATCGTCACCCGCAGCATCGAAAGCGCGCAACGCAAGGTCGAAGCGCGCAACTTCGATATTCGCAAACAGTTGCTGGAGTACGACGACGTTTCAAACGACCAGCGCAAGGTGATCTATCAGCAACGCAACGATATTCTCGATGCAAGTGACCTGTCGGGGCAGATAGCGTCGTTGCGCGAAGGTTGCTTCACCGATCTGGCGCATCTTTATGTTCCGATCGAATCAGTTGAAGAGCAATGGGACGTGGCGGGTCTGGAAAAGGTATTGGCCGAGGAGTGGCAGATCAGCGTGCCGTTGCGCGAGACCATCCAGGCCGCATCGGCAATCACGGTGGAAGAGGTCCTGGCGAAAGTGCTTGCTGCGGCGGACGCAGCATTTGAAGCCAAGGTCGCGCAGATCGGCGGTGAGAATTTCACTCAGTTCGAACGCATGGTCCTGTTGCAGAGCATTGACACCCACTGGCGGGAGCACCTGAGTGCGCTCGACTATTTGCGTCAGGGCATTCATTTGCGCGGTTATGCGCAGAAGCAGCCGAAGCAGGAATACAAGCGGGAAGCATTTGAGCTTTTTGGCCAATTGCTGGACGCCGTCAAGAACGATGTCACCAAAGTGCTCATGACGGTCAGGATCGAATCTGGCGAACAGCTGGAGCAAGCGGCGGTCGCGATGGAGGAGCGCGCTGAGAACATCTTCAACGTGACCTATACCGCGCCAACGGAAACCGGCGAAGTTCAGACGCTTGCTGGATCCAGCGTGCCCTCGACCGGTGATGAGATTCCCCGCGTTGGCCGGAACGATCCCTGCCCATGTGGCAGCGGCAAGAAGTACAAGCAGTGCCATGGTCGATTGGCCTGAACCGGCGAACCTCACAACGAAGCGGGCCCAGGCCCGTTTTGTGTTTCCCGACCACCATTTCCCGACAATTCGAGTTCTTCAGGAAATCACACCATGCCAGTCAATCTGTCCGCGCCCACTCCTTCTGACCTTCATCCCGTAGCTGGTGTTCGCCTGGGCGCGGCCGAAGCAGGCGTTCGCAAGGTGGGGCGCAAGGATCTGACGGTCATCTTGCTGGATGCCGGTGCCAGCGTTTCGGGCGTGTTCACGCGCAACCGCTTTTGCGCAGCGCCGGTACAGGTCTGCCGCGAACATCTCGCCGCCGATGCGCAGATCCGTGCCCTGGTGATCAACACGGGAAACGCGAACGCGGGGACCGGTGCCGAGGGCTTGGCCCGGGCGCGGGCCACCTGTGTCACTTTGGCCGAGCACCTGGACGTTACCCCGGAGCAGGTGCTGCCGTTTTCGACCGGCGTCATCATGGAGCCGTTGCCCGTTGACCGCATCGAGGCGGGCTTGCCGGCGGCCCTGGCTGACCTGGATGTGGATCACTGGGGCCAGGCGGCGCAAGCCATCATGACGACGGATACGATTCCGAAGGCTGCAAGCAAAGTCATCAATCTGGACGGCGTCCAGGTGACGATCACCGGGATCAGCAAGGGAGCCGGCATGATCCGCCCCAACATGGCAACCATGCTCGGTTTTCTGGCCACTGACGCTTGCATCGCTCCTTCCCTGATGAAGCAGCTTGCCCTTGATCTGGCTGAAGGTTCGTTCAATCGCGTCACGATTGACGGGGATACCTCCACCAATGACTCTTTTGTCGTCATTGCCACCAACAAGGCCCCGCACAAGCCGCTCGCCTCGCTGAATCAGGGGTTGGGCCTTGTTCTCAAGAACGCAATGATGGACGTTGCGCGGCAGTTGGCGCAGGCCATTGTCCGGGACGGGGAGGGGGCCACCAAGTTCATCACGGTGCGCGTGGAGGATGGCAGGACCAGCGCAGAGTGCCGTCAGGTGGCTTATGCGATCGCGCACTCGCCGCTGGTGAAGACGGCGTTCTATGCCAGCGATCCCAATCTGGGGCGAATTCTTGCGGCCGTGGGCTATGCCGGGATCGACGACCTGGACCCGTCCCTGATCGATCTGTTCCTGGACGATGTCCACGTGGCTGTGAACGGCGGGCGCAATCCGACTTACCGGGAAGAGGACGGACAGCGGATCATGAAGCAGAGCGAGATCACCGTCAGGGTCCGGCTGGGCCGTGGGGCCGCGACAGATACGGTCTGGACCTGCGATTTCAGCCACGAGTACGTCACCATCAACGCCGACTATCGGTCCTGAGGACATGAACCAAACCTTTGAGCGCCTGCTCGCACGGGCGGAACAACTGATGACGCGGATCGAATTGGCACTGCCACAGCCGCTGACGGCACCCGACTGGGCGCGGGCTGTGGCTTGGAGGTACCGCAAACGCAGTTCCGGGCACGGTGTCCTGGAACCCGTGCGTCACCTGGCGACTCTGGGGCTGGCCGACTTGAAGGAAATCGATCCGCAGAAGGAAAAAATTGAGCGCAATACCTTGCAGTTCATTCAGGGAAAACCGGCCAACAACGTTCTGTTGACGGGTGCGCGCGGGACAGGCAAGTCATCCCTGATCAAGGCCATCCTGAATACCTACGCCGCGCAGGGCCTGCGTCTGATCGAGGTTGACAAGGCGGACCTGACCGACCTTCCGGATATCGTCGAGGTGGTGGCTGACCGGCCGGAACGATTTATCGTCTTTTGTGATGACCTGAGTTTTGAAGATGGCGAGCCGGCCTACAAGGCACTGAAATCGATTCTGGACGGATCCATCGCTGCGCCGACCCCCAATCTGCTCGTGTACGCCACCAGCAACCGCCGCCACCTTCTGCCCGAGTACATGAAGGACAACCTCAGTTATTCACATACCGATGACGGCGAAGTGCATCCGGGCGAAGTGATCGAGGAAAAGATCTCCTTGTCTGAACGGTTCGGACTCTGGGTCAGCTTCTATCCGTTCAGTCAGGACGAGTACCTGACCATCGTCGGGCAATGGTTGCAGTCGTTGGGTGCAAGCATCTCCATGGTCGAGGCGGCGCGTCCGCTGGCGTTGATCTGGGCATTGGAGCGCGGATCGCGTAGTGGCCGTGTCGCCTACCAGTTTGCCCAGGACTTCATGGGCAGATACCCGGTCGCAACGTGAATGGGTACGAGCCATTGCGGGCCGATGCCGACATCCAACGCTTGGGCGGACCCGATCGCCCGGTGGTTGAGGTCGCCGTCGGCGTGCTGATTCGCCCCGACGGTGATTTTCTGCTGACTTCCCGTCCCGGTGGCAAGGTCTATTCCGGCTATTGGGAGTTCCCCGGTGGCAAGGTGGAGGGCGGTGAAAGCGTGGAGCAGGCGTTGTGTCGAGAACTCTTCGAAGAACTGGGCATTGAAGTCACACAGCTGACCCGATGGAAGGAACAGTTGGTCGACTATCCGCATGCGCTGGTCCGGCTGAATTTTTTCAAGGTCACCGGCTGGCGTGGGCTCCTGGAGATGCGCGAAGGCCAATCGTTCGCCTGGCAGCATCTGCCGGTTGCGGTGGCCCCTGTGCTGCCGGGTACCGTGCCGGTTCTGGAATGGTTTGCCGCGGAACAGGGATTTCAAGGTGCTATGTATTAAATAGCATGAAATGACCATTTGAAGCTGGGAATTTCCCGATTTCCTTGTATTATTTGATTACGGCGAGCTTTTCGGGTCGTGTGGCGGTGTTTCGTCGATCGGCATCTCTGTCGGAACCCTGAAGCTCTCATTGGCCCAGGCGCCCAGATCAAGGCTCTTGCATCGTTCGCAACAGAAAGGCCGGAACGGATTGTCCGGCGAATAAAGGCTATCGCCCCCGCAGGCCGGACAGCGAACCCAGCGGTCGGAAGATTGGGATCGCGTCACGGCAGACATGAGCGCACGGCCTTACGAACACAGGGTCAATTCGAACTGGGTGTCGCTGTTGTCGGGATGCAGCCGGGTGTCCTCGCCAAGGCGCATCAGTCGAACGGAAACCAGCAACCGGTTGCCGCTGATTTCTGGAATCAGGTCCAGATCCGGGTCAATGCGCAGGCGCAGCAGCTGGAAAGTGCGGCCCTGCGGCAGGGGTTGCTGAAACTGGCCTCCGGGAGCGACCACTTTTTGCGGTGTTCCTGAATCACGCAGCATGTTCAGCAACATCCGGATGGATTGCGCCAATGGCTTGACCGTCGCCGTCCATGTCAGAAGATCGCCATGGCGCGTCGCGGCGCTCTTGTGCTGCCATGCAAAATAGGCAGGCAAATCAAATTCGCAGGTGCCTCCAGGGATGACGGCCCGGCTTCGCACACTCATGAGCCAGTCATTCTCGGTCAGCGACTGGCCGGCTTTGCCCGGCAGTCCGCTCAGCGTCGTGAAGCAATGTTCAAGCTGGCCCACGACATCGTCGAGGACTTGCTCAGAAATGGCCGGGTTTCCACGATAGCTGTTCAGGACCTGCTTTTGTTTGTCGAGATCCTTGAGGACATCGGACTTGAGGTCGGCCCGGGTGGCCACATCCATGATCTCGAAAAGCGTGGTCAGTGCGTAGTGGTGATCCAGCGGTGTTTCGCGCGCCACCAGTTCGTCCAGACGCAAGAAAAGATGCTCGAGCCGCAGATAGGTCCGAATGCGTTCGTTGAAAGGGTATTCGTAGAGGATCACGCTGCTATTTCCAGTTTCCCAATGATAGACCGAATGGTTCGGCCAACTGCGCGATCTCATGGGCCAGGGAGTCAAGCGACACATCCTGATTGCTGATCACGATGTCCGAGGCGGCAAGCCTGACGTTGCGACCGGCCTGCGACTCGATGATCCGCGCGACATCATCCCGGGACACCCCGCTGCGCGTCATCACACGCTCGATCTGCGTTTCTTCATCACAATCAACCACGATGATGCGGTTCAGTTTCGTTCGCCAGTGGCCGGACTCGACCAACAATGGAATGTCGAAAACCACGCAGGGGTGGCCTTCGTCGATTGCTTGGCGGGCTTGCTCTCCGGTCGCCTGCCCCACAAGGGGGTGAATGATGGCCTCAAGGCGTTGCTTGGCCTCGGGGTCGTGAAAGGCGAGATCACGCATTCGCTTGCGATCCATTGCACCTTCGGGGGTAATGAAGTCAGCCCCAAACTCGGCTTTGATGGCCGGCATGGCGGCGCCGCCGGCATCGGTCAAATGACGGGCAATCGCATCCGCATCAACGATCACGGCACCTATGTCGCCCAGCATTCGGGCAACAGTGCTTTTTCCGCTGCCGATGCCGCCAGTCAGGCCGACCAGGAAGCTCCCCCTCATGCGCGGCCTACAGTCCTGCCACACGCAAAATGGATTGCGGGCCGAACACCATGGCGGTCAGCCCGGCGCCAGCGAGGAAGGGGCCGAAAGGAACGTAGCCGCCTTCGCGCAGGCCGCTGACGAATTTCAGGGCAATCCCGACCAAGGCGCCGATGACGGACGCCATCAGAATCATGGGCACGAGTGCCTGCCAACCAAACCACGCCCCCAAAGCAGCGAACAGTTTGAAATCCCCGAAACCCATGCCTTCCTTGCCGGTGGCCAGTTTGAAGGCCCAATAGATCAACCAGAGGGACAAGTAACCTGCTACGGCACCCCAAAGTGAAGCAACCAGCGTCACCGAGGTCCACTGAAGCGCCGAGGCTACCAGGCCCGCCCATAACAGCGGTAGCGTGATGTCATCGGGCAGCAAGGTGGTATCCCAGTCGATGAGTGCCAGGGCCAGCAATGCCGCGGAGAAGCCGCACCATGCGACTGCCGCGGGTGTTGCGCCCCAGCGCCAGAAGCATCCGAAGAATAGAACGCCCGTGACCAGTTCGACCAGCGGGTAGCGCAGGCCAATTGGTGCGTGGCATGCGGAGCACTTGCCCCGTAGAAACACATAGCTGAGCAGCGGGATGTTCTCGAACCACAAGACCTGATGGCCGCACTGCCGGCAGCGCGAACGCGGTCGGACCAGATTGAAAGCCGGGGTCTCTTCCGCCTTTTTCCCGGACATCTCGGCGCATTCCGTCACCCATTGATGCTCGAGCATCTTGGGAAGGCGGTAGATGACCACGTTAAGGAAGCTGCCAACCAACAACCCAAGCAGGCCGCCAAGACCGGCGACGACGAGTGCAGATTCCGTCATCAGACGACCTGACCCAGTTTGAAAATCGGGAGGTACATCGAGACAACGATGCCACCGATGATGGTTCCAAGGAAGACGATGATGATCGGCTCCATGAGACTCGACAGGCCGGCCACCATGTCGTCAACTTCCGCCTCATAGAAGTCGGCAGCCTTGCCGAGCATGTGATCGAGGGAGCCGGACTCCTCGCCGATGGCGCACATCTGCAGCACCATGGTGGGAAAGAGATTGGCATTTCCCATCGCCACTGTGAGGCTGGTTCCGGTCGACACTTCCTGCTGAATCTTCTCCGTCGCTTGGGCATACAACATGTTGCCGGATGCACCCCCGACGGAGTCAAGCGCCTCCACAAGCGGAACGCCTGCCGCAAACATGGTCGAGAGCGTGCGTGTCCAGCGCGCAATCACGGATTTTTCAACCAGTACACCAAAGATGGGGACCTTGAGGAGGAGCCTGTCCATGAACATCTGCATCTTCTCGCTTCGCCTCCAGGCCTGGAAGAAGAAATAGGCACCACCACCGATGACGCCGAAAATCAACCACCAGTACTTGACAAAGAATTCACTGATCGCGATGACCAGCAAGGTCGGTGCGGGCAGATCGGCACCGAACGATGTGAAGACACTCTTAAAAGCTGGAATCACGAAGATCATGATGATCGTCACCACGACGAAGGCGACCACGACGACAGCCGTCGGATACATGAGGGCTGATTTGATCTTGGACTTGATCGCCTCGGTCTTCTCCATGTAAACGGCCAAGCGGTCGAGCAACTGCTCAAGAATACCGGCCGCTTCGCCGGCTTCGACCAGGTTGCAGTACAGGTTGTCAAAATACATCGGGAACTTCCGGAACGCGGCACTCAGTGAAGTACCGGTTTCGACGTCCGTGCGGATGTCGTTCAGCAGCTTGGTCACACTGGCGTTGGCATTGCCACGCCCAACGATGTCGAAGGACTGCAGCAAGGGTACGCCGGCTTTCATCATGGTGGCCAACTGACGGGTGAAGATGGCCAGATCCTTGGGCTTGATGCGTTTTCCGGAACGCATCCGGCGTTTCTTGATCTTGGTCGGAAAGACACCTTGCCGCCGCAGGGATGCCTGAACCTGGTTTTCACCGGAGGCTCGGATCTCCCCTCGAACCTGCTTGCCGTTGCGGTCCTTTCCTTCCCATTCGAACAGGTATTCCCGAATATCTCTGGACGCTGCTGAAGAAGCCATGTTGATCTCCCGAATTCCGCGGTCTTATTCGTTGGTGACGGCCAGCACTTCCTCAATCGAGGTCAGTCCCAGTTTGACTTTGTACAGACCCGATGTTCTCAATGAGCGGACGCCTTCGCGTTCGGCTTGGCGCGCGATATCAAGGGCGCTGCTGTCGCTGAGGATGAGGCGTTGCGTTTCTTCGCTCACCGGCATCACCTGATAGATGCCCAACCGACCCCGGTAGCCGTTGTTGCACATCGGGCAACCGACGGGGCGATACGGCATCCAACTGCCGTCTATGTCTTCTTCCCGGAATCCGGCGTCGATCAACGCTTCACGCGGCAAGTCCACGGGCGCTTTGCAGTTGGCGCATAGCCGCCGCGCCAGTCGCTGGGCGGTGATGAGGATGACGCTGGATGCGATGTTGAAAGGGGCGATTCCCATGTTGCGAAGCCGCGTCAAGGTGGTGGGGGCATCATTGGTATGCAGGGTCGACAAAACCAGGTGCCCTGTCTGGGCCGCCTTGATCGCAATGTCCGCGGTTTCAAGATCGCGAATCTCCCCCACCATGATGATGTCCGGGTCTTGCCGCAGGAACGATTTGAGTGCGGCTGCGAACGTCAATCCAGCCTTTTCATTCACGTTGACCTGGTTGACACCCGGCAGATTGATTTCGGAGGGGTCTTCTGCCGTGGCGATATTGACCCCGGGCTTGTTCAGCAAGTTCAGGCAGGTGTAGAGCGACACGGTCTTGCCGGAGCCGGTTGGCCCCGTCACCAGAATCATGCCGTAAGGACGCTCGATCGCCTTCAACAGGTGGGCCTTTTCCTCGGGCTCGTACCCTAAGGCGTCGATCCCGAGTTTGGCGCTGCTGGGGTCGAGAATCCGGATCACGATCTTCTCGCCGAACAAGGTGGGCAGCGTGCTGACGCGCAGGTCGACCGATCGGTCGGGTCCGACCTTCAGCTTCATGCGGCCGTCTTGCGGGACCCGTTTCTCAGAGATGTCCAGTCGCGAAATGACCTTGATGCGGGAAGCCAGTTTGTCCTTGATGGCGATGGGTGGAGACGCGATTTCCCTCAACTCGCCGTCGACCCGGAAACGCACCCGGTAGTTGAACTCATAGGGTTCAAAGTGCAGGTCTGAAGCGCGCATATTGAACGCATCCAGCAGCATCTTGTGGAGGAACTTGACGATTGGGGCGTCGTCAACTTCGGAGGTGTCCACTTCGCCAGCTTCGGCGGCGGGGGTATCCATTGACGATTCGTCAAACTCGAATTCCCCGCCGACGAAACTTTCCATCGCTTCGTTGACGGAAGTCGCGTTCTGTTCGACCATCCGGGACAGCTTGTCGAACTCGGCGATCACCCAGTCCACACCCATTTGCGTGGCGAACTTGATTTTCTCCGCAGCTGCCTGATCAGCAGGATCGGCTGTGGCAACGACGAGACGGTTTCCCCGCTTGCTCAGGACGAGCACGCGAAAATCCTGGCATGTCTTGGGGTCGAGCAGACCTCTTGGTAGCCGGTTGCGGTCGAGAGCGTCCAAGTCCACCAGGGGGACCGCAAAAGCCGTTGACATGGTGTGGGCGAGGTCGGATGCAGATACGGCCCCGGATCCAGTCAACTCTGAAATGAAGTTGGTCTTGCCGGTAAGCGCCTTACGGTAGATGTCTTCGGCGGCTTTCTGACCGAGCTTTCCCGCGGCGACCAGTGCCCGTGCCAAGCCCGGAAGCGCGACGGCCGACGTATCTTTGGAAGGGGGTTCTGCGACGGCCATGTAGTTCGACGGTTCTCAATGAGTGACGACAGGGCAATCTTCGCCGATTGCCCTCATGCTGTAAACCGAAAAACCGTGTCGCAATGTTCACGGGCGGACCTGAAAACACTGGCGAATAAGTGGTCGGGGTGAGAGGATTCGAACCTCCGGCCTCTACGTCCCGAACGTAGCGCTCTACCAGGCTAAGCTACACCCCGTTGGCTGGAATACGATGGAGAAACTCAGTGCCTCCGTTCCAGTAGCTGACTGGCCAATTGTATCAAACCCTCGGTGAATCGATTGTCGGGGAGAGTCCGCGCTGCAGCAATTGCCCGTTGCGCTTCCTGTGCCGCGGCATCGTGCGTGGCGTCCAGCGCACCGGTCTGCCGGACGATATCCACCACCAACGACAATTGGGTCACAGCCCCGGTTTCAATCGCTTCGCGGATCAGGTCGCGCTGGCTTGTTGTGCCCAACTGCATGGCCATGATCAAGGGCAAGGTGGCTTTGCCTTCGCGCAGATCGTCGCCCAGATTCTTGCCCATTTCCGCCGCGGTTCCGGCATAGTCCAGCACATCGTCGACAACTTGGAACGCGGTGCCAAGCGCTTGCCCATAAATGGCGCAAGCTTCTTCGAACGCCGGCCCGCTGGCCGACAGGATCGCTCCAAGTCGAGCGCTGGCTTCGAACAATTTGGCTGTTTTCGAGCGGATGACGCGCAGGTAATCGGCTTCGTCCAGCGATGCGTCGTGCATGTTCATCAACTGCAGGACTTCGCCTTCGGCAATGATGTTGGTGGCCTCCGCGAGGATCTGCATCACGCGCATGTTGTCGGCTTCGACCATCATCTGGAAAGCGCGGGAGTACAGGAAATCGCCGACCAGGACACTAGCGGGGTTGCCGAAGGCCTCATTGGCTGTCGAGCGCCCACGCCGGAGGGTGGATTCGTCTACCACGTCATCGTGGAGCAGTGTGGCCGTGTGGATGAACTCGACGACCGCAGCGAGGTTGAAACGCTGGTTGCCCTGGTAGCCGAGGGCGCCACAGGTCAGCAACAACAACACCGGTCTGAGCCGTTTGCCGCCCGCGGAAATGATGTACCGGGCCACTTCACCGACGAGCGGGACGCCTGAGTCCAGCCGGCGCGCAATGACCTTGTCCACTTCGAGCATGTCGTCGGCGACAAGTGCCAGTGCGTTGAAAGTGGAAGAGGATGATGCAGCCAAGGTGGGATTCACCGAAAAGTTGCGGGATTATAGGGACCGGCCGGGCGGGACATCGGCCACTGCCGGAGGGCAGGTTAGTGGCTGCAAACCATGCTACAATCCTTGGCTCTGCGGAAATCCGTCTGCAGAACTCACTCAAGAGGTTTACATGTACGCGGTCATAAAAACCGGCGGCAAGCAGTATCGCGTTGCTTCCGGCGAAAAAATTAAAGTAGAACAGATTGCTGCGGACGTAGGCCAGGAGATCGTGATCGACCAGGTTCTGGCTGTCGGCAACGGCGCTGAACTCAAGGTGGGTACGCCCCTGGTGTCCGGCGCAACTGTGAAAGCCACGGTTGTGGCGCACGGCAAGCACGACAAGGTTCGCATCTTCAAGATGCGCCGTCGCAAGCATTACCAGAAACGTCAGGGCCATCGCCAGCAGTTCACCGAACTGCAAATCGGTGCGATTGCCGCTTAAGGAGAACAGGTCATGGCACAGAAAAAAGGCGGCGGCTCAACGCGAAACGGGCGCGATTCGAAGCCCAAGATGCTCGGCGTGAAAGCCTTCGGTGGCGAACTGATCAGCGCGGGCTCGATCATCGTGCGGCAGCGCGGTACCCGCTTCCATCCCGGCACCAATGTGGGCCTGGGCAAGGATCACAGCCTCTTTGCGCTGGTGGATGGCCACGTGTCCTTTGGCACGAAGGGTGCACTGAACAAGCACACGGTGAGCGTCACCCCGGCTGCTTGATTCTTTCGCAGCCCCGTACGGAGCCCCGCCTTGTCGGGGCTTCGTTGTTTTGGCGCGTTGTCGGTCTGTATAAACTGGATACCTGATGAAATTCGTTGATGAAGCCTATATTGACATCGTCGCTGGCGATGGCGGCGCAGGCTGCGTTTCGTTCAGGCATGAAAAATACAAGGAATTCGGCGGCCCCAATGGAGGCGATGGGGGGCGTGGCGGACATGTATTTGCCGTGGCCGATCCCAGCCTGAATACCTTGGTTGATTTCCGCTTTTCCCGTCGCCATGAAGCCAAGCGCGGGCAGCATGGCATGGGCTCCGACATGTTCGGAGCGGCCGGAGATGACATCACGCTGCGGATGCCGGTGGGCACCATCATCACCGACGCTGAAACCGGCGAAGTGCTCTATGAGTTGCTGACGCCCGGCGAGCAGATCATGATCGCCAAAGGCGGCGACGGCGGTTTTGGCAACATGCGCTACAAGAGTGCGATCAACCGCGCGCCGCGCCAGAAGACGCCCGGTTGGCCGGGCGAGCGAAAGAACCTCAAGCTCGAGCTCAAGGTGTTGGCCGACGTGGGCCTGCTGGGCATGCCGAACGCGGGGAAATCGACGCTGATTTCCGCCATCTCGAATGCCCGCCCCAAGATCGCGGATTACCCCTTCACAACCTTGCATCCGAATCTGGGCGTGGTTCGCGTGGGCCCTGAGCAGAGTTTCGTGGTGGCGGATGTGCCGGGGCTGATCGAAGGTGCCTCAGAGGGGGCCGGATTGGGTCACCTCTTTCTGCGGCACCTTCAGCGTACGCGCCTGCTGCTGCACATCGTTGACATGGCACCTTTTGACGAAAGTGTCGACCCGGTTGTGCAAGCGCGCGCCATCGTGGCCGAACTCAAGAAATACGATCCCAAGCTCTACGCCAAGCCGCGTTGGCTCGTGCTGAACAAACTGGACATGATCGACGCCGATGCCCGGGCGACACGCGTCAAGGACTTCATCCGGCGGTTCCGCTACAAGGGGCCGGTCTTTGAGATATCGGCGCTCACCCACGAGGGTTGTGAGCAACTGGTCAAGGCTGTCTATCAGCATATCAAGGCGCAGCAGGTGCAGGAGCAGCCTTCACTGGAGGTGGATCCGCGATTCACCGGTGGGAAAACAGACTGACGATGTAGCCGGGCGCTACGTTTGTCGTAGCGTTACTAGACCGTTTGACGCTGGGAATGGCTTTAGATGATTCAAGAATCTGCTTCAAGAGTGTTGCTGGATGCCCAGCGCATCGTGGTGAAGGTCGGGTCAAGTCTCGTGACCAATGAAGGGCGCGGACTCGATGAAGTAGCGATCGGGGAATGGTGTCGCCAGCTTGCCGCGCTTGCGCGTGATGGTCGCGAGGTGGTGATGGTTTCGAGCGGCGCAATCGCCGAAGGCATGAAGCGGCTCGGTTGGAACACACGGCCCCGTGAAATCCATGAACTGCAGGCTGCAGCGGCCGTGGGTCAGATGGGCCTGGCGCAGATGTACGAAACCAAGCTGCGTGAAAACGGGATGGGAAGTGCCCAGGTTCTGCTGACGCACGCCGACCTGGCGGATCGCGAGCGCTACCTGAATGCGCGCTCGACCCTGCTGACGCTTCTGAAATTGCGGGTGTTGCCGGTCATCAACGAGAACGACACCGTTGTCAACGACGAAATCAAGTTCGGCGACAACGACACCTTGGGCGCCCTGGTGGCGAACCTGGTTGAAGCGGATGTGCTGATCATCCTGACCGATCAGAAGGGGCTGTACACCGCTGACCCGCGCAGGGATCCCTCGGCTACGTTTGTCCATGAAGCCCGTGCCGGCGACCCGACCCTCGAAGTCATGGCCGGCGGTGCAGGTTCCAGCATCGGTCGGGGGGGCATGATCACCAAGATTCTCGCGGCGAAGCGGGCGGCGGGTTCGGGCGCGTCCACGGTCATCGCTTGGGGCCGCGAGCCCGGTGTGCTGATCCGTCTTTCCCAGGGCGAAGCCATTGGAACCCTCCTCACGGCCCGAACGCAGAAGCAGCAGGCCCGCAAACAATGGATGGCCGACCATCTGCAGCTCCGGGGTTCGGTGAGCGTCGACGATGGTGCTTCACGCAAACTGCTGCAGGAAGGCAAAAGCCTGCTGCCGATTGGAATGACTTCCGTGAGCGGGGATTTCGCGCGGGGCGATGTGATTGCCGTGCGGGATTCGTCCGGACAGGAAATCGCGCGTGGTCTTGCCAACTACGCCAGTGCCGAAGCCCGGCTGCTGTGCCGCAAGCCTTCGAGTGAGTTTGAAGCGCTGCTCGGCTACGCAGCGGAGCCGGAAATGGTCCACCGGGACAACCTGGTGCTCGCGCGCTGAGTGCGGCGATTGCCCTCGTCAGTCGAAGCCGCCAGGCTGCTCGGACTTCAGGGTGCGCACGATGTTGCTGGCTGAACGGTTGACCGCACGGTCCTTGCAGACCCCGGCCAGGGACAAGGCCAGCGCATGGCGGGATGCGGCGGAACCGTACATCGGCTGCCATTCACTGCCACTCAAGACGGACCATCCGCCGGTGGCGTTGTGACGGGCATAGACCCGATGCTGCCCAGCGCTGCAGCGGATCCCTTCGTACATCACGTTCTGCCCGCCATCGGCGCTGCTGGCCACGATGACATAGCGTACGACCCCCTCGGGCGTGACGGACAGCGTGGCCGGATCGATACCGTACTTCAACGACGAGCCGTCCGGGCCAGGCACGCGGATCAGGCGCTTCACGTCGAATGCGGGCGGCGGTGGCACCTCGCTTTCGCGCCAGTCCGGACTATCCGGAAGCAACTGCGCCGTGGCAAGCCCACTGCACAGCAGCAACGTCAGGCACATTGCGCGGCTACGTGCTTGCATGGCTGGTATCGTCCGGCGGAAGAAAAGAGGGGTCGGTCATCGGGTCCGGCTCGAAAGTTGCGCCGGGCGGCAATTCGAAGACCACCGCCGGCAGGGCCTGGTGACCGGCACTCTGCTCCGGGTCGCGTTGACGCATGCCTCCGCGAAGGTAACGATTGCGGTACTCGTGGCGGGGCAGGAAGCGCGCGAGTTCAGTGAGTGCCATCTCGTAGACGCCGCGTTTGAACTCCACCACGGCATCCAACGGAACCCAATAGTCGTTCCACCGCCAGGCGTCGAATTCCGGGTGGTTGGTCGCGCGCAGGTTCAGGTGCCAGTCCTGACCGAGCAGTTGCAACAGATACCAGATCTGCTTCTGGCCCTTGTAGAAGCCTCTGGCATCGCGCCGGATATACCGGTCAGGCACCTCGTAGCGCAACCAGTCGCGGGTGCGGGCGACAACCCGCACATGCTCCGGCTGGAGCCCCACTTCCTCGTGCAGTTCGCGGTACATGGCTTGTTCGGGGGTTTCGCCACGATCAATGCCGCCTTGCGGAAACTGCCAACTGTGGGTGCGGATGCGCTTGCCCCAGAACACCTGATTCTTCTGGTTGAGCAGGATGATGCCGACGTTAGGCCGAAAGCCTTCCCGGTCAAGCATAATCAAATTCCAATTTTTAAACTGAGTCTATTATGCACAGCGTGCCTGGCGTATCAAGGGGACCAACCCTTGCTTCACCAGGCAACCAGCCAGCCAGAGCCTCCATGAAAGCCAGCCAGTTCTACATTTCCACCCTTCGCGAAGCACCGGCTGACGCTGAAGTGGTCAGTCACCAACTCATGACGCGCGCCGGCATGATCAAGAAACTCGGCGCCGGCATCTATAGCTACATGCCGCTAGGACTACGGGTCATCCACAAGGTCGAGGCGATCGTGAGGGAGGAGATGAACCGGGCCGGCGCCGTGGAATTGACGATGCCGGTGGTCCAGCCTGCCGAGCTCTGGCAGGAGACCGGCCGCTTCGACAAGATGGGAGCGGAACTGCTGCGCATCAAGGACCGCCATGGCCGTGACTTCGTGGTTCAGCCGACCAGCGAAGAAGTCATCACCGATATTGCACGCCAGGACCTGCGCAGTTACAAGCAGTTGCCGAGAAACCTGTACCAGATCCAGACCAAGTTTCGCGATGAGCGCCGGCCGCGCTTCGGTCTGATGCGGGGTCGCGAGTTCATCATGAAGGATGCCTACAGTTTTGACCGGGACCAGGCGGCCGCCAAGACCAGCTACCAGGTCATGGCAACGACCTACCGTCGGATCTTTGACCGCTTTGGCCTGACCTATCGCGCCGTGGCGGCCGACAGCGGCGCCATCGGTGGTGACCTGAGCGAGGAGTTTCAGGTGATTGCCGCCACGGGCGAGGACGCGATCGTCTATTGCCCGTCCAGCGACTACGCCGCCAACCTTGAAAAGGCCGAAGCGCTGGCGCCTGCCGGGCCCCGCCCTGCCGCGGTGCAGACCCTGAGCCGTACGCCGACGCCAGGCAAAAGCACCTGCGCGGACGTCGCTTTGCTGTTGGGCGTGCCGCTGGTGAGCACAGTGAAATCGCTGGTGCTGGCGACCGAGGAATTGGGCGTTGCCGGGGGGGTCGTCAAGACCCGGATCTGGCTGCTGCTGTTGCGCGGCGACCATGACATGAACGAGGTCAAGGTGAGCAAGGTTCCGGGGCTGGATGGCGGCTTCCGCTTTGCCACAGGCGCCGAGATCGAAGCGCATTTCGGCTGCAAAGCAGGCTATCTGGGCCCGATCGGGCTGAAACAGCCGGTCACGGTCGTCGCGGACCGGGAAGTGGCCGTCATGGCCGACTGGATCTGCGGCGCCAATGAGGCGGATTTCCACCTCACCGGTGTCAACTGGGGTCGCGACCTTCCTGAACCCGAGCTTGTGGCGGATCTGCGCAACGTGGTCGAAGGCGATGCTTCGCCGGACGGAAAAGGGGTGCTGGCCATCGAGCGCGGCATCGAGGTGGGCCACGTGTTCTACCTCGGCACCAAGTACAGCCGGGCGATGAACGCCACCTTCCTGGGCGAGGATGGCAAGCCCGCGTTCTTCGAGATGGGTTGTTACGGCATCGGGATCACCCGCCTGCCGGCGGCTGCCATCGAACAGAACCACGACGAGCGTGGCATCATCTGGCCCGACGCGATCGCGCCGTTTGCGGTGGTGATCTGCCCGATTGGCATGGACCGCAGCGCAGACGTCAAGGCCGCCGCCGAAAAGCTGCACGACCAGTTGCGTGACAACGGCGTGGATGTGCTGCTGGACGACCGCGGCGAGCGTCCCGGCGCCATGTTCGCCGACTGGGAACTGATCGGGGTGCCGCACCGGGTCGTGATTTCCGACCGGGGCCTGAAGGAAGGCCAACTGGAGTACCAGCACCGGCGCGACTCGGCGCCCACCAAGGTGGCGGTGTCCGACGTGTTTGCTTTCGTCACGGGCCGCCTGGCCATAGCGGCCTTGCCCACGCTGTGACGCGTTCGCCGGACGGCTTGCAACCGGACACGGCTGCGGCAAGACTCCGGGCCGAGCCGGCCACGATGACGCGACGAATCTGGTTGGCTTCAGCGCCGATGAGTCTGGTGGCGCTCTGTGCGTCAGGCTCGGCCTGGGCGGGCGGGCAGATCGAGGAACCCCTGGTCGATTCGGTGCGCTCGGCCTTGAGTGCCGCCATCGCGAATCACGCGCCGCCGATTCCGGAGTTTGCCGACACCGAAGCGCGCCTGAAATACCTGCGGTGGATGGGCACCATGATCTTCCGGCTGCGCCGCAGCAAGCCGGACTTCGACACCCGACGGGAATTCCTGCAGACGGCCTGGTACGAGAGCCGGCGCGCCGGTCTCGATGTATCGCTGGTGCTGGGCCTGATCCAGGTTGAAAGCGCGTTCCGCAAGTATGCAGTCAGTCCGGTTGGCGCGCGCGGCTACATGCAGGTCATGCCGTTCTGGACACGCGTCATCGGCGACGGGGACGCTGCGCGGTTGTTTCACATGCAGACCAACCTGCGCTTCGGCTGCGTGATTCTTCGCCACTACCTTGACCGCGAACGGGGTGACCTCTTCCTGGCGTTGGGGCGCTACAACGGCTCGCGCGGAAAGGCTGCCTACCCGGACGCGGTTTTCGCCGCGCAGAAGAACTGGTTGTACAGCGGCCTGTGACCGCCCGTGTGGCGCAATCGCCATCGGGCGGAGGGGGGTCAGCTGGTGGTGCCCAGCACCTGCATCAGTTCTCCCGATTCGTACATCTCCATCATGATGTCCGAGCCACCGATGAATTCGCCCTTGACGTAGAGTTGGGGGATCGTGGGCCAGTTGCTGTACTCCTTGATGCCCTGGCGGATGGCGTCGTCGTCGAGGACGTTCACGGTCGTGACCGATTTCGGGTCGACGCCGCAGGCCTTGAGGATCTGGATCGCGCGACCGGAAAACCCGCACATCGGGAAACTGGCGCTGCCTTTCATGAACAAAACCACCTCGCTGGATTTCACCAGGCTGTCAATGCGTTGTTGGGTGTCGCTCATCTCGTCGCTCCTGTGAATGCAATCGGGCGATTTTCGCATCATGTGGCCCCCGCTGCCCCGGCCGCCTCGTCTTGAACCCGCCGGCCGAGGGGTCTCCGACAAAGCAGGCCGGGTGCGGGCCCAAGAAGTCCTGAATAGATAGCGGGTTGCGGCCATTTGACGCTGGGCGGCAGGGCGTTTGTCTCCGAATCAGGTGCGCCACGGGAGGGGCGTCGCCAGCCTGGTCCTTCATCACGCAGCGGCAGAGGTGCCGGGGGGCCATTGCCCGCCGCTGCAGCGCTCGATTCCGGCGAGGTCGCGCCGGCTTTGGACCTTTTCGAAGCCCGCACGGCCCAGCAGCTTACGCACCGAAGCAGCCTGATCCCAGCCATGCTCCAGCAGCAACCAACCGCCGGGATTCAGGTGATCCGGCGCCTGCTGAAGGATCCGGCGGATGTCGTCCAGGCCGTCCGGTCCGCTGACCAGGGCCTGGAGCGGCTCGTGGGTCAGGGCGGCGAGATGGGGGTCGCCTGCCGCGACGTAAGGCGGATTCGAGGCAATCACATCGAAGCGGCCGCTCGCACTTTGGAGCCAAGAACTCTGCAGGAAATGCACCGCCAGTCCCAGGCGCTCGGCATTGGCTGAGGCCACCGCCAGAGCGTCGGCACTGACGTCGACGGCCATGACCTCAGCTTCCCGGCGGGCGTGTTTCACAGCCAGCGCTATGGCGCCGCTGCCAGTGCCAAGGTCGATGACCCGTCGGTGGGGTTGCGCGCCTGCAGGCGCCGGAGCCGACGCCTGCAAGTCGAGCGCATCGATCGCCCATTGCACGAGGGTCTCGGTGTCGGGCCGCGGGTCCAGTACCCGCCTGTCCACCTGCAAAGACAGTCCGTGGAACTCCTTCACACCGGTCAGGTAGGCCAGCGGTTCGCCGGCCTGCCGGCGCTGGACCAGCGTGGTGAAGCGCCGGGCGGTCGCGCCGTCCAGCGGGTCGGTGTCGTGGGTCAGCAGCCAGGCACGGTCGTGGGGGGGGCGGTCCAGGGCGAGCAACAGGAGCATCTGCGCGTCCAGACGCGCCAGCCCGCCGGTCTGGGCGTTCGCCAACGCTTGGGCAAGAGTGGCTGGAGGATGGGTCGTCATGGCGGGGTTGTCAGGAGCCCATCGGTGAAGGCGGCCGACGCGGCAGATTGCAGTAGATGGGCGACATATGCTTCCATTAACATAGCAAATTACGACCGCCTGGCGATGGGTCGCTGTTGTTTGGACTCAGATTACCGGGTCCATGCGGGCTCAGCCGCCCGCGCCGACCTCAAGTTCCGCCAGCTGCTCGGCCTCGCGCTCGGCGCGCAGCGCCGTCACGACTTCGCCCAGATCGCCATCCATGATGAACTGGAGCTTGTACAGGGTCAGATTGATCCGGTGGTCGGTCAGGCGCCCCTGCGGAAAGTTGTAGGTGCGGATGCGGTCGCTGCGGTCGCCGCTGCCGATCAGGCCCTTGCGCTCGGCAGCGTCCTTGGCAGCGCGCTCGGAGCGGTCTTTTTCCTGGATGCGTGCGGTCAGCACCCGCAAGGCCTGGGCCTTGTTGCTGTGCTGGCTGCGTCCATCCTGGCATTCGGCCACGATGCCGGTGGGCAGGTGCGTGATGCGCACGGCCGAGTCGGTCTTGTTGATGTGCTGGCCACCGGCGCCGCTGGCGCGGAAGGTGTCGATGCGCAGGTCCGAGGGGTTGATCTTGACGGCTTCCTGCTCGTCGGGTTCGGCCAGCACCGCCACGGTGCAGGCGCTGGTGTGGATGCGGCCTTGGGTCTCGGTGGCCGGCACGCGCTGCACGCGGTGACCGCCCGACTCAAAACGCAGCTGACCATAGGCGCCTTCACCTTCAATCCGGATCACCACCTCCTTGTAGCCGCCGAGTTCGCTCGGCGATTCGCTGATGATTTCGGTTTTCCAGCCCTGGCGTTCGGCGTAGCGGGTGTACATGCGCAGCAGGTCGGCGGCAAACAAGGCAGATTCGTCGCCGCCGGTGCCAGCGCGGATCTCAAGAAAGGCGTTGCGCTTGTCGTCGGGATCGCGCGGCAGAAGCAGGCGCTGCAACTCGGCGTCGAGTTGGCTCAGTTCGGCCTCGGCGCTGGCGATTTCCTCCTGCGCCATGTCCGCCATGTCGGGTTCGGCCAGCATCTCGCGCGCGGCGGCAAGGTCGGATTCGCGCTGCAACAGCCGGGCATAGCGCCCCGCGATCACCGTCACTTCGGCATGTTCGCGCGAGAGCTTCAGGAACTGGCTCATGTCGGACATGATGTCCTCACGCGAAAGAAGGAAGTCGAGCTCGCCGTGGCGCTGCGCGTAACGCTCCAGCTGGCTTCTGAGGAAAGGTTTCATGCGGGGAAAAGGGAAATTTCGCTACAGTAAACGTAGCTGAATGAGACCAGCTGGCGCTGGGCTATTGGCGATTGTTGCCTTGAGAACGCAAGAACAGGCGGCTGATGGCCTGCGTGGTCTGCTCACGGTGGGCAGGGTCGCCGGAATGCAGTTCGGCCATCGCTCCGTGCAGCATCTTCTGGGTCAGGCCGCGGGAGAGGGCTTCCAGCACCGCGTCCAGATCCTCGCCCTTGGCCAGACGTTTGCGCGCGCGGGCGATCTCCGCCGCGCGCCATTCGTCGGCCTGGGCGTTTAGCTGCTGGATCAGCGGCACCACGCCATGCACCGGGTCGCGTTGCACCATCCAGTGCATGAAACTCAGCACGCCCGCGTCGATGATCGCCTCGGCCTGCGCCACGGCGGCCTGCCGGTTGGCTTGCGCCGTTTGCACCACGCTGGCCAGATCGTCCACGGTGTAGAGGTAGATATCCTCCAGTGCCTTGACTTCTGGCTCGATGTCACGCGGCACGGCCAGATCGACCATGAACATCGGGCGATGGCGCCGTTTCTTCAGGGCACGCTCCACCGCACCCAGGCCGATGATCGGCAGGGTGCTGGCGGTGCAGCTGACCACGGCATCGAATTCGTGCAGGCGCTCGGGCAGGTCGGCCAGGCGCATGACTTCGCCACCGAAGCGCACGGCCAGCTTCTCGCCGCGCTCCAGCGTGCGGTTCGCAATGGCGATGGACTTGGGGTTCTTCGCGGCGAAGTGCGTGGCGGCCAGTTCGATCATCTCGCCGGCGCCGACAAACAGCACCTTGACTGAGCCCAGGTCTTCGAACAACTGGCCGGCCAGGCGCACCGCGGCGGCCGCCATGCTGATGGAATGCGCGCCGATCTCGGTCGAGGTGCGCACTTCCTTGGCCACCGCGAAACTGCGCTGGAACATCTGGTTCAGCGTGGTCCCCAGGGCACCTGCATCCTCGGCGGCACGCACGGCGTCCTTCAGCTGGCCCAGGATCTGGGGTTCGCCCAGCACCATCGAGTCGAGCCCACTGGCCACACGAAAGGCGTGGCGCGCCGCCTGCGAATCTTCCAGGGTGTAGATGTGGGACCGCAGCACGGCGGGGGAGACGCCGCCGCAATGGGCCAGCCAGTCCAGCGTATGGTCGGGCTGGTGCGCCTCGCCCGCGCAATAGATCTCGGTGCGGTTGCAGGTGGAGATGATGGCGGCTTCAGGATGGTGCGAAAAGGACTGTCGCAAAGCCTGCAGCGTGGGCGCGATCTGGTCGATGGCAAAGGCAAAACGGCCGCGCAGATCCAGCGGCGCGGTTGTGTGATTGATGCCTAAAGCCCAGACTGCCATCGGCCGATTATAAAATTGACTTGGTCAAAGTCCTAAGCGCCCTTTGGGCATCTTCCTTTTTCGGAGCCCGCCGGCTTCCCATGGGTACATTCGATTTCATCCTGCACCTGCTGAACTTCTTTGCGCCCGCGTTGGGCGTTGCGGTGCTGCTGACCGCTGCGAGCCGGCTTCTGATCACCCGTTCGAACCGTTCGGTTGCCTTTTGGCACCAGTGCGCCTTCAACTTTGTAGCGGGGTCCATTGCGCTGGCGGTGGCGTTGGTGTTGTTCGGGCGCGATGGCAAGATGCTCGCGTATGCCGCCCTGACCTTGGCAACCGCCAGCAGCGAATGGTGGCAGGCGGGCGGCTGGCGGAAGTAGGAGCTTTTCGCCGGCATGCGGGTGCTCGGCTTCAACCGGCTGCCGGTGCAAACAGGTCCACCCGGTCGGTGATGATCCCGTCGATGCCCAGTGCGATCAGGCGCTGCGCGGCCCATTCGTCGTTCACGGTGTAGGCGAGCAGCCGCAGACCGGCGCTGCGCGCCTGCGTCACGCTCGACCCATCCCACAAATCCTGGTTGCAGACCACGGCTACGCAGTCCAGTGTCAACGCGGTTTCGAGCCAGCCGGACCACAAGGTGTCCAGCAGGAGCCCCCGTGGCAATGCCGGCGCCTCGTTCTGCGCGGCGCGCAGCGCGTCCGGCTGAAACGAGGTCAGCAGCGGCGCAATCGCTGCACCTTTCCACAGTCGCTCTGCATGGGCCGCGACCACCTGGCCGGTGCGTTCTTCCGTGCCAGGGGTTGGTTTGATCTCGATGTTCAGGCAGTGGCCGTTGCGCAGGCAGAACTGCGCAATGTTGTCCAGAGTTGGCAGGGGCTCGCCGGCGTAGGCGCGTGAATGCCAACTACCGGCGTCGAGTTGCGACAGCGCGCTCCATGGGTGAGCACCGGCGACGCCGCCGGCGTTCAGCGCGGCGGGCGCACGGGTCGTACGGGCCAGGGTGGCATCGTGCATCAGGAACGGCACGCCGTCGGCACTGAGTTTGACATCACACTCGAACATCCGATAGCCGTGCTGCGCGCCGAGCCGAAAAGCGGCCAGGGTGTTCTCAGGCGCCAGTTTTCCGGCGCCGCGGTGTGCAATCCAACGCGGATAGGGCCACGGCGGCCGGTCTTCATGGGTCGTGGGGGAGACCCCGGCACTCATGTGATATCCAGGCGGCGACCGTTGCTGGCATTGAACCAATGCAAACGGCCGGGATGAGGTCGCACGTGAACCGTGCTGGACACGGCCGGCGCCGGCATGCTTTCGTCGGTGCGGATGGTCAGCAATTCGTCGGCGAGGCGTGCATGGACCAGGCGCTCGGCTCCGAGCAGTTCGACGGTCTCCACTTGGACCGGCCAGCCTTCGGCACCCAAAGTCAGGTGTTCCGGGCGGATCCCGAGTATGGCGTCCGCCGGTCCGCCATGGGCGGCGTTGGGGGCCTTGTTCAGGAGGTTCATCGGAGGCGAACCGATGAAGCTGGCCACGAAGGTCGTGGCCGGGCGGTTGTAGACGACTTCGGGCGTGTCGAACTGCTCCATGACCCCGGCGTTCATCACGAGCATGCGCTGGGCCAGGGTCATGGCCTCCACCTGGTCGTGTGTCACGAAAAGCGAGGTGATGCCCAGTTCACGGTGCAGCTTCTGGATTTCCAGGCGTGTCTGGGCGCGAAGCTTGGCGTCCAGGTTTGACAGCGGTTCGTCGAACAGGAACACCTGCGGCTGACGCACGATGGCGCGGCCCATGGCCACCCGCTGGCGCTGGCCGCCGGAAAGCTCACGGGGTTTGCGCGTCAGAAAGGAGCCGATTTCGAGGATCTTCGCGGCCTTGTCGACCCGTGTCTTGATCTCATCCATCGGAACCTTGGCGATCTTCAGCCCGTAGGCCATGTTGTCGAACACGCTCATGTGGGGGTACAGAGCGTAGTTCTGGAACACCATCGCGATATCGCGCTCGGCTGGCTCGAGATTGTTGACGACCCGCGGTCCGATCGAAATTTCACCCTCGCTGATCTCCTCCAGTCCGGCCACCATGCGCAGCAAGGTCGATTTCCCGCAGCCGGACGGGCCGACAATGACGACGAACTCGCCATCGGCGATGTCGGCGTCCACACCATGGATGACCTTGTTGGTCGTTTTGCCGGTGCGGTAGGTCTTGACGACGTTCTTCAGTGTGATTGAGGCCATATTCTCTGGGTGTTAGCAGGGTTCTCGGCGTTCCGGTGCAAGCGGGCTGGGTGTGTGGGCTGCCGTCCCGTGGCCAGTGCCGCAGTCTTACTTCTCCGTGTCCACCAGCCCCCTGACGAACCACTTCTGCATGAGGATGACGACCAGCGCGGGCGGGAGCATGGCCAGTATGGCGGTGGCCATGACGACGTTCCATTCGACATAGATCTCGCCGAATATGGCACGCTTGATGCCCAGAACGACAGGATACATGTCCTCGTTGGTGGTCACCAGCAAGGGCCAGAGGTATTGATTCCACCCATAGATGAACTGGATCACGAAAAGTGCGGCGATGCTGGTGCGCGAAAGCGGCAGCAACACATCCCAGAAAAAGCGCATGGGTCCGGCGCCGTCGATCCTGGCGGCCTCCACCAGCTCGTCCGGCACAGTCAGGAAGAACTGGCGAAACAGAAAGGTGGCAGTGGCCGATGCGATAAGCGGAACGGTCAAGCCTGCGTACGTGTTGAGCATGTGCAAGCTTGACACCACGGCATAGGTTGGCCCGATCCGCACCTCAACCGGAAGCATCAGGGTGATGAAGATCATCCAGAACACCAGGTTCTTGAGCGGGAAGCGGAAGTACACGATCGCAAACGCCGACAGCAGCGAGATGATGATTTTTCCAATCGCAATGGTCAGCGCGGTGATCAGGCTGACCCACAGCATGGGCGCCACCGGGGCGATGGTGGATCCGCCAGAGGTCTTTCCGCCGAACAGCGCGAGTCGATAACTTTCCAGGAAATTGTTGCCTGGCCACAGTGAAATCGGGTTGCTGGAGGTGATCTGCTCGGCTGTCTGGGTGGACCCGATGAAAGTGATGAACACCGGGAAGATGACCACCAGAACGCCAATGCCCAGAATCAGGTGAGAAACAAAGTCGAGGATGGGGTTTCGCTGGATCATCGTGCAGACTTAATAGTTGACCTTCTTCTCGACATACTTGAACTGCACGACCGTCAGAGCGATGACGATGATCATCAGCACCACCGACTGAGCTGCCGATCCCCCCATGTCTTGCGCCTTGAATCCGTCGTAATACACCTTGTAGACAAGAATGGCCGTTTCTTTGCCCGGGCCGCCATGCGTGACGGCATCGACGATAGCGAAGGTGTCAAAGAACGCGTACACCACGTTGATGACGAGCAGGAAGAACGTGGTTGGCGATAACAGCGGAAACACGATGCTCCAGAAACGCTTCCAGGGCGTGGCGCCGTCGATGGTCGCGGCCTCGATCATCGAATGCGGAATGGATTGCAGTCCCGCGAGGAAGAACAGAAAGTTGTAGGAGATCTGCTTCCAGACTGCAGCCATGACGATGAGGGCCATGGCATGGTTGGCATTCAGCAGGTGGTCCCACGGGAGGCCCATTTGCTGCAAGGCGTAAGCCACCACGCCATAGGGCGAGGCAAACATCATGAGCCAGAGCACGCCCGCCACGACGGGCGCGACGGCGTAGGGCCAGATGAGGAGGGTCTTGTACACCGGTGCGCCCCGGACCACACGGTTGGCCATCACTGCCAACAGCAGGGCAATCAGGAGTCCAAGCGATGCCACCAGCAGCGAGAAGACAGCCGTGGTCTTGAATGAGGCCAGGTAGGTGGGGTCTGAGAACAATTGCCTGAAATTCTCCAAGCCCACGAACACGGCCGCAGTGGTCCCAAAGGCGTCTTGTTGCAGGACGCTCTGGTGCAGCGCCTGTCCGGCGGGCCAGAAGAAGAACACCAGGATGATGGTCATCTGTGGGGCGATCAGCAGCCAGGGCAGCCAGGCGGATCTGAAGAGGACGCGCTTTTCCATACCTTATCTTCCGCTGAAGCAAAACACCCCCTCGCGCTCAGCACGAGAGGGTGGGGCTGAACCTGGCGTGCGTTGGGGCACAGGCAACAGTTCGGTCAGGACTTGTTGGCCTTTTCGAAGCGCTCCAGTTGCTCGTTGCCGCGCTTCACAGCGGTGTCAAGGGCTTCCTTGGCACTCTTCTTGCCGGCCCAGACCTGTTCAAGTTCCTCATCATTGATGGTGCGGATCTGCACGAAGTTGCCCAGGCGGATGCCGCGCGACTTGTCGGTGGTCTTGCGGATCATCTGGGTGACTGATACGTCGGTGCCCGGATTGTGCTTGTAGAAGTTGCTCTTTTCAGTCAGCTCGTAGGATGCCTTGGTCAGCGGCAGGTAGCCGGTGCGCTGGTGGCTTTTGGCGGCCTCTTCAGGCCTGGACAGGAAGGCAAAGAACTGGGCCACACCCTTGTAGTCCGCTTCCTTCTTGCCGGACATGACCCACAGGCTGGCGCCACCGATCACGGTGTTCTGTGGCGTGCCGGGGACGTCCGGGTAATACGGCAGCGCGCCGATTCCAGACGCGAACTTGGCATTGCGCTTGACATTGCCATACAGGGCCGATGAGCCGGTCACCATGGCACATTCGCCCGACACGAACGTGGCGTCAGCCGCATTGCCGCGTCCCTTGTACACGAACAGGCCGTTCTTGGCCATGTTGGCCAGGTTTTCGATGTGGCGGACGTGCAGCGGACTGTTGAAAGTCAGGCGGGCATCAATGCCGCGCATCCCGTTGCCTTTGGTCGCGAATTCGGTGTTGTGCCAGGCTGAAAAGCTCTCCAGCTGTGTCCAGCTTACCCAGCTGGTCGTGAACGGGCACTTGTGACCGGAAGTCTTGAGTTTTGCCGCCGCCAAGGCCACCTCGGGCCAGGTGGTCGGCGGCTTCTCCGGATCCAGACCGGCGGCTTTGAAGGCGTCCTTGTTGTAGTGGAACACCGTGGTCGAGCTGTTGAACGGGAAACTCAGCATCTGACCGTTCGGCGCGGTGTAGTAACCGGCGACGGCGGGCACATACGCATTCGGATCAAAGGTGACGCCCGCCTTCTTCATGACCTCACCGACCGGGACGATGGCGTTCTTGCTGGCCATCATCGTGGCGGTGCCCACTTCGAACACCTGCAGGATGTGCGGTGCGTTGCCCGCTCGGAACGCAGCGATGGCTGCGGTCATGGATTCGTCGTAGCTGCCCTTGAAGGTCGGCACGATCTTGTAGTCCTTCTGGCTCGCGTTGAAGTCCTTGGCCAGGTCATTGACCCATTCACCCAAGGCGCCGCCCATTGAGTGCCACCATTGCACTTCCGTCTGGGCTTGGGCGGGCAAGGCCAGTGCGGATGCAAGTGCCAAGGTACCGATATGCAGTTTTGTCATGAAGGGATCTCCTGAATGGGTATGCAACAGCTTGAATTATCGCTGTGTCGATTTCATTACAACCGCGTGCCCGGGGACTGGCAAGCAGGGTTTCCATGAGGTCTGCCGCAGGGTTTCCCCACCGAAGGCGCGTGATTGCTGCACTGCGGTAACATTCCGGCTCAGCCGAGGCGTCACGTTTTTGCAAGGTTCAGGCTGTGAGTTGCCCCCTAATCGATGAACGCTCCCATCCCGCTCCACTACCTCGCCGCCGCCGCTGAAGAAGCGCCGCGCCTGCGCGAGATTCCCTACAACTACACCTCGTTCTCCGATCGGGAAATCGTCATCCGCCTGCTCGGAAGCCGGGCGTGGGACCTGCTGAACCGCCTGAGGGAAGAACGGCGCACCGGGCGTTCGGCCCGCATGCTGTACGAGGTGCTCGGTGATATCTGGGTGGTTCAGC
>Ga0075163_10000512_pt1 | contig 49868 bp, 33 predicted proteins | sample JI1023141ADNA_FD_71478 | JGI IMG/M metagenome (GOLD analysis project Ga0075163, IMG submission 71478) | Wastewater effluent complex algal communities from Wisconsin, to seasonally profile nutrient transformation and Carbon sequestration -... | ecosystem: Engineered > WWTP > Effluent > Algae...
TGAAAATTAATTGTTTGTATAAAAGTAGTGAAAGCAAGTATTCTACCTAAAATAAAATTAATATTCTTAGCGAATATGCTCAAAAATAGCTAAACTTGTAAGGCTCAAAAAAGAACAAGCTCTGCATTTTTATTATGACTAAAACCTCCCTTTTATTCCGATTTAGCGCATCAATTATAGTACTTACAGCATGCAGCAGTCCAACGAAAGTAACCAAGGTAGAACCAACAGCTGTCCAATTAAATACTGCTTCTAAAAGTAATGTTGAAATTGAAAAAATAATTGAGCCTTACAAAAGCAGCATGGATAAAGAAATGAATCAGGTATTGATTATTTCTGAAAGCAATGCCGAAAAAGATTTACCGGAAGGCAAACTTGGAAATATTACCTGCGACATGGTGCTTAAAAAAGCAAACGATTATTGCAAAGAGCAACAACTTCCTGCTGTAGATATGTGCTTGCTGAACAATGGTGGATTGCGTGCTGCTTTGCCTCAAGGCGAAATTTTAATGAGTAAGGTATATGAGTTGATGCCTTTCGAAAATGAATTGGTGGTGCTCACGCTTAGTGGAAAAAAAACGAAACAATTGTTTCAGGCAGTAGCAAATAGCCGTGGTATGCCAATTGCCGGTGCACGTGTTGTTATTCAAGATTCTTTGCCTCCACAAGTTATGGTGGGTGGTGTTGAGTTGAATGAATCAAAAAATTACAGAGTGGTTACATCCGATTATTTATCAAACGGAGGTGATAAAATGTATTTTTTTAAATCGCCTGAAAAGGTAGATACCCTGCACCATAAAATAAGGGATTGCATTATTGAATACATGGTAGAAGAAAATAAAAAAGGAAACACTTTAAAGCCACAGTTAGATGGAAGAATTTCGTATAAAAAATAGGCGCGACTTTTTAAAAAAATCGCTCTATGGAAGCATCGGTGCAGCAAGTTTATCCATGCTTCCGGCAGAAGTTTTTGCGAAGCGTGAACAAGTAAAAATTGTAATACTGCATACCAACGATGTGCATAGCCATGTTGATCCATTTCCGATGAATGACCCTAAATATGCAGGTTTGGGAGGAGTTGCACGAAGGGCGGCATTGATTGAAGAAATACGGAATCAGGAACCCAATGTATTGTTGTTGGATGCTGGCGATATTTATCAAGGCACACCTTACTTCAATAAATTTGGAGGAGAACTCGAATTAAAATTAATGAGCAAAATGGGTTATGATGCAAGTGCGATTGGTAACCACGATTTTGATAATGGAATAAAAGGTATCGTAAATCAATTGCACAATGCGAGTTTTCCACTGTTGTGTTCGAATTACGATTTTAGTGATACTGCCATGAGCGGTAAAACACAGGCCTATAAAATTTTTGAAAAAGATGGAATTCGTATAGGTGTATTTGGAATTGGTATTGAGCTGGAAGGACTAGTTGATAAACGCATGTATGAAAATACACGTTACCTCGATCCTTTAGTAAAAGCAGCTGAAATGAGTGTATTACTAAAAAATGAAAAACACTGCGACATTGTGATTTGCTTATCACATCTTGGCTTTAGTTATGAAAGTAAAAAGGTAAGCGATGTAGTGCTTGCAAAGGAATCGAGAAACATTGATTTAATCATTGGCGGGCATACGCATACATTTTTAGATAAGCCCATGGAATACAGTAACCGCGATGGGAAAAAAGTTTTGGTGGCACAAGTAGGCTGGGCAGGAATAAAACTTGGTAAAATTACTTTTGTAGTTGAACGAAATTCTAAAAAGAAAAAGGTGGAAGGAAGCAGTTTAAATTTATCAGAATTTCAACCTCAGATATAAATTTTATTTTGAATTTGAACTACGATTTTAAAAATTTAGTGAATTTTTTTTTTACAAAATATTTTTTTATTCCGAAGGAAATACGTCTTAAAGTAAATTGGCTAAAACCCTTGATAACACAACAGAAATAAAAATTTGAAAAAGTCAATACCTAAGAAATATTTTTATAAACTTTTTTATTAAAAAATATTTGCGCACTCAAATTTTAATTGCAATTTAGCCACTCGAAAAATTGACTAAGTAAACCACATTATATCACCCAAAAACAGTATTAGTATTATGGATAAAAGTTTTGAAAAGGTATGGGAAAATTGTCTGAGTATAATAAAAGACAACGTAAGTGCACAAAGTTTCAAAACCTGGTTCGAACCAATAAAACCGCTTAAGCTTACTTCTAATGTATTAACCATTCAAGTGCCCAGTCAATTTTTTTACGAATGGCTCGAAGAACATTACATTACTTTACTTAAAAAAACGGTTAAAAAAGAATTAGGTACCGAAGGAAGATTAGAATATAGTATTGTAATGGAAAATTCATTTGCCAATGCAAAACCTTATTCTATTAAGATTCCAACCAGCAATAAAAAAGCCTTGGTTAATTCCCCGGTTACCATGCCGTTGGATATCAGCAATAAGGAAATCCGTAATCCATTTATTATTCCGGGCTTAAAAAAGGTGGATGTACAATCGCAATTAAACGCGAACTATTCATTCGAAAATTTTGTTGAAGGTGAATGTAACCGTTTGGCCCGTTCGGCCGGTTATGCTGTTGCCGAAAAACCGGGAGGCACCTCTTTTAATCCACTCCTTATATATAGTGCAGTTGGTTTAGGTAAAACTCACCTTGCTCAAGCTATCGGTATTGAAATTAAAAATCGTCATCCCAATAAAACCGTATTGTATGTTACTGCCGAAAAGTTCATGAATCAATACATCGATTCAGTGCGCAATAACGATCAAAATGATTTTATTCATTTCTATCAAATGATTGATGTGTTGATTATTGATGATGTACAGTTCTTTGCAGGTAAAGAAAGAACGCAGGATATTTTCTTCCACATATTTAATCACTTACATCAAAACGGAAAACAAATTGTACTTACCTCCGACAAACCGCCGGTTGAAATGCAAGGTGTTGAACAACGCTTACTGTCGCGCTTTAAATGGGGATTATCAGCCGATTTACAATCACCCGATTTGGAAACACGTATCGCGATTTTGGAAAAGAAAATTTATGCCGATGGAATTGACATGCCGAAGGAAGTTATTGAATACCTTGCCTATAGCATTACAACCAATATACGTGAACTTGAAGGAGCTTTAATTTCATTGCTGGCTCAATCAAGTATGAACAAAAAAGCAATTACGCTTGAACTTGCCAAATCAATGATTGACAAGTTTGTAAAAAATACAGCACGCGAAGTTTCCATTGATTATATTCAAAAAGTAGTTTCCGATTATTTTGATCTACCAATTGAATTATTAAAATCAAAAACTCGCAAACGTGAAGTTGTACAGGCACGTCAAATAGCTATGTACTTTTCAAAAAGCATGACCAAATCATCTTTGGCCAGCATTGGAATGCAGTGTGGAAATAAAGACCATGCAACCGTTTTACATGCTTGTCGTACAGTAAATAATTTAATTGACACCGATAAACGCTTTAAAACATATATCACTGAACTGGAGAAAAAAATCAGTGTAATTTAATTCCTACTAACTCATTGTTAAAAGAGTTAATAAGCGAAATCTTATTAACTCTTTTTGCATTTATCACGAACTAACATGCAATTAAAAATACTCATGGTATGCCTTGGAAATATTTGCCGCTCACCCCTAGCGGAAGGTATTATGCGCCAAAAAATTGAGAAATACAAGCTAAATGCACTGGTTGATTCAGCCGGTACTATTGCTAACCATGTGGGCCAACATCCCGATAGTCGAAGTATAGCTAACGGCTTAAAACACCAGGTTGACATTTCATCGTTGGTAGCACGTCAATTTACAAAAAGCGATTTTGATAAGTTTGATTTAATCTATGTGATGGATGCATCCAATTATAAAAACGTAATTGGAATGGCGCGAAACACAGAAGATAAAAAAAAGGTAAACCTCCTGCTTAATGAATTGTATCCCCGCACCGATTTAGAGGTACCGGACCCTTACTTTGGTGGTGATGAAGGTTTTGAAAAAGTATACCATTTGTTGGATTTAGCTTGTGAAAATTTGGCGATGAATTTAGCCAAACACTGAGTAATTTTTCAAGTTCATTCGTAGAATAAAAATCAGTAGCGTTGGTGAAATCCTTACTTTCGCTGAATAAATTTTAATACATGTGCGGAATCGTTGGTGCTTATAGCTTTAAAGAAACAGCCCCATATAATGAGCAATTTTTAACGGCAGTTCAAAGTTTAAGCAAGCGTGGACCTGATGGGCAAGGTGTATTTGCTCACAAGCAAGTAACCTTGGGACATACGCGACTTTCAATTATTGATACCAGCAACGATGGCGCTCAACCGTTTACCGATAATTCAGGACGTTTTACCATAATTTTTAACGGTGAGTTTTTTAATTACCTCGAGCACCGAAAATTATTGCAAGAGAAAGGATTTAAGTTTCGCTCACAGAGCGATACAGAAGTTTTGTTGCAACTTTATATAGAAGAAGGTCCTGATTGTCTTAAAAAGGTAAATGGATTTTTTGCACTAGCCATTTACGATAAAAATGAAAATACGCTTTTTGTTGCACGCGATCGAATGGGTGTAAAGCCGCTTGTGTATTATTATGATGCTGAAAATTTTGTATTTGCTTCCGAATTAAAAGCATTGTTAAAGTTGAATATTCCAAAAGAAATTGATACAGTTTCGCTGCAACATTATTTGCATCTGAATTATATTCCTGCACCACACAGTATTTTCAAGAAAGTTAAAAAGTTAGCCCCCGGCACCTATTTTTTTCTGAAACAAAATCAACTGCAAGAAAAAATATACTATCACATTGAAGATAGATCATCCGGTTCTGCTCAGGTGAACGATTATGAAAAAGCAAAACTAAAATTGGTTGAACTCATGGAAGAATCGGTGCGGCTGCGTATGATTTCGGATGTTCCTTTAGGCTGTTTCTTAAGCGGAGGTATAGATTCGTCGGTTATTACAGCCCTTGCTGCGAAGCAAACCAAACACCTTTCAACTTTTTCAATTGGATTTAAAGATGAGCCTTTATTTGATGAAACATATTATGCACAGTTAGTTGCTAAAAAATATGCTACCAATCATACTGTATTTTCACTCAGCAATTCCGATTTATTTGAGCATTTGCAAGGTGCACTAAATTACCTCGACGAACCCTTTGCTGATTCGTCGGCATTAGCAGTTTACATACTAAGCAAAGAAACCCGCAAAAAAGTAACTGTTGCGCTTTCGGGAGATGGGGCGGATGAACTTTTTGCAGGTTATAATAAACATTATGCAGCTTATAATTCATCGCAAAAAACTATTACAAATGCAGCATTGAAGCACAGTCAATGGCTTTGGAAAGCCTTGCCCAAATCGCGCAATTCGAAGTTGGGGAATCTTGCGCGAAAATTTGAAAAATACAGTGAAGGTCTCAACTTAACTCCACCCGAACGTTATTGGCGTTGGGCAGGATTTACGAGTGGGAACGAAAGTTTTAATTTACTGCACCCTTCTGTACAAAAGAGCTTTCCTTTAGAAGAAGCGGCGAAGCGAAAAATGCATGTGCTTCGACATGTTTCGAGCAACATGAATTCAATTTTATTAAGTGACATGGAATTAGTGCTTGTAAACGACATGCTTACAAAGGTTGATTTAATGAGCATGGCGAATAGTTTAGAAGTGCGTACACCCTTTTTAGATTACAATGTAGTTGATTTTGCTTTTAGCCTTCCCGAACAATTCAAAATTGATGAGAAGCAACGAAAAAAAATTGTGAAAGATGCTTTTCGCTCCCACTTACCGGAAGAATTGTATAGCCGCAATAAGCAAGGATTTGAAGTGCCTTTGTTATCTTGGTTTAGAACCGAATTAAAAAGTACAATTGATGAGTTATTGGATGTAAATTATTTAGAAGAACAAAAACTAATAAACCCGGCAGAAGTAAGTCGTTTGAAATTGAAATTAACTTCAAATGATCCGGGAGACAGTGTGGCGCGCATTTGGGCGCTAATTGTGTTTCAAAACTGGTATAAAAATTTTGCAAAGTAAACCTATCAAATGCCTCGAATATTAAGAATTACCAATCGTTTCAACTTGGGAGGACCAACCTACAATGTGGCCTATTTGAGTAAATACCTGGCACCCGAATTTGAAACCTTATTGGTTGGAGGAACCAAAGACGAAAGCGAAGAAGGATCGGAATACATTGTCGAAAATCTTGGTTTAAAACCAATGATACTTCCTGAAATGCGTCGTGAAATTAATTTGTTAAACGATTATAGAGCCTATAAAAAACTGAAACAAATTATCCGTGAATTTAAACCTGACATTGTACATACACATGCTGCAAAAGCCGGTGCCTTGGGACGCTTGGCAGCTATATCTTGTGGAGTTCCGGTAATTTATCATACCTTTCATGGACATATTTTTAATTCGTTTTATTTTGGAAAATTAAAGACCGCTTTTTATAAAATAGTAGAACAATATTTAGCAAAAAAAAGCAGTAAAGTAATTGCTATCAGTCAAAAGCAAGCAAATGAACTGGTTGATCAACATCAAATTTTTACAGCCGATAAACTATTAATTATTCCATTAGGATTTGATTTACAAAAGTTTCAGGATAATCAAGTTGAAAAAAGAAACAGTTTTAGAAAGCGCTACGGAATTAAAGAGGACGAATTAGTAATTTCAATTATTGGGCGTTTGGTGATGATTAAAAACCATGGATTGTTTTTGGAAGCTATTCATCATATTCGGCAACATACTTCTAAAAAAATTCGTGTTTTAATTGTAGGCGATGGAGCTGAACGAAAATCGATTGAAGAAAAAGCAAAACACTTGCAGCTTGAATTTAGCGATGGAGACGCGAAGGAATTTAAACTCATCACCTTTACTTCATGGTTAAAAGATATTGATGTGGTTTGTGCCGGTTCCGACATCATAGCGCTTACCAGTTTTGATGAGGGAACCCCGGTTAGCTTAATAGAAGCACAAGCAGCCAATAAACCAATCGTTTCAACCAATGTTGGAGGCATTGAAAATGTTGTTATTCCAGGTCAAACGGCATTATTAAGTAAAAACAATGAAATGTTACCCTATGCCGAAAATTTACTTCGGGTGGTAAACGACGATGCTTTACGAGCATCGATGGCTGAAAAAGGCTGGGAACATGTTAAAAATAAATTCCATTTTACCCGATTGGTGAACGATATGCGAACCAGTTACCTTCAATCTCTGTCAGACTATCGGATTTAGCCTTTCATTTAACTAAAAATTAAGGGGTTTAATTATATTTTGATAATTTTGCGCCCGTTAATTCAAGTAGAAAATGAAAAAAGGATTGTTTGCTGTTGTTATTCTGTTAGTTACACTTTCATCGTGCCGGTCGCTGCGCCCTAATATTATGATGAAAACGCCGAAGGATTATAAGTTTGATGTCCCTCAAGATTCGATTTCGCCCGAATACCGGATTCAACCCAATGACAATTTTGACTTTAGGATATTTACGAATGATGGTTTTAAGCTGATCGATTTAACCTCTTTAAATATTGCTAGTAATTCGGTAAACATTAATCAATCACTCGATTATGTTGTTGAATTTGACGGTAAAGTGAAATTGCCCATGTTGGGACGTATTCAGGTAGCTGGTTTAACCTTGCGACAAGCAGAATTTATGTTGGAAGAAAAATATGCCGATTATTACGTTAAACCTTTCATAATATTAAAAATCACCAATAAAAAAGTGTTTGTTTTTACAGGAAATTCAGATAAAGCAAATATTGTAATCTTGGCAAACGACGAAACCAATGTGTTGCAGGCTTTGGCCTCGGCAGGTGGAATTACCAATGATGGAAAGGCCTATAAAATTAAATTGCTTCGTGGTGAATTAAAAAACCCACAAGTATTTTTATTTGATTTAAGCACCATCGAAGGAATTAAAAAAGCCGGTATGACACTTCAATCAAATGACATTATTTATGTTGAACCTGTACCACGCATTGGAAAAAGCCTAGTTGCCGAAATAGCTCCTTATGTGAGTTTACTCTCAAGCATACTAATTATCATTACTTTTTCTAGAACGTTCCAGTGATAAAGAAAAACTCAACCATACAGGAAGAATTTGACCTGAGTTTATTTCTTTTTATTACGAAAAGAAGTTTATCGTGGGCGCTGGTATTTTTTATCATTGCGCTTATTTCAGCGTATTTGTTTGTGCGGTATTCAACTGAGGAATATCAAACTTCAGCCGTTATTCAGATAAATCAGGAAAATACTGCCAGTACTATTTTAAACGTATCAAACCCGCTTGAGCCGCAGGAAAAAATTGACAGTAAAATAGAATTATTACGCTCTAAAGTTTTTCTAAATAGAGCACTTGCAAAATTACCACTTCAAATTTCGTATTACAATAAAGGAACTTTTAAAACCTACGAGAACTATGTTTCAAGCGGCTACGTAATTGAAGTATATGTAAAAGACGATGCTGTTTATGGAAGGCCTTTCTTTATCGATTTTATTTCTTACTCGGAGGTTGAAATCTCTTTTTTAGCCCCGGCTACCGGAGAAAAAGTAACTCAAAATTACAAAACCAATGTGTGGAACAAATTGCCCGAAGTTGATTTTAGAGTAAAAATTATCGACTTTAAAAAAGTTGTTTCAAATAAAAATATCGTTAACAAGGTGATTCAATACTTTGTTATTAATAATCCCGAAAATATATCTGCTGTTTACAGTCCTAATTTACATATTAAATTACTTAGTGCTGATGCTAACACTATTCGAATTACAGTAAAGGACAACAATCCACGCAAGTGTAGCGATATTGCCAATACCATTGCTGCTGAATTTATTACCTACGATGTGGAGCGAAAAGCTCAAAGTTCTACCAAAATCCTTGGTTTTATCGACAAGCAACTCGACGCTGTATATCAACAACTGAGCACAACCGAAAATAAAATTCAGGAATTCAGACTGGAAAATAAATTATCGGATCCTGAGCGTTTTTCGCAGACTTACATTAAACAAATGAGTGATTTTGAAATTGAAACACTCAACTTAAATTTAGACAAGGCAGTAATTGATGAGGTTGCAAAAGCGCTTTCGCGAGACAAAGATCCCGATGTATATCATTTATTGGCCATACTCGCCGGTACGCCTTATGCCAATACATTTGCATACTTAATTAAACCACTCGAAGATTTATTGTCGAAGCGTGAACTCACTTTGTACGACGCAACTAATAGCAATAATCAAATAAAAATTATTGACGATCAAATTGAAGAAAAGCGTAAACAATTGTACAATGGTATTAGAACCATTCAAGAAAAGTTAGATTTTAAACAACAAAATTTAAAATACAGAATTGATGAATCAGAAAAGAAATTTTCTTCCTTACCACCTAAAGAGGTAGAATACGCCCGTTTAACTCGCTTGTATTCCATCAACGAAAAGTTTTATACGCTTTTACTGGATAAGAAAGCAGAATATTCAATTTCGAATGCGGGTTATGTTTCACAAAACGTAATTTTAGAAAATTCAGATGTTCCCTCCTTTCCTGTTTTTCCAAACAACAACATGATATTGGGAATAGCCTTTGTGTTGGCAACTTTGGCATCGCTTAGTTTGATTGTGATTCGTTATATTTTACATAACAATGTTACCTCTACCGCCGATATCATGAAATATACCGATGCGGCTATCTTGGGATTGATTCCTAAATACAAAAAAGAGGTTCCTATTTCACAGTTGTTGGTTGATCAAAATCCAAAATCAAGTATTGCCGAAGCCTTTAGATCGGTGCGTACCAATATGCAATTTATTTCAGATTCACTTGGTCCGAAAGTTATTTCAGTAACCTCCTCGATTTCCGGTGAAGGAAAAACCTTTGTATCTATTAACCTAGGCGGTATTATCGCTTACGCTGGTAAAAAGGTAATTATTATTGACCTTGACATGCGTAAACCTAAAATCCACATCGGATTTAATACTTCCAACGACAAGGGAATGAGTACTGTATTAATTGGTAAAACTTCAATTGAAGAGTGTATTCAACACAGTTCTCTTAAAAATCTTGATTTCATTACTGCAGGACCAATTCCTCCTAATCCTTCGGAGTTAATTCTCACCAAACGAATGGAGGAAGTAATTGATGAATTAAAAAAAACCTACGATGCTGTTATTATCGATAATCCTCCTGTGGGAATTGTTTCGGATGGTTTAAATAATCTGAAGCGGGCCGACTATCCTATTTTTATTTTCCGATCTAATTATTCAAAACGCTTTTTCTTTGAGAATGTTAATAATATTGTAAAGGAACATAATATCAAGAACCTGTCTATTATACTCAACGGTGTGGATTCAATACACCCGGGCTATGGGTATGGGTATGGATATGGATATGGTTACGGTTATGGGTATTACGATGATGACTCAAGGAACAAACCAAAACCTTGGTATAAAAAAATATTTAAACGTAAAACAAACGCAGCGTATGGCTATCGCTATTGAAACCGGTATTGCCGATTTATTGGTAATTCAACCCAATGTGTTTGAAGATGAACGTGGCTATTTTTACGAAAGCTACAATGAAGATGCGTATGCTAAATTGGGAATAAATTTACCTTTTGTACAAGACAATCAGTCTTTGTCGCAAAAAGGAGTTTTACGTGGATTGCATTTTCAAAATCCACCGCATGCACAAGGCAAATTGGTGCGCGTTATTAAAGGAGCAGTGTTGGATGTGGTAGTTGATATACGTAAAGACTCCGCTACTTACGGAAAACATTTCGCCAAAGAATTGAACGAAAAAAATAAAACATGTTTATATGTTCCACCAGGGTTTGCTCATGGATTTTTGACTCTTGAAAACGATACCATATTTTATTATAAATGCACCCGTTATTATAACAAGGCTTCAGAAGGAGCTATTTTATGGAATGACAAGGGATTGGGAATTAACTGGGGTATTACCGATCCTGTTTTATCTGAAAAAGATCGGGCAGGTCAACCTTTTTCTGAATTTAAAAGTTTGTTTTAATGGTTGAAACTAATTATTTTCAAACCTGATTATGCTACTATCAACATCTACTACGACATTATATATTCTCTTTTTTTGTGTTTCGCTTGTATTCTCTATTTTGATAAACAGGCTCTTTCTTAAATTCTCAAAAAATTTAGGGATGCGCCATGTTGACGAAAGCATGGTACGTTGGGAAACAAAATCTAAACCTGCGTTTGGAGGAATTTCTTTTTACATCATTTTTTTACTTTCAATTTCAATTTATTCTATTTTTTCAGAAGATAAAACCATTTTCCATAAACAGCAATTTTTAGGAATTTTACTTGCTTCCTCACTTGGATTTATTGTTGGATTGGCGGATGATGCCTACAATACTCGTCCGTATTTAAAATTCTCGGCTCAGCTTATTTGTTCACTTATATTAATTTTTAGTGGAACCTATATTACTTTGTTCGACAATGTGTATTTGAATTATGCACTCACAATTTTATGGGTAGTTGGAATAATGAATTCAATTAACATGCTCGACAACATGGATGCGATTACTTCACTCGTGTCGGTTTTCATTATTATTTCGGCCTTATTTGTTGCCTACTTTATTGGAAAAGTTGATTCAGTTAATTTTATGATTTTAATTGGAGTACTTTCATCAATTCTTGGATTTTTATTTTACAATTGGCATCCTTCAAAAATATACATGGGCGACACGGGTAGTCAATTTTTAGGGGCATTATTGGCTGCCGTTGGAATTACCTATTTTTGGAATACACCGTTTAATCCAGGATTACTATCACCAAGTAAACAATTATTATTAACAGCCATAATTTTTATTATTCCAATTGTTGATACAACTACAGTAGTAATTAATCGCCTAGCGAAAGGTAAGTCACCTTTTGTAGGTGGACGTGATCACACTACTCACCATCTCTCCTATCTTGGATTAAGCGATCGCAAAGTTGCTCTGTTGTTAGGAAGTATCGCATTTATTTCATTTTTAATTTGTATCTACATTGTTACTTCAAACAACTGGACCAGTTTAAGTGTTATAATTTTTGGTGCCTATTTTTTAACCATATTTGGATTGCTGTATAGCACTACCTTAAAAAACAAACCTGAACAAAAGAACTAAATCCATTCTTTTGAGGTTTCTAATTCAACATGAAAAAGCATCTGATATCTACCGTTTCTTTACTTGTTCTTATTTTGCTGCTGATGCTGTTTACCTTTGCCAAGAAATTAAGCAGCGATGAATCTTTTAATGACGAATTTCGAAATGGGTATAAAGTTTTTGCTTTAAACATTCCTTTAAATTTATCCTTTGCCGGCGAAAAAGTTCCGATGAATAATTTTGATGTACGCGAAAGTTTGGATCGTGAATTATTGGTTAGTACCTATTTTCAATCGCAAAGTTTACTCGTGCATAAACGTGCCAATCGTTGGTTTCCGGTAATTGAACCCATCTTAAAAAAATACAATGTACCTAACGATTTTAAATATTTGGCTGTTATTGAAAGTAATTTAACAAACGTTATTTCTCCTGCCGGTGCTACCGGTTATTGGCAGCTAATGGAAGCTGCTGCTAAAAAATACAATCTCGAAATAAACGAACAAGTTGACGAGCGCTACAATGTTGAAAAATCTACCGAGGCTGCTTGCTTGTATCTATTGGAAGCATACAAAACTTTAGGTAATTGGACATTGGCCGCTGCATCCTACAACATGGGTATTGAAGGAATCAGTAAACAAATGGAAATTCAAAAACAAAACAATTACTATAACTTATTATTAAATCAGGAAACAGCGCGTTATATTTTTCGAATACTTGCAGCAAAAGAAATTTTGGAGCATCCAAAAAACTATGGCTATAATGTGCGTAAAAAAGATGTGTATGCCTACATCCCTACTCAGCGTTTATCAGTTGATACAAGTATCAGCAACCTGGCTGATTTTGCCATTTCACAAGAATCGAATTACAAAATTTTGAAAATTTTTAACCCTTGGTTGCGTAAAAATTATTTACAAAATACAAGTCATAAACACTATGTGGTGTTGCTCCCTAAAAAAGGATATACCGATTACGATTATATTGAAAAGCATTTCTCAAACGACAATATTTACTCATCCGAAGATTCTCTTCGATTTTATATAACCGAGTCAGCGCCTGCAGATTCGGCTAGCTCAACCAACTAATTTCTACATGGCAAAAAAAATAACAGAGGTAATTGACCATGAACAACTGGAAGTAATTGGTGCGCGGGTACACAACTTAAAAAACGTATCGGTAACCATTCCACGTAATCAACTGGTTGTTATTACAGGCCTTAGCGGAAGTGGAAAATCGTCGCTTGCATTTGATACCATCTATGCCGAAGGTCAACGACGTTATATTGAAAGCTTTTCTATTTATGCGCGCCAATTCTTAGGAAATTTGGAACGACCTGATGTAGATAAAATTTCAGGATTAAGTCCTGTTATTTCAATTGAACAAAAAACTACCAACAAAAATCCACGTTCAACTGTGGGTACTATTACCGAAGTATACGATTTTATGCGACTGCTTTTTGCGCGCACTGCAGAAGCATTTTCGTATGTAACCGGTGAAAAAATGGTACGCTATTCCGATGATCAGATCATACAACTGATTTTGGAAAATTTTGATGGAAAAAAGGTTGGCATCTTAGCTCCTGTAGTGCGTGGTCGTAAAGGACATTACCGTGAACTTTTTGAAAACACTTTAAAGCAAGGTTACCTGCGTGCTCGTATTGATGGAACTGTGCAGGAACTTAAAGTGCGCATGCAACTCGATCGTTATAAAACACACAATATTGAAATTGTTATTGATCGTATTGAAGTAACAGCTGAAGCACGTCAACGCATTGCAGAATCACTGAAGTTGGCAATGAAGCTGGGCAAAAATGCCATCATGGTGATGGACCTTGACAGCGATGAAATTCGCCATTACAGCCGCATGCTAATGTGTCCCACTTCAGGAATCTCGTATGATGATCCTGCACCAAATTTATTTTCTTTTAATTCACCATTTGGAGCTTGTCACAAATGCAATGGACTCGGTTTTGTTTCCGAAATAGATACTGCCAAAATTATTCCTGACCCTAAAAAAAGCATTAAAAGGGGTGGAATTGTTCCTTTGGGAGAATATAAAAACTCGTGGATTTTCAGTCAAATTGAAGCCATCGGCGACAAATATGGTTTTGATATTAATACGCCTATTGAAGAAATTTCGGAGGATGCCATCAACACCATTTTATATGGAAGCGAAGAAATATTAAAATCGCATCAGGATAAACGTAGCGAAAATTCACGCAGTTCAAGTTATTCCTTGGCTTTCGAAGGGATAATAAATTTTATTGTTCGACAACAAGAAGAGCTTAGTTCCAAAGCAGTAGATAAATGGATTGATGCTTTTATGAATAAAATTGTGTGTCCGCAATGCAAGGGAGCACGTTTAAAAGAAGAATCACTTCACTTTAAAATCAATCAAAAAAACATTGCTCAACTTGCAACACTTAGTATTTCCGATTTAAAGGAATGGTTTAGTGCTGTGGAAGAAAATATGACGGAGCGAAACCGTTTCATTGCAACCGAAATACTAAAAGAAATAAGAACACGCATTGATTTTTTATTGAATGTGGGATTAGATTATTTAACCCTTAACCGAAGTTCTCAATCCTTATCTGGCGGCGAAGCACAACGTATTCGACTTGCTACACAAATAGGTTCGCAATTGGTGGGCGTGTTGTACATTTTGGATGAACCAAGCATCGGATTGCATCAGCGCGATAATCAAAAACTGATCAAGGCATTGCAAGATTTACGCGATATTGGAAATTCAGTGATAGTGGTGGAACACGATAAAGAAATGATTTTGAATGCCGATTATGTGCTCGACATTGGACCTAAAGCAGGTATTAATGGAGGGGCAATTGTTGCTGCCGGTACACCGAAACAAATTTTAAAAAGTAATTCAATTACTGCAAATTATTTAACCAGAGAAAGAAGCATTGCAATACCCAAGATTCGTAGAAAAGGAAATGGCGATACCTTAGTATTGAAAGGTGCTTGTGGAAATAATTTAAAGAACCTCACAGTAAGTTTTCCATTGGGAAAATTGATTTGTGTAACCGGAGTTTCCGGAAGTGGAAAATCTACCTTGATTAATGAAACGCTATATCCTATTTTGAATCAGCATTTTTATCGTTCACACAAAAAACCGCTAGCTTATTCGAAATTAGAAGGATTGAAGCATATTGACAAAGTAATTGAAATAGATCAATCCCCTATTGGTCGCACTCCGCGTAGTAATCCAGCCACTTATACAAATGTTTTTGCCGATATACGCAATTTGTATGCTGCCTTACCGGAAGCGAAAATTCGCGGTTACAAAGCAGGAAGATTTTCATTTAATGTGAAAGGTGGACGGTGTGAAACCTGTCAAGGTGGTGGAGTAAAAACCATTGAAATGAATTTTTTACCGGATGTATATGTTGAATGTGAAACCTGCTCAGGCAAGCGCTACAACCGAGAAACATTAGAAGTTCGTTACAAAGGAAAATCAATCAGCGATGTGTTGAACATGACCATTGAAGACGCAGTTGATTTTTTTGAAAACATTCCTTCCATACTTCAAAAAATAAAAACTTTGAAAGAAGTAGGTTTGGGTTATTTAACCTTGGGGCAACAATCTACTACCTTAAGCGGTGGTGAAGCTCAGCGAATTAAGTTGGCTGCAGAACTATCAAAAAAAGATACCGGAAAAACTTTTTATATATTAGATGAACCTTCTACCGGATTGCATTTTGAAGATATACGAATTTTGTTGGATGTGCTGTATCGATTTATTGACAACGGAAGTACTGTATTAATTATTGAGCATAATTTGGATATTATAAAAGTTGCCGATCACATTATTGATTTAGGAATGGAAGGTGGAGAAAGAGGAGGCGAACTAATAGTGGAAGGAACACCGGAGGAAATTATCAAAAATAAAAATAGCTTTACTGCACATTACCTTAAACTCGAATTGGAAGAACAGGAAAAAATAAGCGCAGAAAAACAAAAAATAAAACAAAACTAATCTTAACTATTAAATTTAATTATACGATGTCAAACAATGAAGAAAAAATAAGAAAAGCTTTTGAAAACCGCGATTGGAACGAAATAAAAGTACAAGACTCATGGCAAATTTTTAAAATTATGGCCGAGTTCGTTGAGGCATTTGAAAAGCTTGGTAAAATTGGACCTTGTGTATCAATTTTTGGATCAGCTCGCACCAAACCAAATAGCCCCTATTATGAATTGGCAGAAGAAATCGCTAAAAAAGTTACTGAACATGGCTACGGTGTAATCACCGGTGGTGGTCCCGGAATTATGGAAGCAGCTAATAAAGGAGCACGTTCAGGAGGTGGTCGCTCTGTAGGATTAAATATTGAATTGCCGTTTGAACAATATTCCAATCCTTATATTGATACCGATAAATTAATCAATTTTGATTACTTTTTTGTTCGTAAAGTAATGTTTATGAAATATGCACAAGGCTTTATAGTGCTGCCGGGAGGAATGGGAACATTGGATGAAATGTTTGAAGCAATTACCTTAATTCAAACACAAAAAATCGGACGTTTTCCAATCATTTTAGTTGGAATCAGCTACTGGAGCGGCTTGCTTGAATGGATAAAATCAACCATGCTTGTTGCAAAAAATATTAATCCGGATGATTTGAACTTAATAACTTTGGTAGATAATGCCGATGATGCGGTAAAAGAAATAAACCGATTTTATTCGAAGTATTTATTAAAACCCAATTTTTAATCTTCATCATACACTAGTAGAAACAGCAATTCCGGTTGCTGTTTTTTTTTCCCTTTTTTTGAAGAATTGCGATTACTAAAATTTGCGAATCTTAGTATTTCCAAAATAAACTCCTCAATCACATCACTTTAATTTTGTGATATGAATCAAGCTTTATAAATTCTTTAAAAGCGCAGAATATACAGTATTAAAAGGCTGATTTCATTTTAACATTTTTGTGTTTATAACTATGAGCATTAGAACTAGTCATTGCTGATAAAAAAAATTATTTTTGTTACGATAGCCTGTTTTATAGATTTGAATCTACTTTAAAACCAATAGCAATGATTAAATACCTGATATTACTTTTCAATGTAATGGGAATTTTATTTTTCAAAACCTTTTTTGAAACTGAACCTATTACAGTTGCACACAATTTTCCAGAGTCGGTTGTGACCGGAGGAGAATATGTAGTGGAAGTAAAAATCAACAAAAACACTGTTGGAGGATTTGCTGAATTAAAACAGATTTTACCAATTGGATTTAATGCAAGTATCATTGATAGTAAAAAGGGAACTTTTTCATTTAGCGATCGGGAGGTTAAAATTATTTGGATGACTTTACCTGATGATGAAGAATTTACAGTGAAGTATAAAATAACAGTATTGGCAGAAGCCAGTGGACAAAATCAGGTAGTTGGAACTTTCTCATATCTCGACAACAATCAAAAAGCAACTGTAAATTTAGAAACTAAACCTGTGCAGCTAGCAACCGGTAGCGCAGCTATTGAAAATACTGTAACTGCTCCTAGCGCTCCGGTTAGCAACTTACCGGTGTTTTGTGAACGAACCATAAGCAGTGTTAGTCAAACTGATACAAAACTTTTAGTGAGTATAAAAATTAAGAATGATTCTATAAGCGGTTTTGCTAAACTTGAAGAAATGATTCCGGAGGGATATGTTGCTTCATCGGATGAAGTGCACAGTGCCGTATTTTCTTTTGTTGATCAAAAAGTAAAATTTTTATGGATGTCATTTCCTTTTGAAAAAGAATTTACTGTTTCGTATTTCCTGGTTCCTCAAGTTGAAAGCAAGGATACTCTTCAATTAAACGGTTATCTGTCATTTACCATTGCTGAGGAAACCAAAAAATTTACCCTTGCGACAAGTAGTTATTTGAAAGGCAAAAGCGAATCAATTTCAGCAAAGGAGGCTACTACAACAACTGCTGTTACAACTGTTGAGAATGAAAACAAAGTATTAAATGAACAGCCCGAAACTAGCACAGTTACTGAAACCCAAACTGCCAATATTACTGAATCCAAACCTGCAAACACAAGTGAAGCAGAAAAAGTTACAAATCCTGGTAGTCTTGCAGAAGCTGCAATCCAAAACAATGAGCAATCTAAATCAACTTCTCCATTAGGAAAACCTTCAGAAGAAAACCCAACAACAAAATCGTCTACAGGAGTGGAATACCGGGTTCAAATTTGTGCCACACGTAAACCAGTTGAAATAGCTTATTTACAATCTACTTACAAACTAAGCGAAAACCTTTATGCTGAAATGCATGAAGGATGGCACAAATTCACAGTAAACACAGTTTCTGAATACAAAGCAGCTCGTGATAAGCGTGAGGAACTTCGCCAAAATGAAGCTATAAAAGGTCCGTTTGTTACTGCTTATAATGCAGGAACAAGAATATCAGTGCAGGAAGCGTTAATGATTGCCAATCAAAAATGGGTGCGATAATTTAAACCAGTAAAGCAAGCAATGATGAATAAAAAAATTCTACTTCTGAATATTCTGCTATTAGCCGGATATATTGCTTATGGCCAAAAAGCCGATACTACCTCCACCACCAAACAAGCTGATGCCGCCACAACCGAAAAAATTAATTTACCCAAACCTATTATTGGTCTAGGTATTGGCATGTTTTCATTTTATGGCGAGTTGACCGATAAAAAATTTGCCAACCCTATGGTGAGCCGTGTTGCTTACGAACTATCGGTTAGCGAAGATTTGAACGATTACTTCAACATGCGTTTTTATACATTGTTTGGGAAACTAGGAGCCAACGAACGTGGAGTTGACCGCAACCTGAATTTTGAATCGAGCATTCGATTGGGTGGAGTAAACATGACTTACAACTTTGGAAATTTCTTAAAAAAGGAACGCATTATTTCTCCCTACATCACAACAGGTATTGAAACTTTTGAATTTTTATCGAAAACAGATTTAAAAGACGCGAATGGAAATACTTATTATTATTGGAAAGACGGCTCTATAAAAAGTATTTCGGAAGATAGCCCGAATGCGACTTCCGCAGTAGTGCTTCAACGTGATTACAAGTACGAATCCGATTTACGTGAAGCAAATTTAGATAAGGCAGGTAAATACGGAGAGCGTTCAATGGCTATTCCTGTTGGACTTGGAGCTGTGTTACACGTGTGCGACCGTCTTGATTTTAAAATTGGTACAACCGTTCACTTCACCTTTACAGATAATATTGATAATGTTAGTTCACGCGGAGAAGGGGTAAGACAAGGGGATGGAAAAAACGACCGCTTTATGATGACCTCCTTTTCATTGAATTACCGTTTGCAAGGAAAGGATAAGAAAAAGGAAATTGAGGAAGAAGCTGTAGATTATTTAGCCAGCGATGCCGACGACGAAGATGGGGATGGTGTTATAGATATGTTGGATGAAAGTCCTTTCACACCTAAAGGTGAAGCAGTAAATTCTAAAGGTGTTCCGTTGGATGGCGACAAGGATTTAATTTTTAACTACCTCGATGAAGAAATTGAATCGAGATCCCTAGCCATTGTAAATGCAAAAGGAGTTGAATATACCGATACGATGATGGTGGTTGAATACGGTATGTACATGGATTCAACCGGAGCCTATGCTCAAAAAGTTGATCTTAACGATAAAAACAATGCCGATAAGTTGAACATTTACAAAGTACAATTAGGAGCGTACAAAAAAGGAATTCCACCTGAATTGATTAATAAATTTTTAAGTATTAAAGATTTACAAAGCACAAAGGTTGGAGATTCATTAACTGTTTACACCGCAGGAAAATATGCTGAATATACAGATGCAGCAAGGCGCAAAAATTCCTTAGTAAAAAATGGAATTAATGAAGCAGCGGTAGTTGTTCAAAGCCAAAATAAATTTATCCAGGTTAACGGTCCGATCGACAAAAACACGAAAGCCCGCAAAGGTACACCGGTTCCTGCAGCTGATTTATCGGCCGAAAGTAATGAAGTAGTGTTTAGAGTGCAGGTAGGTGCTTACCGTGGGAATGTTTCAAAAGAAGTATTTGGCGACTTACCTCAACTTATTTCATTCCTAGGTGAAAATGGAATTACACGTTATGTTACAGGAAATTTTGCCAGCTATAACGAAGCAGCGAAAGCCAAAATTGATATCTTATTGAAAGGATTTGAAGGAGCCTTTGTGGTTGCTTACAAGGGTGGAAAAAGAGTAGCTCTTCAATCGGTAGGCGCCGATATGCTTCAAAAAGAAGCCATTGAAGAAAATGAGCCGGATAAGGAAGTGAATGGTATTACTAAAGAGAAAATTTATTTTACCATTCAAATCGGAAATTTCAAAAGTGAGGTTCCTGCAGAACTACTAAATAAATATGTTTCGATTAAGGATATAGAAACTGAAAAATTACCTAGTGGTAATACCCGCTACACTGTTGGAAAATTCGGAGATTATGCTTCAGCCTTATCTCGCAAAAATGAATTAATTAGTCAGTACAAAATTGACGGAGCATTTATTATTGCCTTTTTCAATGGCCGTCAGATAGACATGAATGAAGCAAAAGAATTATTAAACAAATAAACCATTTACTTATGAAACTAAGATGTATAATAGTTGATGATGATGAAAATTCTAGAAGTGTTATTGAACATTGTGTCAGTAAAACCGAATTTTTAAGTCTGGAAGGTATTTATTCAAGTGCAAAAGATGCTTTGGTAGGATTAAAATCCAAACCTGCCGATGTTATATTTTTGGATGTGGAAATGCCGGAAATGAGCGGTATAGATTTTATGAAAACCTTTACCGACATTCCTCAAGTGGTAATTGTTACTTCTAAAAAAGAATATGCAGCCGAAGCTTACGACTACAATGTAACCGACTTTGTATCGAAGCCAATTGATTATGCACGTTTTTTAAAAGCCGCAGAAAAAGCCCGCGAAATGCATTCAAGTATTACGCGCAGTGAAATTAATTTGGATGAAATCTTCATTAAAAAAGATTCCCGTTTAATCAAGCTGCACGCTAATGAAATTAATTGGATTGAGGCCCTATCGGATTACGTTAATATATATACTACCGGTCAACGTTACACAGTGCTTACTACAATGAAAGGTATAGAAAGCAAATTGCCCCCTAAAGATTTTGCACGTGTGCATCGCTCCTATATTATTCGCATTGATAAAATCAAGGAAATTGAGGAAAATACTGTTTTTATTGGTGAAAATGCGATACCTATTAGTCGTTCGCACAAAGAAGCTTTATTAAAAAAACTTAATCTGCTTTAACACAAGAGGGAAATTTTTGGGTCTATGAGATATCTATTGAGGTTTGTTGTACTATCATTTCTGTGCTTGCATGGAATTAATGGCTACGCCTCCGGAAAAGTATCGAGTAGTGATTCATTAAAATACCTCAGTTATTCAAATTCCCGTTTGCTTAGCCAGGCTCGAAAAGCAGCAACAAACGATGTATACGATGAAGCCAAAACCATGTACCTTATTTTGCTTCAACGCGATTCGATAAATCCACTGTATAATTATGAATGTGGATTAAATTTTTTCCTCAATTTATTTGAACAACCTTTATCTCTCCCCTATTTTGAGCGTACTATTAAATACTCAGGAAAGGACACCATTACCAAAGCTTTTTACTATTTAGGACAAGCATATCAACTCAACAACCGGTATGAAGAAGCTACTAAGGCTTATCTGAACTACAAGCGTTTTATTTCGAAAAACAAATCTGAATTAGCCGATTTGGAGAAAAAAATACAACAATGCCAGCAAGGAAAAGGGTATTTGGCTACCTTCAATAATATTGTAAATATTGACAATGTTGGAAACAATGTAAACACCGAAGAAGCAGAATATGTTCCTGTTGTAAAGGGTGACGAATCGGTGATGTATTTTACAGCAAGGCGCAAAAGCAATGTGGGTGGTGAATTGGATCAGGAATCGAACCGTTTCTTTGAAGATATGTTCATTAGTAAAGGTGAAAATGGTGTTTTTCATGTGGGTGAACGTTTTTCATTGGGTGATACATTGACTAAGAAATTGCGAAATACCGGAGCGCATGAGTCGGTAGTTTCTTTATCGTACGATGAGAAATATTTAATCACCTATAAAAATAATTCATTGTGGTATAGCGAATGGATAAGTAATTCATGGTCGAAACCAATACGTTTTGGCAAAAATATTAACCGAGGTGAATACCAAAACCATGGTAGCTTATCGGCAGGTAATGATTCCTTATTTTTCTCGAGCAATGCCAGTGAAGGCTACGGTGGTATGGATATTTATTTGAGTGTAAAAAATGCGGATGGAAAATGGGGTAAAGCACAAAATCTGGGAGCTACCATAAACACTTCTGATGATGAAGACAGTCCTAGTATTGCATTTGATAACAACACCCTCTATTTTTCATCGAAAGGACATAATTCAATGGGTGGATTTGATGTTTATAAATCGGTTTATAAAGATGGACAATGGTCAACTCCATTAAATTTGGGTATGCCGGTAAATTCTTCAGGTGATGATATTTATTTTAAATACGACAAGAATAAAAAGCAAGCCTATTTTTCATCGTCTCGACAAAAAGGTTTTGGGGATTATGATATTTACCGCCTTATTGATTATAATTCACCTCGTTTCGATGATTGCCAATATTTAAATGCATTACCTGCTTTTCCTATTAGTATAGATGCTGCTTCCATGGCTGCACCTAAAATGGCCAATCTTGATTATCGTTGGGAGTTCGATGATGGCAAACAAGTAAATGGAGAAAAGGTTGATCTAAATTTTACCGAACCGGGCGAACATAAAGTAAAACTATATGTACTTGATCCGATTGCCTCTGCCTTGGTTTATGAAAAAGATACCATAATAAACGTATTGAATTTTAATACACCATTTTTTAATAGTCCTGATACAGTTTCTATAGACTCATTAATACAAGTATACGGAACTCCTAAAAATATTGATGATTCAAAAGTATTGAAATACAATTGGAATTTTGGTGATTCAACAGCAATTTTAGATAGTTCGGCTGCAAGCCATAATTACAAAGCACCCGGAAACTACGAGGTAAAATTAAGCATGGTTGCGATGAATGATTCAACGGATCGGATTTTTCAAAAATGTGTTACTAAAAATGTAACGGTTTTGAATAAGGAAGATTACATGAACTATTATTTAAAATCGGTAGTTCGCGCCAATAAACGAAAAGGATTTAATTCAGACATGCTTGGATTAACGCATCTTGAGTTTTTAGCGCCGGATACTTCTACCCTTAGCTTGGAAAATTTGTTTGATGCCTCCCCTGTATTCATACCTAATTCAAAGATTTTGTCGTACAACTGGAATTTTGGTGATACCTTAAAACGAATTAAAACTACTCAAATTAAACATGCTTTCGACAGTGTAAAAATATATGAAGTAAAATTGAATGTGGTGTATCAAAACGATTCAACCAAAGGTATTTATGAGCAAAGTGTCAAAAAAAATGTAGTGGTTGTTAGTCCTGAAGATTACCAGAAAATACAATCCCGAAAAGATACACTTGCAAGAAAATCGTTTGAAACTACACTGTTAGATAAATCTACACTTGATTTTATTGCGCCGGATACTACTACCTTGAACCTGAAAAATATATTTAATTCTCAACCGGTAAAAATTGCCGATTCAAAAATTTTGGAATACAAATGGACCATAGGCGATTCAGTTCAAAAAGTAAAAACTACTCGAATTTCTCATGCATTCGATAGCTTAGGAAGTATTCCTGTGAAATTAGACATTACTTATCAAAACAATAAATCAAAAGGAATTTATGAAACTACTATTACTAAAAATGTAACTGTAATTGATACGCAAGCATTCAAAAATGTATTGCTCGAACGATTTGAAAAACTGGCTGAGGCATCAAAAAATATGCAGCCTCAAAAACCCGAATTGGAAATCATAGCTCCCGATACAACTACGCTTAACTTGCTTACTGAGTTTAAATCTGTGTCCACCAACAAACTTGCTGAAGAACCGGTAAAATCGTCTTGGAATTTTGGGGATACTGCACAAATTTTATCCGGAACTAAAACCAATTATAGTTTCAAAGATACCGGTAGCTTTCCGGTTGTGCTCGATGCTGTATTTCAAAATGCAGTAACCGGTAAATTTGAAAAAAGTAAACTGCAAAAATCCATAGAAGTACTCGACACTGCGACTTACAAAAAACTTGTTGAGGCACGTGCTCAAAAACAAATTGCCGCAAAAAATCCGGAATTTAAAGCAACTTCCGCAAACCAATTTAATACAGATTCGTTACCATCCATTGAATTGGAAAATATTTATTTCGACTATGATAAATTCACCATACGACCAGATGCTAAAGAAGCCTTGTTGAGAAATATTACCAAACTAGGTATTGATACCTTATTAGCTATTAAAGTAAGTGCCAATACCGATTCTCGTGGTTCACAAGCCTATAATTTTAAATTATCCGCTAAAAGGGCTATTTCTGCTATTAACTTTATGGCAGCACACAACATTGCAAGGGAGCGCATTATTGCGGTAGTTTCGTTGGGTGAAACAAATTTGGTAAACAACTGCGGTGATAGAGTTAAATGCAACGAGAAACAGCATCAGTTAAATAGAAGAGATGAATTTAAAGTAGTTGGTCGAGTTAAAAAATAAAAGCGAGGTAATTATTTTGTAGCTTTTTATTCGCTAAATTTACCAAGGCATTGCTCAAATCACAACTAATTTAGTAAAGCTATGGAGAACTTAATTATTGAATCAACCGACGAATTTCCAAGTGTGTTTTTTGATAAAACTAGCGGTAAGCTTGAAATTTCAGGGATTTCAATTCCTCATAATTCTTCTGACTTTTATACACCCTTAGTTGAATGGCTTGTAAAATATGTGAAACATCCCGCCAAGGAAACCCGCCTCGAATGTAAACTCGATTATTTTAATACCTCCTCTCACAAATACCTCACTGAGATTTTTAAAATTTTGGACGAACTAAGTAAAAGCGGAGCAAAGGTTACCATTGCTTGGTATTACAATGTGGAAGATGAGGACATGAAATTAATTGGTCAGGAATTGAGTCATTTTTTAAGCTTGCCGTTCGAATTTATTGAATTTTAAATCATGAACTATCCTAAATTATTGATTGTTAATTTCAATAAGTCAGATAGAGCCTCAATGTTAAAATCATTTGAGGCTAATGGTTTTATTCATGTTGCTCAAATGGCCGCCGACGCTACCGATGCGCTTGAGTTATTAAAAAGACGTAAGTATAATTGCCTGCTATTTTTTACCGGCAACAACGAAGAAAAAGCAAACGATTTTATTAAACTTCTGGTAGGTAAAAAAAAGCAACTTCCTTTACTCATTGTAAGTTCAACAAAAAGTAAACTAACAGCCGCAAAATTGGGCTATACTTCTCCCCTATTAATTTGTTCTCAGCAAAAAATTAAATTACCTGCATTTCCAAAATCAATTAATGAACTTATTGCCTCCTCAACTAAAAATGAATTGAGTGCAAAAGAAATCGCTAAATTAAATGAAAACCGCTACAAGGTTTTGTTTGAGAATACACAGGGATTTATTTGCACCCATCGTATGAATGGAGAAATACTTTCAATTAATCGCGCAGCAGCTAAAATACTGGGGTTTAAAGCAAGCGATTTGATTGGTAGAAATTTGCGTGAGTTTTTGGTGGAGGAAAAAAAAGACATGTTTGTTGATTACCTTCAGGAGCTGGAAGAAAAGCAAAAATCCACAGGTATCATGCAGTTTATTAGTAAAGATAATGAACGACGTTACCTGGTTTATCGAAACGTGGTGCACCAAGAAGGTACTACCGAGCCATATGTAATTGCCAGTTCTCAAGATATTACCGACATTTTTTTGATTGAAAAACAACTCGAATCTGCCAATCGAATTTCGGAGCTCAACATTAACCGCTTGCACAAAACTTTGTTGGAATTAGATAAGGCAAAAAAAATTGCAGAAGAATCGGTTCGCATCAAGCAGGAATTTTTGGCCAATATGAGCCATGAAATACGTACTCCCATGAATGCCATAATTGGCTTTACATCATTGCTTGAAAAATCAAGCCTAAGCAGTGAACAAAGCGATTATCTATCAGCGATAAAAACATCGGGCGAAAATTTATTGGTAATTATAAACGACATACTCGATTTTTCGAAAATTGATGCCGGTAAGATGAGCATTGAGCATTCGCAATTCGACATGGATACTACCATTAGCAGTATCCTAAATCAGTTTGTTCCAAAAATTCAGGAAAAAAATCTGGTGCTTACTACTTCGCTAAATTTTAAACGCAACCTACATGTTATTGGCGATCAGGTGCGCCTGCATCAAGTACTGAGTAACTTAATTAGTAATGCAATTAAATTTACTTCCAAAGGAGGCATTACCATTTCGGTAAATATTAAAAACGAAACTCCTAAATACCATGTTTTTGAATTTATTGTTTCGGATACAGGTATTGGTATTCCAAAAGATAAACTGGAAACAATATTTGAAAGTTTTACTCAAGCTAGTCCTGAAACTACTCGTAAATATGGCGGTACAGGACTTGGGCTTTCCATTGTAAAAAAATTGCTCGAGTTGCAAAATGGAAGCATAAGTTTGAAAAGCCATATTAAAGTTGGTACCACTTTTACTTTTACGATTCCTTATCAGAAAACACACAGTAATGAGCTAAAAAACACCAAGCAAACTCAAGTATTTACGGAACGTTTGGATGGAAAAACAGTATTGTTGGCAGAAGATAATTTACTGAATCAAAAGCTGGTGGTTAAATTACTTGAAGATTCAAATTGCAAAGTTGAAATTGCCGAAAATGGATATGAGGCTATTGAAAAAGTGAAGCAACAAGAATTCGATTTAATATTAATGGATATACAAATGCCTGAAATGGATGGTTTGCAAGCCACACGTATTATTCGGCAAGATTTAAAAATACAAACGCCCATTATTGCACTTACAGCCCACACATTTAAAGATGAAGAAAATAAATGTTATGAGGCCGGTATGAATGGATTTCTTACCAAACCTTTTACTGCAGCTAATTTGCATAAAATCATATCCGACAATAGTCATTCAATAAAAAAGAATACTACCGGAACAACCAAAATTATTGACCTTGCATTTTTAAATAATTTGGCCGATGGCAATATGGATTTCGTAAAAAAAATGCTCGAAATTTATCTGAAACAAACACCCGAAAATCTGCAACTATTGCAGCACAGTTTGTATATGATGGATTATACTGCATTGGGAGCTATTGCCCATAAAATGCGCTCTTCGGTACCATATGTTGGGTTAAACGAGGCTGAAAAGATGTTGGAGAAAATTGAATACGACTGCAAACAAAAAAGAAACCTGGATAAATTTGCTGAACAGGTAAAACGTATAGTTGAAATGTGCGAATTGAGTTTAATTCAGGTAAAAGAAGAAGTATATTTGTTGAATCAACTGGCCGAAAAATAGAACTATAAAACGTAATAAAGTTGGACGCATCAAAGTTTACCTTAACTGAATATTTAAAATGGAAGGAGATTGTGTTGGGCTATCGTGGAGCGATTACACAAGAGCTTATAATTATTTTTTTACGTTTGGCCGAGACTAAAATTTATCCACGTTTTCAATCACAAGCATTTAAACGAAAAATATTTTCAGTATTTATTGAAACACTTCAAAACATTCACAAATACGCAACACCCGATGAAACCGGTTTTAATAATGCCTATTTTTTAGTGCGTGAAATTCCTGATGGATTGCAAATTTCAACCGGAAACATAGTTGATACCAACTCAATGAATAGTCTTAAATTAAAACTGGATACCATTGTTACAAAAAGCGAAGAAGAATTAAAAGCCTGGTGCAAGAAAAAACTTTTTGAAGAACGCAACAGTCAATTTGATTCGGTTGGTATTGGATTGCTCGAACTTGCCATAAAATCGAATAATAAACTCTTGTATAAATTTAGACCAGTTGCTGAAGATTCGTTTTTATTTACACTCGAAATTGATTTAACTAACAATTAGCATATTAGCTCATGAACCCATTACAAATAGCAGCCAGCGAAGAAACACCAGAAGTTATTTTGGATGCCAAGAAAAATATTTTTAAGCTTACCGGACGCTCCTTTGTACAAAATTCGGTAGTGTTTTATGACCCCATTTTAAAATGGTTTTCTGATTATTTTCAAGCACCTAACAGCACTACTAAAATTGAACTGAAATTTGATTACATCAATTCATCTTCACAAAAGCGACTTATTGAAATAATTTTAAAAATACAGCAGCTTACAAAAGACCTCAATTCGGTAAACGTTGTGTGGTATTATAAATCGGATGATGAAGACATGCTTGAAAAAGGACAAGAATTTGGTGAGTACTTTAAACTTCCCTTTAAGTTTATTCCCTATTAATTAACCGGCACCATATTCCATTAAGTAGGCTTTTATAAACTCATCCAACTCGCCATCCATTACCGCTTGCACATTACTTGTTTCTTTATCGGTACGTAAATCTTTTACCAATTTATAAGGGTGAAATACATAATTGCGAATTTGTGAACCCCATTCTATTTTCTTCTTACCACTCTCAATAATCGCAGTACTTTCGCGGCGTTTACGCATTTCAATTTCATACAATTGCGACTTTAATAATTGCATGGCTTTTTCTTTGTTTTGCAATTGCGAACGCGATTCCTGGTTTTTAATAATAATGCCACTTGGTTTATGGTGCAAACGAACAGCAGTTTCAACCTTGTTTACATTTTGCCCTCCTGCCCCACCGCTTCTAAAGGTATCCCACTCAATGTCGGCAGGATTAATATCAATCTCAATAGTATCGTCAATTAAAGGATATGCATAAACGCTTGCAAAGGAAGTATGCCGCTTGGCATTTGCATCAAAAGGTGAAATGCGCACCAAACGATGCACACCACTTTCTCCTTTTAAATAACCGTAAGCAAAATCTCCTTCAATTTGTAAGGTAACCGATTTAATTCCTGCGCCATCGCCGGGTTGCAAATCCTCTTCTGTAACTTTGCAATTGTGTTTCTGCGCCCACATAATATACATGCGCATAAGCATTTCGGCCCAATCCTGACTTTCGGTTCCGCCCGCACCTGAGTTAATGGTTAGTATAGCACTTAGGCTATCCTCCTTGCCGCTCAGCATATTTTTAAATTCCAAATTTTCGAGCAAAACGAGGGTAGCAGCATATTGTTCATCCACTTCATTTTCGGAAGCTTCGCCTTCTTTAAAAAATTCGTAAATGGTTGTTAGGTCATCGCTACTTCGCTCTAATTCAGTAAAAGCTGAAGTCCACTGCTTTAGCAGCTGAATACTTTTTAAGGTTTCCTCGGCTTTTTTAGGATCGTCCCAAAAATTAGGGGCTAATGTCTTCTCTTCAATTTCGGCAATGTCTTTACGTTTTTTATCCACGTCAAAGATGCCTCCTCAGTTCCTCTCTTCGGGAGCTCACGTCTCTTAATTGGTCGCTTGTTATCATGCTGCGAAAATAGTATAAAAATTACAGATGTGAACTTGCGTTTATTACCTAGCTGTAAAACTCAAAAAGCTTTCTGTTCATTAAATCAACTAGCCCTAACTCCATACACCTATAGTTTCGTACTTTTACCAGCTGTAAATGAACCTAAAAAAACTTAGTTAGGAGGCAACGAATCTATGCTTCATTGTGTCTTTAGATAAAACTAATTGGTATGAAATTTTTTTCGACTTTATTTTTTAGTTTATGTATTGCATCGCTAACGTTTGCGCAAAGTCCTTCCTACTTAAAATCGCTACATACTATTGAGCCCAGCAATCGTACAAGAATTGTAGCTGCCAGCGACAATGGTTGCTATCTTTTTTTATTGGATAGTTTAACCGTTTATAAATTCAATAGCTGTGGTGAATTCAGCTGGGGAATACACTATTCATTTCCTGGAATAACAACAAGAGGTGTTGATTTTATTGCAACAAGAGAAGGTGGATTTGCTTTTTTATTTTTTGATTATCCGGCAACAAATTACCACGGGTACATTGTGAATGCTGATGCACAAGGAAATATAAGCTGGTGTAATTCTTTTTTAGATGTTGCCTATAAAGAGGTTCCTTATACACTTATACAGGATAAATCAGGTAATTTTTATTTGTATGGAAACGTAACACTTACCGCTAATTTAGATGTATTTAACTCACTTACTAAAATTTCAAACAGCGGAACTGTTCTATGGAATAAACTCTACAACCACGGTGGAATATGGGGAGGAGCTATACTAACATCCGACAATGGATTTTTGTTGCGTACCGGAAACAAATTTATTAAAACGGATGCTAACGGAAATGAGCAATGGACCTCTGCGGTGTTCTCAGGATTGTATCATTACAACAAGGCTGTTGAAGTTGCTGACGGATATATTTTTAACGGATACAATAACAATGCAGGCGGAGGAGATACGATTTGCTTTTTAAAACTTGGAAAAAACGGTCAATTGCTTTGGGGGGGAAAAAGAAATGTTCCATTCGTAGGCGAACCGCTCAATTTGTATCCTAAGTACAATGGTAATTTTGTTTTTATACATGGAAAAAGCCTCGGTGGTAATTACTATTATTGCTGGACTGAATTAGACAAAGAATTAAATCAAGTAAACAACACTGCTGTAAATGTAATCACTGCAAATAGTTCTTTTTATCCAAGTTCGATTTGTTATTTAAAGGATAGTACAGCTTTTATTGGAGGAAAATTCAACTACAACGACCCGGCAATTATACCGCACAATGCTCTAATCAAAACCACTAAAAATCACCATTTTAATTGCGACACTACTTTTACTTTTTCCTACAACCTACAAGTTGTGTTAGGGGATACTCTAACAACAACTGTATCATCTCGAAATTTTCAATCAACTCCAATTTTTGTTTTAGCTGAAAGCTTAGTTGATTCTTGCTTTAGCATTTGTTCAACCGAACCACTAGCAACGCTCGAAATAATAGGCGATACGATTGCATGTGAAGGAAGTAAAGTTTTATTGAGTGCAAGTGGAAACATGACCTATGATTTGTTTGAATGGTCGACCGGTGAAACAAGTGCTCAAATTGAAGTGCAACAAGCAGGAAAATATTGGCTTAAAGCAAGCAATAGCTGTCGTGGAATTAGTGCAAGCGATACTATTGAAATAAAGTTTTCGCCCTTTCCTAAACCTGCTTTCATTAGTGATAGCAGCATTTGTAGTGAACAAGCCATTGTGCTCGACGCAACTGTACCAGGTGCAACTTATGAATGGCAAGATGCTAGCACCTCTCCTTTATTTTATGTTTTCTCACCAGGAGTTTATTCGGTAAAAATAAATTACTTAACCTGCCAAAAAACTTTTGAAAGCACCATCAGTGATTGCGAAATATTAGTAATACCCAATGTAATTACCCCTAATAACGATGCGCTTAATTCGAACTTAAGTCCAAAAGAAATTCGTGGTATTATTGCAGCAACCATGCACATTTACAATCGCTGGGGTCAGCAAATTTATACTACTAACGACATCGTTAACAAACCTTGGAATGGAAAAACAGTGGACAAAGATTGCTCAGATGGTGTTTATTATTGGACTTTGAATTACGCGAATTACTTACAACAGCAAAAAGAAATGCATGGTACTGTGCAGTTGTTTTTAGAATGAAGTTTGATCGAATAAATCCGTTAAGACATAACTTCTATTAAGATCAAACAGGAAAATCCAATTTGCTTTATTTAGTTTGCTGATTAATGTACTTTTCAATACTGCTACTTGATTAAAAATCTTCCTCTTCCCCTAACAACTCATTAACCAGGTACCCTTCAAATCCCTTGCTCAAAGCAAACTTTTGTAATTGTGCCTTTTTCTTTAGAGGGTTACTTTCGTGCAACAACTTTGATTTTTGAACTAGTAGCTTTTTTAAGGTTGCTTGGTATTCGCTGTTGGGTATTGCTCCAAGCGCCTTTTTTATGCAATAAGCAGAAACACCTTTTTGCATCAAGCCTTGTTTGATTTTTACTTTACCCCACTTTTTTATTCTAAATTTTCCACCTGCATAGTGCAATGCAAATCGCTCCTCATTTAAAAAATTTTCGTCGAGCAACTTTACTAGCAAGGTTTCTGTGAGTTCCTTTTTTATTCCAAGTTCTTTGCATTTTAATCGTACTTCTAACTGACTACGTTCTTGATAAACACAATAGTTTCGCAATTTTAAAAATACTTGTTCGGCAGTTGAATCCGCTTTTTTTGGACTAGTTTGCTTTGCTTTCATGCCTAATTTTTGAACGAAAAAACCAAGTATAAATAAGTGCCAACATGCATCCAAAACTATTGGCTATAAAATCAAAAATATCGGCTGTACGCTCACTAAAAATCGCCCCTTGCAATATTTCTAACAGTCCGCCGTATGCAACACCGGCAATGCTTGCTATTAAATAGGCATAACTGCGAATGTTTGTTGGAGCAAAACTTTTAGTAAATGAATTTAGCATCAAAACTACCAATACAAAAAACACTGAAGCATGCACCAGTTTATCAAATTGCAACAATTCTAAATACGAAAAATGCGGAATATCCTTTCCGGGAATTCCGCACAATATCGCAATTACTAAGGCCCATATAAGAGCCGGGTAAGTACTTTTTAAAAACATGATTGCCTTAAAAAGGCAGTTGGTTAATGACCGATTAATTCACGGTAAGCACCTGCGCTAAGCAAATCGCCAACCTCGGCAGCATTGGTTAATTCAATTTTTATCATCCAACCCGCACCGTAAGGATCGCTATTAACTTTATCGGGAGCTGCTTCCAAGTCTTTATTTACTTCGAGAACCTTTCCTGAAACCGGCATAAACAAATCAGAAACAGTTTTTACTGCTTCCACAGTTCCAAAAATTTCTTCCTTATTTAATGTCTCTCCTTCAGTTTCAATTTCAACATACACAATGTCGCCCAATTCGCCTTGAGCAAACTCTGTAATTCCTACTGTTGCGATGTTTCCATCGATTTTTATCCATTCGTGATCTTTCGTGTACTTTAAGTTTTCGGGAAAATTCATTGCTTCTTTTTTTTGTGTAAATATACTAGTTCGTATTTATTTTGAAATGCCTTAATTAGAAATTGTTAAACGCAAACTTATACCAATTTGACGATTGCTGGTTGGAAAAGAGGTTGATACAACCGGACTGTTCTTGGTATAATCGTAAAAGAAACGAATGTTGAGCTTTTCGTTAATCACGTAATCGGCGCTGTTTTTTATTGAGAAAATATTTTGTCCACTGGTAAGTATACTGGCTCCTGTATCAACATAACGCAATGCAGTTTGGTTCTTTCGGTAAGAGAAATCACTTCGTAAAGCTAAATCGCTTTTAAACTTCATGTTAAATTGCTTCAAATTGATGGCAACATTTTTAAATCTATAACCCAAGCCAACTACATATTCGTTTCCATTTACTTCGGTTATTTGCTTGGTGCTGATACTCAACGTTACCATGCGGTCCTTTTTAATTTCAAACTTGGTAAGCAAGCTGCTGTTCCAGGTCATGTCAACACTAATTAATGGACTAAATTGCTCACTTAAAGTAATCGAATTAATTTCCTTTTGTGAACGAAAATCATTGTCAATATTACGAATCTGCGTATGACCAAATCCATCATCATCATTAAACAACGGATTGGTGGTATAGGAACCAATATTTAAAGTAGAACGGTAAGTATGCCCCAATGAAAAAGTTTTGAAGTATTTTTTAATCGCTTCCAATTTCGAAAGCCCATCATAGTTTACACGCCAATTTGGACGAGGTATTGATTTAAAAATATTTTTGGTACTTTTTACCTTTACATTGGTATATGCAGAAACAAAGGCAGGTATTAATACATCTTGCGAAAAGGCACTGTAACCATCTTTATATCCCGCAGTATCTAATGTACCATTGCTAAACGAACCATCAGCTGCAAGCCTAGAATACTCTTTTCTACTATCCAAAAAATTATTAAATACACTTGAGCTATGGTCTTTTGCATCCTTCTTGAAGGCTGTTTTAATACTCAAAGTTGAAATGCTGAAGGTTCCTGTTTCGAGTGGACTCTGCGCATAATATTCAGATGTAACATCGTTGTAACGATAAATAGAATTATTCGCCCTGGTTATATTTCGTGTACCATTCAACACAATTCTAAAATCCTTTAATGGCTCCACATTGGCAGTAAAATTAATTACCTCGGTATGTGTTTGACTATACGTAGCATTTAAATATTTGCTCTTGCTTAACCAACCTCGCTTACCTGCTTTAACTGCAAAATTAGGATCTTGTAAACCACTGATAAATTCCCATCCCGGAGCCTCATACGCACCAAATTCGCTTTGACCGCTTAATCCAATTAGTGTTGTTTTTGGCCTATAACCGGGCATTGCAGTACCATTGGTTTGAGAATAGGTTCCTGAAACTTTTTTAATCATCATTAAAAATTTCGCAGCTGCTTTTACGATATCAAATTGCTGCGCATCTTTCTTCTTCGATGAATCCGCGTCTGCCTTAGAACTACCGGAGCCACCTTCCGGTTGTTTACCTCCCTCTTTTGATGCAGCTTCAGCGTTCTTTGGATCATCTTTCGGTGAATCGCCTGCCTTAGCGCCTTTTTCTCCTCCCGCTTTATCAGCTTGTTTAGCTTTATTTGCAGGCGCCTTTTTCTTAGGTGGCGGACTATTTACTTTTTTCAGATAAGGAACTTTATTGTAAAGTGTTATCATGTTGGCATCGGCATTAATCTGAATTTGATTTGAATTGGTTATGGTATTTCCAATATCGATAGTATCTATCACAATTGGTGAAATAGCCCAATCATAATTTCCGGTATAGGAAGCATTTACAGTAGTCCAGTTAAATGCCGGAATTTTATTAATTGGAACTTGCCAAGCAATTTTACCGCTGTGGTTGTAGTTGGTTGTGGTTCCAAAATTTTTCAACTGATTCATAATCGAATCCCGTTTGTTGGTATAGGCAATGGTATCTTTTCCATATTCATTACCAAACTCCTTGTAAGCCTGTCCGGGAGCCTCATCAATACGTGCCATGTTGTTGGCAGTAAAATCAAATGAAATCGATTTACTTAAATCCCATTTCAATGAATACACCCGATTAAAGCCAAATCGCTTATAATAAGTCATAGGCAACTCAGCGTAATTTTCATTTACTTTTCGAGTCTTTTGTTCGCTGTAATCTCGCTTTAAATCGGTACTAAACGAAAAATTTGATGGCAATAAATTGAAATTAAAATCCTTAATTATTTTAAAATAATCCGATTTCAAAAAGTTCAATTTGCTAAATGGCTTAAAGTTTTTAGGCTGATTGGCATATACATAGCTTAATCCTCCCGCAGTGCTTCGGCTAAAATCGCGCTCCAAAACAATGTTGCGCTTGTATTGATCGTTGTAGGAGTATCGCAACGAAATATTTTCAATATCATAAGGCATCGGCTTTTTAGTTTTGCCGTCCTTACCTCCGCCTTTTCGCTCCTTTTTAATATTCGCAAAATTCAAACTTCTACGTGTTGTATAATCTTGTCTTTCGGTTTTAGCTTTATCACGGGCAGCACCTTTTTCGTAAGTTTCGATTGATTCGGTATACTTAATATCCGGATCAAGTGGGTCGTATTGAGGATTGATAAAAGCTTCTGAATAGCCTACATACATTGGAATGCTTAAGCCTACTTTTTCAGGAATAAATTTATCGAGCTTTATTTCTGCAGAAGCATCGTACTGAAACGTATTTTGTCGACTACGTTCATTTAACTTTTGTTCAACGTTTCCAAAACCTTCGGTCATGCGGCTTGCAGCTACCGACACGTTTGCAAAATCGGCCAGTTTAGCGCTAATATGCGCATTTGCAGCCCAGCCACCGTCTTCAATAAAATCGGTAAGGCGCAATTCGTTTACCCAAATTTCGGCACATTTCGCCAATCCATCATCACCATCGGCTGTGTTGGCATGTTTGGGATTTCGAATTCCAAACATAATTACTTTTACCGCACTCAAGTTTGGATTTCCTTTAATAGATACTTTTCGGTTGCCGTCGAAAAACGTATATGGTTTAGTAAGAGCAATACCTTCTTCGTTAGAATTCAAGAGTGTATTTCGCTCTTTTTTTGCTTTTTGCAATACCGAAAATTTAATTTCAACATCGTTGTCTCCCGTTAAATCGTCGTTGGTTTGCCAAATATTATATTCGTCATTATCGCCCCATTGAGTGGGTGTTAAAGGCACATCGTATTCATAATAGTTGTCAATAAAATCGGTACCCAAACGTATAAAAAAGTGTAAATCGCCAAAATTTAATATTTCATTTTCGCCTCCCTTTTCAGCATGCAAAAACAGCTTCAGTTTTTCGTATTGGCGCATATCAAAATCAACATTCTTATAAGCAGCTTTCGAATTCCCATCTTCTAAATTACATACATCTAACACCAACGATTGCTCGTTTAGCTGACGATTATTCGTAGTGGTAATATCACGCTCGCGTACAATGCTTGGAGGAATTTTGTAATTGATAGGAACACGATTTGAATTTTCTTCAACATTCACTGCTGAAATATTGAACAATGCATTACCATTATCAACCGGTTCATATTCGCCCGAAAGTTTGCCTAAATCGTATTTACGCCAGTCGCCACGTAAAAATTCCAATCGTGCAAAACGACAAATAATGGGTTTATCAAATCCCTTTAAAAACATTCTAACACTTCGAATATTTCGCACATCCGGCTCACCAACAATTAATTCGGGCGAACGCACAGGAACTTTAAACTGATACCATTTAACTTCACGCGATTGTCCATTTTTTGTTTGCACGGTAGCATTTACAACATCGGTGATATAATTTTGTCCAACATTCATACTCGATGGTGTAAGCGAAACTCTATACTGGAAATAATTTTCAAATTGTATAAGGTTGTTGTCGCGATTAACATCCTCAATATTGGGCAAACTGGTGGATGAAGTTGGTCCACCATCCAATGTATTTAAAGTAGAATTCCCTTCGAGTCCATTGTAATTTTTATAGCGCTCCAAAATTGGTGTATTGGAATTATCGAAATTAGTTCCGCGGAAATAAGTATAATCATCAGCAGATGGGTCGGATAATGCTTTATTGTAAGCAGTAGAACCAGCACCCAGTGGACTGTTTGCTATTTTAGTAAGATAGGAACTGAAAAAGCCAACTTCATCTGCATCCCCTAAACCATCTAAACCAACATCTTGATACACGCGTGAAGCAGGATTATTATCGAATGCGTTTACCACTGAAGGATTGCTGGGAGATGGCACCAATGCAAGGTTTGTAAAGTTGTGCAATTGTGGGTCTACAACTCCATTAGTTGGTAAGCCGTTTTCAAAACTCTTTTGACCATCGTGCAACACATCTTCCGAAATATCACCTAAGTTAAAATACAAATCACCGGTTGTGTTGGGATTCAAGTTATCTTCATTAAAAGGATCCATCATCCAAAATTGAATAAACTCAATGTTAGAGGCTTCAAAATCGTTGGTCTCAATTTTACGCATTATCCCTCCCCAACGTGTTTCAGGTGATTTCAAAGTTCCATCAGCATTAATCCCTTTTGAAAAACTACCGGACTGTACATCGAAATTGTAAGGTCCTCGTTCATTTGGATAAAATGCCAAATCGAGCACCGGTAAATTCGTAATGGTGTTGTTGATTGGTTGCTTATTCGGGAAAATTTCAGTTTCAATAATTTCACGCACAAAATGGTTGGAACGCTGATTGTTGTCGTTCTTAATGTGATCGGGAGTGAATTGACTATCGCGGTAAAACAAAGGGTCGATTACATAAAAAGCAATCTTAGCGCGATTCACACCGTTGTTTACATCGTTTATTAATTCACCTTCTTTAAACTTTGAAGGTTGACCTTGAGGAGTACTGGCAATACTCCATGTTGTAACTGATCGAAAATCAAGTCCCGATTGGCTTCCTTCAAAATCATCCACATAAGACGTTCCTGATTTTCCAATAGCTTTTGAATGCCCCGGAATTAACTGTGCATATTCACCGGCGATGGATATGCTCGATTTTTCTTTGGTATTGATTAAAGGAATATGATCGACAATGCGTGTTAACAAAGGAACCTCGGTGCGGTAAGATCCATCAAAACCAAATATGGTATTTGAAATCGGTTCGTCGCCTACGTTTATTTTTTGAGTAATTGGACGTTCCTTTAAATGCAACAATGTACCTCCAATAACAAAATCCTTGTTGACCTTATATTCGAGGTGGGTACCAAACAATGATTTGGTTTGTATACTAAACAACTGGTTGGTTTCAAAGGAAGCTTTGATTGGTGTTTGTGAAACAAGTAAAGCGTCGTTTATAATCTTTACTTTACCACTCACATAATCAACTGTATAATCTACATTTTCAGTAAGCGGAACACCATTGGCTGTAACGGTTACAGAGTTTTGCGGAATGTTAACAGAGTTAAGTGAAATTTCGGAACTGGACGAAGATTTATAAGAGCCCTTTAACTTAAATCGGTTTTTAGTAGGAACCTGTTGTGCCTGTGTTTTGGTACTGTCGTACAATTCCTGAAACACGTATTTATCGGCAATACCCGACTGGTCAAATGGGAATTGTTTTCTGAGGTGACTACCAAAAGGCTCCAGCACAGGAAAATAAATTCTACCATTTTTTACACTGATGGTAACGTCGGGCACAAAGTCAAATACACCATCGGCATTGGGATAACCTTGAATGTTGATTTTATCCAATCCAACTACTTGCAACAAAATTCGACCGTTGATTGCTCCTTCAGGTATGTAATTCAAATCAACCCCTTTTTCGAGATTTGAATGGGTAACGTTTAATTTAAAATCATTTGCAGTAATACCATAACCACCAATGTTGTAAACGTTTTTCATCATTAAATCCCAAATAGGAAGTTTAACACGCACGTTTGATGCCTTCAACATTTTTAAAAACAAAGTAGATGGACGTGAAACTTCGTTCGAAAATTCACCAACTGTATAAGTTTTTGTTCCAATAGTGTATTGATAAGCAACCGCAAGTACCTCACCATTCACTAAAGGTTGGTTCAAGGATATGTATCCGAGTTTAGGATTTAAGGTGAAATCGTTTAAGGATAATTTACGGGCATTGTTAATTTTTTCATAATCCTGCACTGCTGCATATTTGTTTACCGAATTATTATAAGGAGCCAAGGCATTTAATGCGGTTGAAATTGAACGCAATTGGGCTAAAGCCGGTGAATTAATTTTATCGTACAAATTGTTGGAACCTTTGTTATCGGGATAATCGCCTGAACTTAAGGTAGCATCGGGAGCTTGAATAAAATTCTGCGCATACCAACTCTTATTCGGATTAAGAAGTGGATCTGAAGTTCGGTTTGATTCACCCAAATCGGCAAAAGCAACAATGTCGCGTGCTTGATCAAAATTACCTGTTGTATTTGTAACCCATACTTCAATTTGGGTAATGTTTATTTCAGAATTAATTAAAGGTAAAGTACTTAAGGCATTGTCATACTTATCGCGGAAGTATTGCGATAGGAAAAAGTGTTTGTTCGCTTCATAATTATCGCCGGCAATTTCAAACGGAATAGTTTGCGCTCCGCCTTTACTTTCAACCTCCTTTTTTTGTCCCTTTTGCTGAGTAAAAATCGTAGTTGCAGTAAGTTTACCAAATTGTAATTGCGCCTTAATACCAAACAAGCTTTGACTTCCGGTGATTAATGTCCCGGTAAGCGGTAGACTCACATTTCCAGCTTCAATTTTTTTGATGATTTCATCTTCGTATCCGGTATATTCAAGTTTCACTTGATTTTCAAAATCAAATGTTGCCTCGGTATTGTAGTTGGTGGTGATTTTCATTTTATCGCCAATCTTACCAACTAAATTGAGCTGAATTTTTTGATCAAAATCAAAGAAGGAGTTTTTTTGATTGTCGACAGAAATGTTAGGGTTCTTGTTTTTATTGGTATTCCAACCAAAAATTAATTCAGCCGAACCTTGTGGTCGAATATCCACTGCATCGCCACCAAAAATGCGGTTAAATATTTCGCCTTTCGCTTTAAAATGCAGTTTAGGTGTGGGTTTATTGGCTTCTTCAACTTTGCTTTTGCTATCGGCGTTACTGCGCGCTTTCCAATTTTTACGCAAGGTATTACTAAGGTCATAATCCATGTATTCCTCAAGCGTCATGGTAGATGGGTAGCGGTAATTTTGATTCCCCATTTTTTGCAAAAACTCGTATTCGTTGGTGCGCGGATTAAATTTTATTGAATCACTAACGTTGGAAGGATTATTTAAATGCAAGCCTCCAATTCCATCCTTTTCAGTTGGATCAAAACTTTGATCGCTAAAAGGATAAGGCAAAGGATCAACACTATCGGGTACGGCAATGCTGGTGTCGGCTGCTACGGTCAGTCGAGGTCGCAAAGGACTTACAAGTGCTTTTGTACCCCATGCTGCCAGTAATAATCCACAACCAATTACAAGGGAAGAAAATGTTGGTAGTTTAGTATTCAAAATTTTTTAAAAAATGGAGGCGTAAATTACAAAAACTTTAGTGCCTGTTTAATAGTATTTTCAACATTCATTTCTTGAGTAGCAGAAGTCATCGCTTTATCAATGGCTTTCTCTGCGGCATGTCGAACAAAGCCCAACATAACCAAGGCTGCTAACGCTTCATTTCGGATATTATTGTGAGGTGAAAAAGAAATAGATGCAGGTATTTCCTCTTTCAGCACCTTGTCTTTTAAATCCACAATGATGCGTTGGGCAGTTTTTTCGCCAATTCCTTTCACACTGCGAAGTCCAGTTACATTTGCCGAAACAATTACTTGCTGCAATTCGGAGGGGCCAAATGAACTCAACAGTAAACGTGCCGCACCGGCACCTACTCCCGAAACCGATAAAAGTAAGCGAAACATTACTCTTTCCGACTCTTCAAAAAAGCCATACATGGTTTGTGTTCCATCCATGGTATTCACGGTAATGTGGGTAAATAATTTACAGCGTTCACTCGTTCCAATTTTAGAAAAGGTATTCAGTGAAATGTTTAAAAAATAGCCCACACCACTACAATCAATTACTGCGTAGGTAGGCGTTTTTTCTACCAATTTTCCATCAATGTGCGTAATCATAAATAGCTTGTTTTTTTGATTGTGCATCTACCACCGAAATGGTAATCATGTTAATAATTTCGCGCACACTGCTACCCAATTGCAAAATGTGCATCGATTTGTTTAAGCCAAGCAATACCGGTCCAATCGCTTCAGCACCTGCCATTTCCTGCATTAGTTTGTAGGCAATATTTCCTGAAGATAAGTTTGGAAAAATAAGGGTATTGGCCGAAGTTTTACCCAATTCTGAAAAAGGAAATTGCTCCCCAATTAGTTCCGTATTTAAAGCAAAATTTGCTTGAAGTTCACCATCCACAATTAAATCGGGATACTTTTCATGCAAAATTGCAACTGCTTTTCGCATTTTCTTTGATTCTTCACCATCGCTTGAACCAAAATTCGAATACGAGAGCAAGGCTACCCTTGGCACAATTCCAAACTTCCGAACTGCACTGGCTGTAAGTAAAGTTATATCAACCAGCTCTTCTGCTGTTGGATTTATGTTAATGGTTGTGTCGGCAAAAAAGAAAGGTCCTTTTTTATTTACTATGATGTACATTCCGGCAACACGGTTAATTCCCGGAAGGGTACCAATAATTTGCAATCCCGGACGAATGGTGTCGGGATACTTACGTGTTAAACCTGAAATTAAAGCATCTACCTCACCGGTTTGAAGCATCATTGCCCCAAAATGATTCCTTTCGCGCATAATTTTTCGGGCTTCAAATAAAGTAAACCCCTTTCTTCTGCGATTTTCAAAAAATAAATCACCAAAATAATTTCTACGTTTATCTTCGGTATGACTACGCGGATCAATGATTTCAGCATTTTCAAGATCCAGATTGTTTTCACGAATTAGGGCAAGAATTTTATCCCGATCGCCTAAAAACACCGGTGTACACACACCTTCATCGCGTGCTTGTTGAGCAGCTTTTAGTATTTTATAATGATCGGCTTCGGCAAATAAAACCCGCTGAGGATCTTGTTTGGCGCGAATAGTTACATTTTTCATTAACTTATGATCGAGCCCCATTCGGTTGATAAGATAGGCTTTGTAGGCTTCCCAATCTTTCACCGGACGTTTCGCTACTCCACTATCAATAGCTGCTCGCGCAACTGCCGGAGCTACGGTATAAATTAAACGTGAATCAACAGGTTTAGGAATAATGTAGGTTTTACCAAAAGTGATGTTACGTGCATTATAGGCTAAGTTCACCGCTTCTGGAACCGGTTCTTTGGCTAATGCTGCCAGTGCATAAATCGCTGCCAGCTTCATTTCTTCGTTAATGCAGGTGGCTCGCACATCCAAGGCTCCTCTGAAAATAAAAGGAAAACCCAGTACATTATTTACCTGATTAGGATGATCGCTGCGACCGGTAGCAATAATAATATCTTCACGCGCAGCAATCGCATCCTCGTATGAAATTTCAGGATCGGGATTGGCCAAGGCAAATACAATCGGGTCTTTGGCCATGCTGCGAATCATGTCCTGATTCACCACATTTCCTTTACTTAAACCAATAAACACATCGGCACCTTCCATTACCTCTGCCAAGGTTTTTAGCTGAGTTGAGCTGGCAAACTGCCGTTTATTTTCATCCAAATCGGTACGGGTTTTACTAATAACCCCGCTACTATCAAGCATAATCAGGTTATCGAGATTTGCTCCCAATGCTAAATATATCTTTGAACAAGAAATTGCCGAAGCTCCTGCACCATTCACTACAATGCGTACTTCATTTATTTTTTTTCCGGCTATCTCTAAGGCATTAATAAGAGCAGCACCCGATATAATTGCGGTACCGTGCTGGTCGTCGTGCATTAAGGGAATATCGAGTTCAGCTTTTAAACGCTTTTCAATTTCAAAGCACTCCGGCGACTTAATATCTTCCAAATTAATACCACCAAATGTTGGAGCAATAGCCTTCACCGTTTTTACAAAATGATCCACATCAGTGGCATCAATTTCTATATCGAATACATCAATATCCGCAAATATTTTAAACAATAAACCCTTTCCCTCCATTACCGGCTTTGATGCAGCAGCTCCAATATTTCCCAATCCAAGCACGGCAGTACCGTTTGAAATAACGGCAACCAAATTCCCTTTTGCGGTATATTTATAAACGTCTTCGGGCGTTTTTGCAATTTCCAAACAAGGTTCTGCTACACCGGGCGAATAGGCAAGCGATAAATCACGCTGCGAATTGTAAGGTTTAGTAGGCACCACCTCTATTTTTCCGGGACGTCCTTGTGCATGGTAGTCTAGGGCATCCTGCTTTTTAATCTTAGCCATCTTTTTTTATTTCGACCTGCGAAGATAACATTTTTGGCTATTGACACCAGCACTTTTTCGGGTGTTCTGATACACAATAACTTGCTGCATTTTTTAACTAAAAAACGAAAGAATAATTGTTTCGAATTTAAAAAAGGCGAGCAATAAATTCATGCCTTGTAGTTTTTAGTCTTGGATGCTAACTTTTAGGTGCATCTATCTTTGTAACCTTATTTGCTGAAGCCACGTAGAAAAAGCAAAATCTTAATTTGAAAATTGAAAAAAAAATAAGATTTGTTTAAAATTAAATTACTTTTGAGCATCAAATAATTACTAGAAAAACACAAAATTTTAGCAACCACCATGCTGTTAAAAAGGCTTGGCTATTGCTAAAACCAAAGTATGAAACACCCGAAAAGGCTATACATTTTACTGCTTTTATTTCCCTTATTTTCAGTTGCACAAGTGTCGCTAAATGCCGACTCCTTATACGAGCAGGCACGCATCAATGCATTCGGTAACAATCACCAATTGGCGCATGAACAGTGTGATACGATTCTTAAAAATTACCCTTTATATACAGAAGTAAAATTGCTTAAAGCCCGCATTTATTCATGGGATAAAAACTATAGCGAAGCACAAAGTTTACTTGAAAAGATTTTAGCTGAAAGTCCTGATAATATGGATGCTTTTAAAGCTATTACCGACAACTCACTTTGGAACAATCAATACGAAGATGCCGTTTTATTTGCTGAAAAAGGCTTGCGGGTGAATCCCAATCAAATTGACCTTTTGTTGAATAAAGCAAAAGCACAAATGCAACTCAAACGCTATAAAGATGTAGAGAAAACATTGGCTACGATTGCTCAACTCGATCCTGAAAACTCAGAGGCTAAATCGCTGGCACAGGAACTTACCCGTTTGAAACGGCAAAACCAATTTGCACTTTACAATTTACACGATCGCTTTAGTAAAATATATACCCCCCGCAATCTTTTCTCGGTCGAATACAAACGCATTACTTCGGTTGGTCCTGTGCTAGCCCGTGTTAATTGGGCAAATCGCTTTGGGACTAACGGTTTGCAATACGAAGTCGATTTTTATCCTCGCTTAACAAAACGATTGTCAGGATTTTTAAATTATGGTTTTTCGGCCGACAATACTTTATTTCCGAAGCACAAATTTGGAGCTGAATTATTTTATACCTTTTCAAAAATGTTTACAGCTTCAGGGGGTATACGTTATATGGATTTTGTGTCGAACGACTTGTTAACTTACACAGCCTCTTTAAATGTATATACTGGTAAGTATTTATTTAATGGTAGAGTATATATTACACCCACTAAACAAAAAACAGGTGAATCGGTTTTTGTGTTTGCACGCCGCTTCTTTAAAGACGAATATAATTACATTACGCTAACACTTGGTCAGGGAGTATCGCCCGAAAATTCGAACAATGCTTTGAATTTTGATTCCTACTTTTTTTTAAAATCACAAACTGCTCGTTTACAATGGGTGAAAACTTTTTATAATGGTTTCGGATTTCAATTGGGTACCGAATTTACCCGCTTGCAAGTCCCATTTGATACCCAACAATATCTTTTTCAATTTACACTTGACACAGGTATAAAGTATCAGTTTTGAGATGAGATTTTATTTTATCAATATAGTTAAATCGTTCTTTGTTTGCTTGCTTTTTACTGCTTGTAGTCCTGAAAAACCTAAGTATAGTGTGTTTCAAGGCGACTTGTTTGACGATACACATTTGCACGAAATTCATATAAATTTTGCATCCGATAATTTTTGGGATACGTTGGTGCTCAACAAAAAATTAAAAGATTCGCTCGAAGTAAATACGTATCATAAAGGGAATGTGGTAATAGATGGCACCGAATTGAAAGATGTAGGACTACGATTTAAAGGAGAGTCGTCGTACGACTTTACAAAAGGACAAAAGAAATCGTTTAAACTGAATTTGAATTGCTTTACAAAAAAACAAAACTATCAAGGAATAGCTCGTTTTAACCTAAATAATAATTATAAAGACCCAACACTAATGCGCGAAAAATTAACTTTAGAATATATGCTTGAAGCGGGCTTACCGGCTCCTAAAAGCGCGTATACTAAAGTATTTATTAACGGTGAATATTGGGGAGTTTATTTGTTGGTAGAAGATATAGGAAAAGCCTTTTTGAAACGAAATTTTGGCAATGCAAAAGGTAATTTATACATAGGTGAGCCTAATGGTACATTAGAGTTGAAAGAGAACAAACTTGATTATCAAAGAAATTACCGCAAAAAAAACAACAAGAAAGCCAATGAATGGAGCGACTTGGAAAATTTTATTTCGTTGATAAATAAAGCCATTGATGACAGCACTCATCTTGCTGATCTTGATAGCACTTTTGCTCTTGACAATTGCTTTAAAACCTGGGCAATAAATAATTTGCTTGTTAATGTTGATGCATACAATATGCTGTATCCCCACAATTATTACCTGTACTTTGATTCAAGCAGTGCAAAAGTAAATTGGATTAACTACGATTACAATTACAGCTATGCTGCATGGAATCCAAAATATACTTTTAACGAAGTAGTAAATTTCCCAATTACTTATGCCAATAGTAGTTATCCGCTTGCCAATTTATGCTTGAATAAGAATAGTTCTTTACAAAAAAGATATTTAAAACTGCTTTCCGATTTATCTGACATTTTCTTGAAGGAAGAAAAATTAACTGCACAAATTAAACGGTATCAAAGCTTAATTAAAGAAGCAGTTTACTTAGATGATAAAAAAGAATACAGCAACGAAGAATTTGATCAAAATTGCAGCACAACCAGTGGCGATAAAAATGATCCGGGTGCATACATTCCGGGATTAGTAGAATTTGTGAAATTGAGAAAAACGGCAGTGCAGCAGCAGCTTACCAGGTATAAAGTACTTAACTAAATCAACGAATAGCACAACAGTGAATACAGCAACCAATTTGCTTTTTATTAAATTCATCAGCGAGTTTTACGATACTTCTCCGGGAGTGTTGAAAGTAATTTTGCTTTTTGGATGGATTTTTACCATACTTTCTGTTGGATTTATTGCGTTTCTTTTACTACGCCGAATTTACATTAGTTGGAAACATAAGAAAGCAGCCCAACTGCGCAACGAGATTGAAAAACTGGTAAACTCAATTATGCAAGGACGCATAAAATCGTTTGCATTTGAAGGAGAAACCAACCGATTAATAAAAAGCTATACCAACCATCGCTTTCTAAAAAACGAACACCGAAATATTTTAATTAATGAGTTAATTTCAATTTATAAAACCCTCAGTGGCAAAGCCGCAATGAATTTGCGTGAAATTTACTTGCTACACGATTTGCCTGAATATTCCCTAAAAAAACTCAATAGCTGGCGCTGGTACATTAAAGCCAAAGGTATTCAGGAGTTGGCCGATATGGATTATGCCGAAGCCAATGAGGATATTAAACGTTATAGCAACCATTCAAAAGATTTGCTGCGAACTGAAGCGCAAACTGCTTTGGTAAAACTTGCCAACTTTGATGCTTTGCGGTTTTTAGACGATACCACCTACCCTATTTCGGAGTGGCAACAACTTAAATTTTTGCACATACTTTCAAACAAGGAAGTTTCGAACTTGCCTGATTTTAGTAAGTGGCTCAAATCGAGCAACGACACGGTGGTTATTTTTTCGTTGAAACTTATTCGTCACTTTCAGAGTATGAAAGACAGTAAAAATGTTGAAATAGCGCTCACACATCGCAGTTTAAAAGTGCGTATTCAAGCGGTTGAAACCATTGGAACCTTGCACGATGAGAATGCAATTAGTTTAATTAAAACACAGTATTACCGCGATGCGAAAGAATTTAAAATACAAGTATTAAAATGTTTAATGGGAATTTTTAAACCAAAAGATTTTTCATTTTTAGAGCTTCAATTACTTTCCGAAGATTACGATATTAGTTTAGCAGCTGCTAAAGCCATTGTTTCGGTAGGTGATAAAGGGCGAGAATTTATTGGTGAAATATTTACCAGTTATGCCGACAATGCAGCACGCGATATTATTAAACACGCTTTAGCCGAAACGAATTAACGTATGGAAATAATTGAATTCCTTTCCGAATTTTTTAAAAACGGATTACTTATTTATACGGCTGCTCTGATTTTTGCGTACATCGGTTTGGCTATTTTTTCGATTTACGAAACACGTACTTATTTGCAACGAAACAGTTTTGTAGATTATAGTATTATTTCTGAATCACCTTTGGCTCCTACTATTTCAGTTATTGCTCCCGCATACAATGAAGGTGCAACCATTATTCAAAATGTACATTCCTTGCTTTCATTGCACTATAAAAAATGTGAGGTTATTATTGTGAATGATGGAAGTACGGATGATTCCTTGCAACTCTTGCGTAAAGCTTTTGAACTCGAAAAAATTGATTTTAAAATTAATCCTCAACTAAAGACTCAGCCTCACAAAGCCATTTACAAATCAACGAATCCAAAATATGCTAAGTTAATTGTTGTAGATAAAGAAAACGGAGGTAAATCGGATGCGCTTAATTTAGGAATTAACATTGCCAGCCATAAGCTTATTGCTTGTGTGGATGTGGATTGCATACTCGAAAAAGATTCACTTGTTCGAATGGTGAAACCCTTTTTGGAAGAAACCGAAAGTCGTGTTATTGCAGTGGGTGGAGTATTGCGTATTGCTAATTCGTGCGAAGTCAAGGATGGTGAAATTGTAAAAGTAAATTTACCCGAAAGCTTTGTTCCGCGCATTCAAACGGTTGAATATTTGCGTGCTTTTTTATTAGGGCGTATGGCTTGGAGTAGACTCAACGGTTTACTCTTAATTTCGGGAGCATTTGGTTTATTTGATAAGGATACTGTTATTGCCTGCGGTGGATATGACATTACAACTGTAGGAGAAGATATGGAGTTGGTAGTAAAAATGCGTATTTACATGCACCAACAAAAGGAAAAATACAAAATGGTTTACATTCCTGAACCGCTTTGCTGGACTGAAATTCCGGAGTCGCTTAAAATTTTAGGTATTCAACGCAACCGTTGGACACGAGGAACTGCCGAAACCTTAACCCGACACAAGCAATTGTTTTTAAATCCTAAGTACAAGCTGCTTGGCTTACTGAGTTATCCGTATTGGTTGGTTTTTGAATGGGCTGCTCCTATTATTGAGTTTGTTGGTTTCTTAAACTTTTTAATACTCGCATTTTTAGGATATGTGTATTGGAAATTTTTCTGGGGCTTATTGTTTTTGGTGTATTCCTTTTCAATTGTGTATTCGCTATATGCCATTGTGGTTGAAGAATTAACTTACCATCAATACAAAAACAAATGGGATTTAGGAAAAATATTGGTGGCCATATTTATTGAGCCCATCTTTTTTCATCCCTATTTAGTATTGGCAGCAATACGTGGTAACTTCGATTTAATTGTGGGTAAAAAAAGTTGGGGCGAAATGAAGCGTAAAGGATTTCACGCTACACGTACTTAATCCAATTTACCATTCGTTTTCAACCAGCCATAAGATTCGGCTATGGCTTGCTTTAAATCGGATTGTTGCAAACCCAATTCCCGAATTGCTTTATCTGAACTGTAATAATGTGTGTCACAGGCTATTTGTGCTAGTGGGTAACTTACCTTTGGCGCTCTTCCACTTATTCTTCCTATCAGCGAATTAATTCCTCCATAAGTTTTGGCTAACAGTGTTGGAATATGTGTTTTGGGATGTTTTGATCCGGTTGTTTCGGCAATTAAATCAAATATTTCACGATACGATAAATTCGCATTTCCTAATATGTAACACTCCCCTATTCGTCCTTGTTTTATTGCATTTACGATTGCCTGTGCTACATCTTTAACGGCAGTATAATTTCTACCTCCACTGGTGTAACCCGGAATTTGATTTTTGCATATAGAAACAATCATGGCACCCGGGCCTGGAATTGAATCATAAGGTCCAAACATAAAACAAGGATTTACAATTACAGCCGGTAATTGCTGCTCTTTTACAGCTTTCAATACAAGTTGTTGTGCAGCTTTTTTCGAATCCATATAATCTAACTTATACTGATCGCAATTATAAGCACCTTCTTCGTTTCCTGGATTTGCCTTTGTTCCAAATCCAAATGAATTGGCGGTACCCACATATACAAACCTTTTCACCTTAGCTGAAAGTGCGGCTGTTATGCAATTTTTAGTAGCCTCTACATTAATTTTCCAAGAAGTTGCATTGCGTGTAGGCCATACAC